>CAAGKR010274850.1_pt1 | contig 17180 bp, 16 predicted proteins | sample 2556971 | NCBI WGS metagenome assembly CAAGKR01 (sample SAMEA5207829, study PRJEB30636) | soil metagenome | biome: forest; feature: boreal; material: soil | place: USA | collected 2011-09 | depth 1 m | reverse complement strand
CGGGCTTGCGGGGAAGCGCGTGCCACCGAAATTCGAACCGGGTCGCGTGGGGGACGTGCGCGACTCGCTGGCCGATATCTCCCTCGCCCGGGACCTCATCGGCTACGACCCGAAGGTGGAGTTCCGCGACGGCCTGAAAAAAACCTTTGACTGGTTCCGGACCCATTAGCGCACGAAAGAAAAGCAGTAAACAGTGTGTTTAGATTCTTAACAATTCCTGCCTCCCGATAACTTTCGAAAAAATTTCAAGAGCGTATCATCATGTTATTGCAGTATTTTATGGCTGAGGCCTGTTTGGCACACACATTGCCTTGAATGTCATGTGATGGGTGGGCAGCGGTGGCGAACATAAAGAAAATGGAGGCCTAAATGCAGAAGTTGTTCATCGACGGCAAGTGGGTGGAGGCGAGCGGAGGCGATCCCATTGCCGTCATAGATCCGGCCACGGGCGAAGCCTTCGAGTCCCTGGCACGCGGCACGGCTGCGGACGTGGACCGGGCCGTGGCGGCCGCCCGGCGGGCGCTGGACGGTCCATGGGGCAGGCTGGCCGCGTTCGAACGGGGCCGCATCTTGATGAAGATGGCCGATATCATCGCCTCCCGCGTCGAGGAGTTGGCGGTTGTCGAGGCGCGGGACACGGGCAAGCCGATGGGGCAGGCGCGTGCTGACATCCAGGTCGCCGCTCGCTACTTCGAATTCTACGGTTCCGCCGCCGACAAACTGCACGGCCAGGTGATCCCCTTCCTCAGAGGCTACAACGTCATGGTGCTGCGGGAGCCTTGCGGAGTCACCGGACATATCCTCCCGTGGAACTACCCGGCGCAGATGTTCGGCCGTTCCCTGGCGCCGGCCCTGGCTGTGGGCAACGCGACGGTATTGAAACCGTCCGAGGACGCGTGTCTGACTACCCTGATACTGGCCGAGATCGCCAACGAGGCGGGAATGCCGTCGGGGGCCGTCAACGTCGTCACCGGTTACGGCGAGGAGGCCGGCGCGGCACTGACCGCTCATCGCGGCATCGATTTTCTCAGTTTCACCGGCTCCCCCGAAGTGGGCACGATCGTGCAGAAGGCCACCGCCGAGAACCACGTGAAGTGCGTGCTCGAGCTGGGCGGCAAGTCCCCGCAGGTCGTGTTCGCCGACGCCGACCTGGACAACGCGCTGCCGTTCATCATCCGTGCGATCACGCAGAATGCCGGGCAGACCTGCTCCGCGGGAAGCCGGCTGCTCGTGCAGCGGGACATCTACGACAGTTTCGTCAAGGAGGTGGCGGCGCGTTTCGCCAAGGTCCGCGTCGGCACCCCCGTGATGGACTTCGAGTGCGGCCCGGTCATCAACCTGGCGCAGAGGGAGCGGGTCGACGGCTATATCCGACAGGCGATCGAGACTGGCGTGCAGGTCCTTGCGCAGGGGCGCCTCGCCGACAGCCTGCCGGCCGGCGGATTCTATGTACGCCCAACGCTGTTCGGCCCCGTGCCGCGAGAGCATTGCATCGCCTGCGAGGAGGTGTTCGGGCCGGTTCTGTCGGTCATGCCGTTCAAGGACGAAGAGGACGCGGTGGCGCTCGCCAACGCCACCGAGTTCGGCCTCGTGGCAGGCGTGTGGACTCGCGACGGCGGGCGCCAGATTCGCATGGCCAAGCGGCTGCGCTGCGGACAGGTGTTCCTCAACTGCTACGGCGCGGGCGGAGGCGTCGAGCTTCCGTTCGGTGGCGTGAAGAAGAGCGGACATGGCCGGGAAAAGGGATTCCTGGCGCTCGAGGAGGTCAGCGTCGTCAAGACGGTCGTTCAATTTCATGGCGAATAGAAAGGTACCGAGGTCTTGTGAATGCTTCCATTAGACGGAATCACGGTTGTTGCGCTGGAGCACGCGGTTGCGGCGCCGTTCGCCACGCGGCAGCTGGCAGACCTTGGCGCCCGTGTCATCAAGGTCGAACGCCCCAAGGTCGGCGATTTTGCCCGCTCCTACGATGAGACCGTGCTGGGAATGTCCTCTCACTTCGTCTGGCTCAACCGCTCCAAGGAGAGCATGACCCTGGACCTGAAGCATCCCGACTCCCGGGTGATCATGAATCGGCTGATCGCAAAGGCCGACGTGTTTGTGCAGAACCTGGCGCCGGGAGCGGCAGCTCGATTGGGGCTGGGGACGGAGGAGCTGACGTTGAAGGATCCGCGGCTGATCGTCTGCAACATCTCCGGCTACGGCAGCAGCGGGCCGTACCGCGACAAGAAGGCATACGACCTTCTGACCCAGTGCGAGGCCGGGCTGGTCTCCATCACCGGCACACAGGAGTCCTTGGCGAAATCCGGAATATCCATCGCCGATATCGGTGCCGGGATGTACGCCTACTCCGGTATCCTGAGCGCGCTTTACCTGCGGGAGCGCACCGGCAAAGGGACCAGTTTCGAAGTTTCCATGTTCGAGGCACTGGGCGAGTGGATGGGGTACCCCCTCTACTACACCCATTTTGGAGGAACGCCGCCGCAACGCACGGGTGCGAGCCATGCCACCATTTATCCTTACGGCCCATTCGATACCGGGGACGGCAAGAGCGTCGTGCTGGGGCTGCAGAACGAGCGGGAATGGGTGCTGTTCTGCAGGCAGGTGCTGCGGTTGCCTGAATTGGCGGATGACCCAAGGTTCAACAACAACACGCGCCGCGTGGTCCATCGTCCCGAACTCGCGGAAATCATCCACCGGGTGTTCCGCGGCCTGACGGCGGAGGAACTGCTGGAACGTCTGGACCAGGCTCAGATCGCCAGCGCCCGGATCAATTCGGTGGAAGATGTCTGGCGGCATCCGCAGTTTGCGGCGCGGAACCGATGGAAGACCGTGGATACGCCGGAGGGGCCGATCCCGGCGTTGTCCCCGCCTTGCACTTTTACCGCGTTCGAGGCCCGGATGGGTCCGATCCCCGCTCTCGGGGCCCACACCGACCTGGTGTTGCAGGACATCGGGTACAGCGGCACCGACATCGCGCGATTCCGTACCGAAGAGGTGGTTTGAGCGATGGCGTTGAAGGACATCCTGATTCACATCGACCCCTCGCCGCAATGCGCGGCGAGGCTTGGCTTGGCCATCCGCCTGGCGCGCCGGAATCAGGCGCACCTGACCGGGCTCTTCCTGACCCCGCATCCCCCGTCCTCGTCACGGCATGGCGGTGCCGAATCCGTTATCAAGGAGGCGCAGGCGAACTTCGAGCGGGAGGCGGCGCAAGCCGGGATCTCCGCCGAATGGCACTCCGCCGACTGGAAGGCCGCAGGCGTCGGGGTCACGGAGATCGTCAACCTCCATGCCTATCACCAGGACTTGGTGATTGTCGGTCAGACCGTGACCGGCGTCCCCGTGGCCGGCATCCCTGACGACCTCCCCGAACAGGTGGTGCTGGGATCGGGACGCCCGGTTCTCGTCGTCCCGTATGCCGGGAGGTTCGACAAAGTGGGCGACCGGGTGATGGTGGCGTGGCGGTCCGGCCGGGAATCGGTCCGGGCCCTGAACGACGCCATGCCGTTCCTGGAGGGTGCCAGGCATATCAGCGTGGTGGAAGTCGCGGGAGCCATCCGGGGGGCCGTCGACGGCACGGGAACCGGTGCCGATGTCTGCGCCCACCTGGCCCGCCACGACATCAAGGCAAGGGCGGACAAGGTCACGGTGGCGGATATCCAGGTAGGCGACGTGCTCCTCAATCAAGCTTGCGAAGGCGGGTGCGACCTCCTCGTCATGGGGGCCATGACCCGTTCATGGACGGGAGCGCCGACCCTCGGCCCGATCGCCGGCCACATCCTCAAACACGCGACCATCCCGGTATTGATGTCCCACTGAAGCCGATTGAGGAGCGCGCATGCCCTTCCGGTCCTTCCTGTTTGTGCCCGGCAACCGCCCGGAACGTTTCGTCAAGGCATATGGATCCGGCGCCGATGTCGTCATCGTCGACTTGGAAGACGCGGTCCCGGATGGGCAAAAATCCTTCGCGCGGGAAGCCATCGCCTCGTGGTTGTCCGCGGATCGTCCGGTCCACGTGAGAGTGAACGGGACAAACACGGCGTGGTTTGAAGAGGACATTGAGGCCATCTTGCGCCCCGGTCTCGCGTGCGTCGTACTCCCCAAGGCGGAAGGGAAGGATCAGCTGGCGATGCTGGCCGCCAGGCTGCCCGATCCCGTGCTCATCCTTCCGATCGTGGAGACGGCAGTCGGCGTCTGGAACGCCTTGGAAATAGCCTCTTCACCGAAAGTGGAGCGGATGGCATTCGGCTCGGTGGATTTTCAGCTGGATACACACGTTTCCGGAGAGGATGGGGAACTCCTGTACGCGAAGTCCCGGCTCGTTCTCGCGTCACGCGTCGCCGGAATACTCCCGCCCTTGGACGGCGTGACGACCGCTCTCGACGATGCCGATATGCTCGCGTTGGACGTCCAGAGGGCACGTCGGCTCGGCTTTGGCGGAAAGCTTTGCATTCACCCGAAGCAGGTCGCGGCGATCAACGAAGGGTTCCTTCCGGCGGAAAAAGAGGTTGCTTGGGCCAGAAGGGTCCTGGAAGGGACGTCGTCTTCAGGAGAAGGGGCCCAGAGACTGGACGGCAAGATGATCGACCGCCCGGTGGTCGAGTGGGCCAAAAGCGTAGTCAAAATAGTGGATGGCTTACGATAATTTGTTCCTGGAAAGGATAAACCATGAAACTGACCGATGATGAAAAATCGATGTTGGATGGGAATGAAGGCAAAGCGACCCAGAAGGCAATGGAATTATTGGTTAAATATGGCGAGGCTTTGGGCGCCGAACGATTTGTGGATACAAATAATGTAACGTTGCTTACGGGATTATTCATGTACCCTGAAGTAGTGAGGAATACCGTCAGTAATTTCGATATGGATGAAATAGCTTCCAAATTCTTTTTGGACAGTGATGAGACCGTTCACGTAGATAGAGTGAAAGTTTTTTCTACCACGCACATTTTTACAGTAAATAACACATACTGGAAGAGAATCCAGCGGAGATCTCACACGTTGGCCCAGTTGGCTGTGATGACGGAAGATTATTGCCGCAGAATTGGAATAAATAACATGGCCACCTGTTCACCTTATCTCGCAGGAAATCTTCCGGTAAAGGGTCAGCATTTGGCGTGGACGGAATCGTCCGCCATTCCATTCGCCAATGCGGTGATCGGCGCAAGAACGAATATCGAAGGTTGCCATAGTGCATTTGCTTCATCATTGACAGGAAAAACTCCATACTGGGGTATGCATATCGATGAGAATCGTTTTGGGAATTTGATCGTTGACGTAGAGTTGGAACCAACGAACATGTTCGATTGGGGACTGTTGGGATATTATGTCGCAAGTGTTTGTGGATTGAAGATTCCAATATATAGAAATATCAATAGTAGCCCCAACGTGAATATGCTTATGTCATTGAATGCCGCGGGAGGGTCTTCTGGAAGCATTATCATGTATCATATTTTGGGAATAACCCCTGAAGCGGCATCGTTGGAGATGGCTACAGGAAACAAGAAAATTACTGAAAGAATAAAATTCGGTGAAAAAGAAAAGAAAAAAGCTTACGATAAATTAAATAAATCTAAATCCGATAAAGTGGATATCGTAATCCTTGGGTGCCCTCATTATTCTATTGAAAGCATAGCCAAGGTCGCTAATCTGATTGACGGGAAAATGATAAATAGCAATACCGAGTTGTATATTACTACCAATAGACAAATCAAGTCACTGGCGGATGGAAATGGTTATACAGAGACTATTGCAAGGGCTGGAGGACTTCTATTGGCGGATACATGCGGTTTGGAATTTCATCATAACGAATCCGCTGTAATTGCTACCGACTCCCCGAAACAAGCTCATTATTATCCCGGGAAATGCGGTGTCGAAAATGCCTGGTACGGGAAAGTCGAAGATTGCATCGAAGCCGCAATATCCGGGAGATGGAAGGGAGAATTGGAGTGAAAAACATAACTCTCAGGGGACGGAAAGTTGTTGGAGGGATCGCGGAGGGGGAGGCGATTGTAACAAAGGATGCCTGGGCGGCCTTTATGGCAATCGATGTGGATACAGGAATTGTAACCGAGGCTGGTCATGAACTGAGAGGTAAATCGGTTGCGGGGAAAATACTTGTTTTTCCTAGAAGCAAAGGGTCTTCCGGATGGTCCATGGGTGCTCAGGCATTAAGATTCGCAGGCCATGCGCCGCTTGCGCTGGTTGTTTCCGAAATTCATGCCCAAAGCGCATTAGGTGCAATTGTAATGCGCGTTCCAACCGTTACGGATTTCGATAGGGATCCAACGGAAGTGATAGAATCCGGAGACTGGGTCAAGGTGGATGCCGGAAATGGCCTCGTGGAAATAACGAAAAAATAATGCGGAGAGAGAGAGTCAACCTTTATTGTTCTTATTCAGCCTTTTCCATAGGGTGGTGCGGCTGATACCGAGGAACTTGGCCATCTCCGCCTGGTTCCCGGGCCCCCGTTGTTCCAGTGCGGCAATCAGTTGGTCCTCCATCTTTTCGAGGGTCCCGAGCGTTACCGTCACCGAGTCGTTCGAAGGCAGGTCACTGGAAAGCAGCTCCTCGTGCGCTTCCGCAATCAATTGCTGGACCCATTTCTCGTCCAGGCTTTTGTTGTCCGTCAGGATCACCAGCCGCTCGCAGAAATTCTGCAGCTCCCGCACATTGCCGGGCCATGCGTATACTTTCATCCACTGCGCCATGGTCGCGGGGAGCTTCGTAATTTTCTTGTGAAAGCGTTGGTTGAACTCTTTCAGGAAATGATCGGCCAGCAGCGGTATGTCTTCCGGCCTGTTGCGCAACGGGGGAATCGCCAGGTTCAGGACGTTGATGCGGAAATAAAGATCCATCCGGAAACGTCCCTCCTTGAGGGCCTGCTGAAGATTTTCATTGGTGGCCGCGATGCACCGGACGTCTACCGGTACGATGCGGTCACCTCCGATCCGCATCACCTCCCGTTCCTGCAAGACCCTCAAAAGCCTGGCCTGAAGGTTCAGCGTGATGCTCCCGATCTCGTCCAGGAAGATAGTTCCACCGTGAGCCAGCTCGAATAGTCCCGGTTTCCCCCCCTTACTGGCCCCGGTAAATGCACCTTCCTCGTAGCCGAACAACTCGCTTTCCAGCAGTTCATTGGGAAGGGCGGCGCAATTTACGGCAACGAAGGGGTTGTTGGCGCGTTGGCTGGCCCGGTGGATCCCCTGGGCGAACAACTCCTTCCCGCTGCCGGTCTCTCCCCGGATCAGTATGGTGGAATCCGTCTGGGCGAAGCTTCGCGCCTTGTCGATCACGTCCAGCAGGTTTTTGTCGCCGGTCGCGATGTCCTTGAGCGTGGATCGGGCGACCAGGCCTTTATGGTACAGCTCCTTCCGGATCTTCTGCTCCAATTGCTGCAGTTGGGCAACTTTCTGAAGGGTGAACAGTTCGCCGAAGTGCTCCTTTCCGTCGGCGACCACCACGCGGTTGACCACAAGCTCTGTTCCGTTGATGCTGCACCGCTGGCCGTTCCCCTGCGGTAAGTTCAGGAGTGGGTGAAGCCCCGTGTTTGGATCGGCGGCGCTCAAACCCGCTTCCCGATCTCCCTGAATCCCCAGCAGTTCCTTCGCATTTTGGTTGACGAGAAGTACCTTCCCGCCGGAGTCGATGCAGACGACTCCTTCGCTGACCGACTGCATCATGGTGCTCAGCCGCCGGTAATACTCCCGGTCCCGACGACGGATGTCGATCACCTCCACGGCCCGCTCCAACGCTTCGGTGACGGTCCGATGGCTCGAAAAGACAAGAACTCCTTTCATCCCCATGGAAACGGACAACTGCTGGGCCCAGGCCGATCCGCCGACCACGACCTCGATCCCTTCCTCGCTGGCCCGGATGATCTGCTGTTCCATTTCCTTGAAGTTGTGGAAACGGTACGGCTTGATCTCTACGCCGAGAATATCCACCAGTTCGTCGAATTCGTATATCTCCCGGTAGGCAGTCCCAAGATATGCGATCCGGTTCCCAAGGGACTTGGCTCGCCAAAGGGCCTGCAGGAGATCGAAGTCGTTGAACTCGGCCGCGACGACCGGAACATCCACTATTTTTTTGATGGCTTCGGCGGTTCCTCCCCGGCTCACCACCACTTCGTAGCTGTTTTTTCTGACCTCGTCCTGAACCAGGCGCGCCGCCTCTTCCAGTACGGCTTCGATGATTTTTACCTCGAGGTTCTGTTCCTTGCTGACCTGCTTGACCAACTGGGTAAATTGGGGGTAGGGAGAGGTCACCAGAATTTTTGGCATGAAGGTTCCGCGTTCCCGCCTTTTGTCTCTTCCTGACATGATAGTTCAATCGGTCGTCGAAATGCACCCCGAATGAACCTGTCGCCCCCGGAACCGCGTGGCTCCCTCGGCCTCCATGCCGCACAAAGCTGGTTATTGGAACTTATGCCCCTGGGCATATCCATGTGCCGACACGAAGGGACGCCGATCATCGCTGTGATTTCATGGCAGAAAGCATCCGAAACGTGGGTGAACAAGGTTCAACATAGCGGAGTTAAGATAGTAAACCTCCCGTTTCAATATTAAACGTGTTTTACCGCAAGGGAAGAGGGATCCATAGGGGTTTGTGTCGGTATGTATTTGATATTTTTTATGTTTTTGATGTATCTTGGGCTTGGCACGAACAATGCTCAATAAAAAAACATTACTCGTGATTTTCCATTTTAAACTTGTATTTTATTGGGGCTACCATTATAAAAAGATATGATTCTCAATTGAGAGGGCGGCGGCTTGAATGTTGATCATCCCGGCAGCGAAGAGCGCCTCTCTTCCCCGCTTCCGATGGAACGTTTCCGCTCCCGGCAGGCCGATATTCGAGGAAAAGGACAAAAGGAAAGGAGGGGGACGATACTCTCTGCATTTTGTTTAATAGAGGAAATGGGAAAAATAAAAATCGAAAGGGGCATTCATGATGAAAAGGGAGTGGGTTACCAGATCTCTTCCGCTGCTAGTTGCGAGTCTTCTCCTGTTGGGCCTTGCCGGTGTTGGCGACAAAGGATGGGGCGCGCCCGCAGTGTCCGAAGTGAAAATCGGCTCCATTCTTCCGCTGAGTGGAGGCAGTGCGCCACAGGGTGCCCAGAGCAGACGCGCCCAGGAGATGGCGGTCGAGGAGATCAATGCGGCCGGCGGCATAAAGTCTTTGGGGGGTGCCAAGATCAAGCTGGTATTTGCCGACAGCCAGACCAAGCCGCAGGTAGCGGTATCCGAAGCGGAGCGGCTGCTGTCACAAGAAAAAGTGGTTTTGCTCATGGGCGCCTACAATTCCGGCGTTACCTTGCCGGCATCCGAAGTTGCGGAACGGTATAAGAAGGTATGGTTTGCGCCCGTTTCCTCCGATATTTCCATCACCAACCGCGGCTTTAAATACGTGTTCCGTCTGGCGGAAAATTCCGAACTGCGGGTCCAGGCCCAAATCAACTTCATTAAAGCTTTGGAGAAGCAGTCCGGTACGAAGCTGAAAAGGTTCGCATTGGTCTATGAAAATACGACCATGGGCCAGGGGAATGCTCTCGTTCAGAGAAAGCTTGCCCTGCAGAACGGATGGAACATCGTTCTTGACGAGGCGTACGATGGAAAAGCCGCCGACATGAGCCCGGTGATCTCCAAGGTGAAATCCGTCAATCCGGACGTGATCATAATGGCAAACTCCATGATGCCTACGACCCTCATGCTGACCAAGGGCCTGAAAGAGCAAAAGGTCAGACCGAAGGGAATTTTTGCGACGTCAGGATCCCAGTCCGACCCGGATTTTCTTACCAACGCCGGTGATGCCGCCCTCGGTGTTTTTGATGTATCGGGTTGGGACCCGGACGTAAACCGTCCTTTCTCCATGGAAGTCGCGAAAAAGTTCAATCATAAGTATAACGTCCCGTTAAATAACGAGGGTGCAAAGGAATACGTTGGCGTCTACGTAGTAAAGGACGTACTGGAACGGGCGGCCTCCCTCGATTCCGAAAAAATCAGGGAAGCCTTTGCTTCCACAAAGATCACCCAGGGGATTCCTCAAATGTACGCCAAGGTCGTTCGCTTTGATCACACTGGGACATTCCCGGACCTCAGCAGCATGATCTTGGTCCAGTTCCAGAGGGTGAACGGCAAGGTGGAGCGGGTAACGGTTTTCCCGAAAGATAGCGCGCGGCCAGGGTTCCACGCGATTTTCCCCTATGACTACAAGGATAAATCGTACCAGGACAAGTAAAAAGTAAAGGAAACGGGGTGGGCAGAGCCCACCCCGTGGTTCCCGTTGTAAAGATCGTCGGCGAAACGGGGGGAAGATTTTTTGTTTACGTTACTGGTGGAAGGCATTTTAATGGGTTCCATCTATGGCCTGATCGCTTTGGGCCTCACACTGATATTCGGAGTGATGCGGATCATCAATTTCGCCCACGGGGCGCTGTTGATGGTGTCCATGTTCATCGGCTTCGAATGCGTCAAGGCGTTCGGCATCAATCCTTACGTTACATTGATCTTCGTGGTGCCGGCCATGTTCGTCATCGGGTATCTCACCAACTTCCTTCTGGTGCAGCCGGTACTGAAAAAAGAAGCCGATGTGAGGGAACCGATCGGGGCGCTGGTTCTGACATTCGGTTTCGGGGTAATCATAGAAAATTCCTTCCTGGCGATCTTCGGTCCGAACTACAAGTCGATCCACAGCTCTTTCTCCGAAAAGACGATGGAGATTGGCTCCGTGATCATCGCCATGCCGAAAGTGTATGCGTTCCTGCTCGCAACGGTTGTCACGGTCCTGTTCTATCTGTTCCTGCAGAAAACCGACTTGGGAAGGAACATCCGGGCGGTCGGTCAGGACCGGAACACGGCGCGCCTGATGGGAATCAATGTTGAGCGGACCTTCAGCATAGCCTTCGGTATCGGCCTCGCGATCCTGGGTACGGCAGGCGTGGTTCTGCTCCCGTTCTACAATCTTCATCCGAGCATGGGAGGCATTTTCAGTGTCAAGGCGTTCGTGACGGTCCTGCTCGGCGGGTTGGGCAGTATTCCGGGGGCCATCATCGGGGGGCTGCTCATCGGAATCGTGGAATCCGTTTCCACCGCGTTCGTGCAAAGCACCCTCGCCCCGATGGTCGTACTGTACGCGTTTCTCGTTTTTCTGTTCTTCCGCCCGGCAGGGCTGTTCGGTTCCCGTCATGACACGTAGATTCGCAAACGCGGGGAGAGGGTAGCGCGTGAAAAAGTTCCTTGTCCTGGGCGTGGTATCGGTGCTGCTTCTGTTATTGCCCCTGTCCACGGACAATCCGTTCATCGTTCACAGTTTCATCATGGTCCTTTGGTACGCCTACATCTCTACGAGCTGGAACATTATCGGAGGGTTCGCGGGGCAGCTCTCTCTGGGGCATTCGGCGTTTCTGGCGATCGGCGCGTACACTTCCACGTTATTGTTCACTTATCTTGGGATATCCCCCTGGCTGGGCATGCTGGCGGGGGGATGCATCGCGGCACTGATCGCCGTGCTGATCGGGATCCCCAGTTTCCGCCTCAAGGGAGCCTACTACTCCCTTGCCACCATCGCGTTCGCCGAGGGGTTGTCGATCATTCTCCAGACCGTCAGGGAGGCCGGGCCGGTATATCTGGGGGCGGACGAAGGAATCCGGGTTCCCCTCAAAGCGGACCCGGGGTTCCTTGATTTTCAGTTCAACGGCAAGATGCCATACTACTACATTATCTTCGTATTCCTCGCCGTTGTTCTGCTGGTTTCCTGGTATATCGAACGGTCGAAACTCGGCTATTACCTGGCGGCCTTGAAGGAAGACGAGGAAGCAGCAAAGGCGTTGGGGATCGATACGCGAAAGGTAAAGTTGATCGCGGCCGGACTCAGCGCCTTTTTTACCGGGGTCGGCGGCACGTTCTTCGCTCAGTTGATCCGGTATATCGAGCCGGGCACCATCGCGGGGCTCGACTTTTCCGTACAAATGGTTTTTCTTGCGGTCGTCGGCGGGTTGGGGACCGTTTTCGGACCGTTTGTGGGAGCGATCGCGCTGACGGCCATCGCCCAAATCACTCATATCTATTGGGGTGATTCGATCCCGGGGCTGCACCTGATCATCTACGGGGTCGCCGTGGTTTCGGTAATACTCTTCATGCCGCCGGGTCAGGGGATCATCAACATCATTTTCCGGCTGATCGGCATGAGTCCACGAAAAGCGGAGGAAAGGATCGGGAAGGAAATCGAAAAAACGAAAGAGGCGGGGGAGGCAAGCTGGTGAACGCGACGGGCAGAGCCCCCCTGTTACGCATTGAAAACCTGAACAAATCCTTCGGTGGGTTGACGGTTACCAAGGATTTGACCTTGACCGTCGAGGAGGGGCAGTTTTTCGGAGTGATCGGCCCCAACGGTGCCGGGAAATCGACCCTGTTCAACCAGATTTCGGGGTACATCCGGCCCGATTCCGGAAAAATCGAATTCCAGGGGAAGAACATCACCGGGCTGCCTCCCCATCTCGTCTGCCTGGAGGGGGTCGGCCGCACCTTCCAGATCGCCAAGCCCTTCGCGTCCAGGACCGTGCTGTATAACGTGGCGGTGGGCGCTTTCGCAAGGACCTCCCACCTTCATGAAGCGCTGGATCGGGCCGAACAGATCGTCCGCCGGCTGGGGCTTGGGAAGAGGATGGAGGTCCAGGCGAAAAATCTGACGATCGTGGATCGGAAACGGCTGGAATTGGCGAAGGCCCTTGCCACCCAGCCGAAGCTCCTTCTCCTCGATGAAATTCTCGCCGGCCTGACCCCCAGCGAGGTGGACGAGGCGGTACACCTGGTCCGGGACATTTGCGCTTCCGGCGTGACGATCGTCATGATCGAACACGTGATGCGCGCCGTGATGGCGCTGTGCGAACACGTGCTCGTGATCAACTACGGGAAAAAAATCGCGGAAGGGACTCCGGAGCAGGTTACCGAAAACCCGGAAGTGATATCCGCCTATCTCGGTGAAGAGCATGCTTCTTGAAATCAAAGATCTGAGCGTGCATTACGACGGAATGCAGGCGTTGTTCGGAATCAACCTTCACATCCGGAAGGGCGAAATCATCAGCATCCTCGGTTCGAACGGAGCCGGGAAGACGACGTTCATCAATGCCGTTTCCGGAATGCTCAGGAGCAGCGGAACCGTCCGTTTCGAGGGAAGGCCCCTGGCGAACATGCCTGCCCACGAGCGCGTGCCGCTGGGAATCGTGCAAGTGCCGGAGGGACGCCGTCTCTTTCCGGTTATGACCGTGGAAGAGAACCTTCTGTTGGGGTCATCCCACAAGGAGGCCAGAAAACACAGAAAGGCAAGTCTGAAGGATGTATACGAGTTTCTTCCCCGCCTGATGGAGCGCCGCGACCAGATCGCCAAGACCCTGTCGGGCGGCGAGCAGCAGATGGTTGCGATCGCCCGGGCCTTGCTGAGCAAGCCGAAACTGTTGATGTTCGACGAGCCGTCGTTCGGTTTGTCTCCGTTGTTGGTGAAAGATTTATTCGGCTTGATAAAACGGATCAGCCGTCAGGGCATCACAGTGCTGTTGGTGGAACAAAACGTAAAGCAGACATTACAGATCGTGGATCGTTCCTATGTATTTGAAAATGGTCATGTAGTCATGGAAGGAACAGGGAAGGACCTGCTGAACAACGAGCATGTAAAGAAAGCATTTCTCGGGATGTAGCGTTGTCGCTTATGAAAATCGTTAAGGAGATGGAATGATCAACGTAACTCAAAAGCACGACTGCTACGGCTGTGCCGCGTGCGCAATGAAATGTCCCGTGGATTGTATCCGTATGGTCGAAGACAACGAGGGGTTTTTATATCCCCAAGTGGACCGGAATCTGTGCACCGATTGTGGGTTGTGCGATTCGGTCTGTCCATTGAACATGAAATATTCATTATCCGATTCCCCTGATGTTTATGCGTGTAAGAATAAAAACGTAAAAATTCGACTTGAGAGCACATCAGGGGGGGCATTCACTTCATTGGCGGAGCATGTCCTCGATGGAAAAGGCGTAGTGTATGGGGCCATGTTTGATAAGGATTTTCATGTTATTCATGGATGTGTGGAAAGAAAAGAGGATGTATATAAACTCAGGGGGTCAAAATATTCCCAAAGCGTGATGGGAACTACTTATAAAGAGGCGGAAGAATATTTGCAAAAAGGTGTGCAGGTTTTATTCAGCGGGACCCCCTGTCAAATTGGAGGTCTGCGATCATATCTCGGGAAAGAGTATGGCAATTTAATTGCAGTTGATCTGGTGTGCCACGGGGTCCCAAGTCCAAGGGTGTACAGGGAGCATGTGGCATCATTAAAAGCAAAATATAAAGAAGAAATAAAAAATATTTATTTCAGAGATAAAAACAGGGGATGGAAATTGTTCAGTTTCTCTGTTTATTTCAAGAAAAATATATATTCCCAAGGCAAATTCGATGATCTGTTCATGAGAGGGTTTTTGGCCTGCTATTATTTACGGCCGTCATGTCACAAATGCATCTTTAAAGGCAGGAATCGCGGCAGCGATATCACGTTAGCGGATTATTGGGGCGTCCATACGAGGTTTCCTGCATATGACGACGACCTCGGTGTGGGTCTCGTAATAGTGAACAACGAGAGAGGCAATGAGGTATGGGGAAAAATTACAAATACGCTGGACGTATTGAAATCTGATATCGAGCACGCCGCCAGGTACAACCATTCCTATGCCGATTCAGTGCCTTCGCATCCGAAAAGGGAGCAGTTTTTTTCCGATTTGAATGCCATGGAATTTGAAAAGGTCATGGAAAAGTATTGCGCCGATGAGGCACTGCGCCTGGTCGAATCAGGGCATTAACGAATGATGTATTTGGAGTGAAAACAATTAACTACATATTCCGGGGGACAGGAAAATGAAGAAAATTTTCGAGTTCTCCGCAAACAGGATGGTATTGGGTTTCGGGGCCGTCGAAAGGATTGGCCGGATACTGCACGATTTGGGTGTCAAAAAGATTCTTCTCGTTACGGATCGGTTTATGGCGCAAAACCAATTGGTTGACCGCGTCACCGTCCATCTGGAGAGAAGCGGGATCGAGTATGACGTGTTCACCGGTGTGGAACCGAATCCAACGGAAGAGAATGCGGAAGATTGCCACAAGGCGTTGATCGCCGGCAAATTCGACGCGGTCGTTGGATATGGGGGCGGTAGTTCGATGGATGTCGCCAAGGCGGGCGCCATCCTTGTCACCAACCCGCCTCCGGTCAAGCAGTATCTTGGCTTGGGAAAGGTACCGAAGCGGGGGATTCCGATTGTTGCCATACCCACCACATCCGGGACGGGGAGCGAAGTCACCAACATCTCGATTCTGAGAGACGTTCAGGCAAATACAAAAGGCGGGATCGTCAGCCCGTTCATCATTCCCGATGTTGCGATTGTGGATCCGATGTTGACGTTGTCCTTGCCCCCCCGGTTAACCGCGTCCACAGGGATGGACGCCCTGTGTCATGCCGTGGAAGGGTATACCTCTCTCAAGGCGACTCCTGTTACGGACATTTTCCACAGGGAAGCCATCCGGAGGGTCGCACAAAGCTTGAGAACCGCGGTGAACCGAGGAGACGATGTCAATGCGAGGTACAACATGTCCCTGGCGGCGGCGTTGGCCGGCACGGGACTCGTGACTTCCAGCGCCACGGCGGGCCATGCGATGTCGTACGCCATTGAGGCGAACTTCACGGTTCCCCATGGGGATGTTTGTGCGGCCTTGCTCCCTTCGCTCGCACGGTTCAACGCCAGGGCCGAAATGGATAAATTCAAGGAAATAGCTGTTCTGATGGGGGAAAAGATCGATGGCCTTTCCTTGCGTGACTCGGCCTTGAAGGCTGCGGATGCGATTCAGGCATTGGCCCGGGACGTCAAAATGCCGACATTGGGCCAGATCGGTGTAACGGAAAAAGACTTGGACAGGCTCGCGGAAGAGGCGATTTCCGTAAAGCGATTGATGGACAACAATCCCAGGGTGGTTGCCCGGGAGGATGTAAGAAGCATGTTCAAGGACGCTTTATGATGACCTTCCTCGCGAATCTTCGCCGGCCCTGAAACGTTATTGTTCCCGGTAAATTGGTGGACCTCCACCCGATGAATGTCATGATGGAAAATGTTTTTCCGGTGATATTGGTATTCCTGTTTGGATTTTTTTTTAAAAAAATAGGGGTTTTCACCCAAAAAGATGCTGATTCGCTGCTGAAGGTTTTTTTCCATGTTTCTTTTCCGACCCTGATATTTCTGTCCGTAATGCAAATGAAATTTTCCATGTATTTACTATGGTTGCCTGTCATCTCCGGGTTGATCATTTTTATTACATTTCTGGTCTCTCATGGGGTCAACAAGTTATTGAATTTGAATAAACCGTCTTTCGGAACGTTTTTAATCGGTTCTATGATCATGAATACCGGTTTCATCTTGCCGTTTCTTATCGCTGTAAAAGGAGAAGAAAGTTTGGCACAGGCTTCTCTGTTTGATTTTGGGAATACCGCATTGGTTTTCACATTTATTTATTATCTGGCGTGCAAATACGGCAGCAAGTCGAGTAATTTCGGCGCCATGATCCGAAAATTTGCTTATTCTCCTCCTTTGCTGGCATTGATTTTCGCATTATTTCTCAACATGAATTCCATTAAGCTCCCGAACGTTGCAACGCAATTTCTTAAAATTACCGGATACATGACGGTCCCTTTGATGATGTTGTCGTTAGGGATATATTATAATCCTAAAGCATTCATGAACCTGCCGGTGTTTTCTGCTGTTTTCATCAGGATGGGTATCGGACTTTTTCTTGGATTCATATTTGTATACTTGTTCAACTTGAAAGGAATAAGCAAAGAAGTGGTATTGGTTATTTCTTCCGCGCCATCAGGAATATCGACTCTAGTGTTTTCCTCCATGGAAGGATTGGACAATGAATTTGCGGCAAGCATTGTATCGTATTCGGTCCTTGCAGGAATATTCATAGTACCGATCGTGCTTCACTTTTCTTCATGACCAAGCATAGGAATTCATGGTGGGAGGGGAACCGTTGCCGGAGAAATTGAAATGCGACACGGGACGGGGCATGACCCGGGGATGCGTGGATCAGGAGATCTTCCGCGTCACGACCAGGAAGGCGGAGTGGGAGAACATCCACTGAACGGG
>CAAGKR010255932.1_pt1 | contig 17182 bp, 3 predicted proteins | sample 2556971 | NCBI WGS metagenome assembly CAAGKR01 (sample SAMEA5207829, study PRJEB30636) | soil metagenome | biome: forest; feature: boreal; material: soil | place: USA | collected 2011-09 | depth 1 m | reverse complement strand
CGTCTCGTCAACGTTGAGGGATACCGAAAGCGTCCGCGCCGACGCCGCCGTGTTTGTTCCGCCGAGGTAGTCCAAAGGCAATCGGGCCGTTGAGTTTTCAACAGTCGCACACCAGTAAGACAACTCGTCGCGCAGACCACCCGACCGTGCGTGCTCTGTCAGACGCTCGGCCCAGCTCTTAAACGAAGTCGTTTTCGGCGGCAGCGATGGCTTTTCACCACTACTGAGTTGCCGATAGAGCACCTGCAAGTCTTCGAGCAGAATGCGCCACGACACACCATCCACGGCCAGATGATGAATTACGATGAGCAGATAGCTGTTTCGTTGCGCGCCGCGATCAAATAACGCGACCCGCATCAGTGGACCGTCCTGCAGATTCAGGCTCGCATGCAGCCTTGCTGCGTGATCGGCGATCAATGCTCTCTGTTCGGCCTCAGCCGGAGCCGACAGATCAACCGTCTCGAAGGATACGACGCCGTCCGGAGCGGCCAGAGTCTGTTGCCAGACGTCATGATTGCTCGCATAGCGGAATCGCAGCGCGTCGTGTTGAAGCAAGAGTAGTTCGATCGTTTTCGCAAACAACGACGCGTCCGCCAGACCGTGAACCTCAAGCAACATCGCCTGGTTGTAGTGATGTAACTCGGGCTGATCGAGTTCAAAAAAGCGCGCTTGGACGGGCGTCAGGGGAACGCGGCCGGTCACTGTTCCTTGCTCGGCTCGGGTTTGGGCGGCTATTCCGGCAACCGTGGCCAGTTCGGCAACCGTTTGATGTTGAAACAACTGGCGCGGCGTTAGACCCAGGCCCGCCTGGTTTGCCCTCGCGATAATTTGAATGCTGAGTATCGAATCTCCTCCGAGGTCGAAAAAATTGTCGTGCACGCCAACGCGTTCGACGCCCAGAACGTTGGACCAGATCCGAGCCAGCGTCTTTTCGACCTGATTGCGTGGCGCTGCAAAAACTTTATCGCCCTCGGGTCGTGAATGGTCTGGTGCGGGCAGTGCGTGTCGATCAACTTTGCCGTTCAGCGTCAGCGGCAAACGATCGAGGAAGACGAAAGCCGACGGGGTCATGTATTCCGGTAGTCTACCGTTCAGAAAAGCTCTTAGCTCACCGGCGCTGAGTTTTTCACGCTCTCGCGCTACCACATACGCAACCAGTCGTCTATCACCGGGTTGATCCTCTCTCGCAACCACGACGCTTTCGGCAACTTCCGAGTGATTGCGCAACGCGATTTCGATCTCCCCAAGCTCGATTCGGTAACCATGAACCTTCACCTGATCATCGCTGCGCCCGAGAAACTCGATCCGGCCGTCGCCAAGATAGCGTGCAAGATCGCCGGTCTTGTACAAACGCTCGCCATCATTGCTGAACGGACTGGGAATGAACTTCTCCGCGGTTGCGTCCGCACGATTGATGTAACCGCGCGCCAGGCCAGCGCCGCCGATGTGCAGTTCGCCGGGCGCGCCTATAGGTGCCGGGCGCAATTGCTGGTCGAGAACGTAAGCCCGCACGTTTGCGAGCGGGCGCCCGAGCGGAACCGTATCCGACATTGGCGCAGCGTCTTCTCCACTTAAGCGGTTAGTGATTGCTCCGATTGTTGCTTCCGTTGGCCCGTAGTGATTCACTACCATGCAATCCGGCGACAGTGTTCGGATCTTCTCTACCAAACTCCAGGGACATGCTTCTCCGCCGAGGACAAGTCGACGGCGGGGCAGAACGCCCGCTGGATTCAAGGCCGAAAGCAGCGCAGACATATGCGTCGGGACGATCTTCAGGCAGTCGATTTGATTGCGGCTGAAGTATTCTGCCAGCGCGTCGGGGTCAGTTGCTCGCTCTTCGGCTATCAGATGCAGAGTTCCCCCTTTACATAAAGACGGAAAGAGGGCGGTATTCCCCAGATCGGCGGCGATGGTCGAGGCCGTCGCAAAGCTGCTGCCGGCCGGCAAATCTAGTTTTTCCCAAATCGCATCCAAGTAATTGACTAATTGCCGATGCTCAACGGCGACGCCCTTGGGCCGGTCAGTTGAGCCAGAAGTGAAGATCACGTAAGCAAGATTCTGATCGGATACGGCATTGAGAGAACCGTCGAGACTCTCGTTTGCTATTAAGTGGGCATCCGCATCAAGACACACGACGCTGTCCACCTGGTCGCGCCAAACTTCTGTTAGCTCGCTCCTCGTTACGAGCACGCGCGCTCCGGCCTCTTCGAGAATCATGCCGAGGCGCCCTTTCGGTAAACTCGGATCGAGCGGCACATAGGCGCCGCCGGCTTTCAATATCCCGAGCAATCCCACGATCAGATCGACTGAGCGATCGAGACACAACCCGACAATCACATCCGGCGCCACACCCAGCTTTAACAGATAATGCGCCAGCTGATTTGCCCGCGCGTTGAGATCACGGTAGGTCAGCCGCTCAGCTTCACAAATGACGGCAATGTCGTCGGGCCTCTGCGCAGCCTGTTGCTCGAACAACTCGTGTACCGACTGACCACTCGAATACGGACGTCGCGTGTCGTTGAATTCAACGAGTAGTAGCTGCCGTTCCGCAGCGCTCAATAATTCTAACTCGCCGAGCGCAACGTCTGTCCTATTGCTGGCATCCTCGATTAGCGTCTTCAGTTGATCGGCCAGACGCCGGACATCATGAATTGAGAACAAGGTCGCATCGAATTGCAGCGAGGCGAACAATCGATCCTCGCAGTCATCAAAGAGAAACTTGATGCTGAAGCGATCGATGCACGCGTCATGTTTGTACGTCGAAAACTCCAGGCCGGCCGCGCAATACGTCGCCGCCTGTTTCCGAAACTCAAAGCAGAAAGGAAAGAAGCGAGCGGTTACTTTGTCACTCGAGGCGACATCGTCCCACGCAAAGTATTCCTGCCACCTTTGCGACTCCTGTTCCTGCTCGCTTGTTTGCTGCAACAGCTTCTCGAAAGAAAGACGCGTGGGCAGATCACCTCTCGTCGGCAGGAATCTTGAAAATAGTCCAATTGCATCTTCAAGTTCTGCAAACTTTCTTCCGTCAAACGCAGCGCCCACCACAATGTTCGAACGCCCGGTCAGACGTGAGATCAGTAATTGGCAACAAGCAAGCGCGAACGAGGACAGTGACACGTCACCACGATTCGCTACGGCCTTAATTCGCGCGCTTGTGTCGGCAGAGATTTCCACCGGCAGCTTGGCTGGTTGAAAACTCTTCTCCGACCTGAGGCGCTTTTCAAAAGAGAGCCTTTGAGTGGCAAGCTCGGATAGATCTTGCTGTCTCCAATACTGCCTCGCTACCGATCCTTCTTCCGCTTCTAGCAACTCGTTCTGCCATTCGGCGAAGTCGGCATACTGCATTGCCTCCGTATTCGGAGGCTCTTCACCTCTCGAACATGACGCGTAAGCGGCAGCGATCTGGCGCACTAAATAATGGAGCGACTGCGTATCGGCACAGAGAGCGGGTGCGGTCAGAATCAGTTGGTGGGTGATTGCTGTTTGCTGGACGAGACTGGCACGAAGCAGTGGCAAACGCGCGTAATCGATCTCGCGAAGCGTGGCATCAAGAATCAAGTTATCGAGCCGCGCGATCTGATCGTTGCCCGCGAACGCGGTCAAGTCATGCTTCTCGAGTGAAATGACACTTTCCTTTTCGATCACTTGTACCGGAATGGTCATTCCCGGTAATAATCGGAATGTGGTTCGCAGGATTTCATGCTGAGCCACGACGTAATCGAGCGCCTGCCTCAACAGCCCGGTATCTAACACTCCTTTAATCGTCACCACGTAGAAAGCGCTATAGGCCACACTTGCGGCACCTTGTTGTTGCAGCAGCCACAGATGGGTTTGCTGCGGCGAAAGACGATAGCCCTGGATGATTTCTTGCTGCACTTTTTCTCTCTTGTTATGGCTGATTCGTGGGCTACGCCGCTTGATGTGTGGTGGCGGCTCGGGCCCACCTTAATAGCATATCCTGTTTATCGTTGGGTTACGTCCTGGGTTGGGACGAACCCCCCAACCGTGCTCAATATCGCGTACGGAAGGGGCGAAGACGTTACGCCTATCGGTCGACACGGCCGCTGGGAACCGTTTGTGCGACATCGTTTAGCTCTATCAATTTGTCCTACTGCCATAGCATTAACCCATGCCGACAACGATCCTTCGCCCGCCTCGATACGGCCTGCGTCCGTGCGCAGTCAGCATGTTGTCGAGCACCAGAATGTCGCTCTTTTCCCAGGGAAAAACGACCGCTTCGTTTGCATAAGCCGCGCGAATCCCTTCCAGAGCGTCCTCATCAATCGGCGAGCCGTCGCCATAGTATGCATTGCGTGGTGGTTCGCCGCCCGCCGACACCAGCAACGATTCGCGTATTTCTGGCGCCAAACTGGAAACGTGAAAGAGATGCGCTTGATTAAACCAAACCTTTTCGCCCGTATGGGGATGCGTCGCTACCGCCTGGCAGACCTGCCGCGTGCGCAACTCGTTTTCGCCCTTCCATTCGCACTCGATACCTGCTTTGCGGCAGTAAGCATCGACCTCCGCGCGATCTTCTGTCTGAAAAACGTTTTGCCAGGAAAGGTCGAGCGCGTCCCCGTAGTTTCGCACGTACATCACACCTTTCTCGCTGAACCGATCTCTGATCGCCGGGTCGACGGCATTGAAAACTTTGCGACTATCGGCAATCGGCGTCTCACCGCCTTCCGGCGCCGCCTCAACACAGAAGAAACCGAGCACCATGGGCCAACTGCGCGAATACGACATCTCGTTATGCAGCGGGATCGTCTGGTGCGCCGGGTATTCGGTCGAGGTGTAGATCTTGCCGCTGACCTGCGTGCGCGGTGTCGAGCGATAAGAGTAGTCAAGCAGATCTCCCGCCAGCGTCTGCATAAACCGCTCGAAGTCGTCAATCGCGCTGAGGTTGAAGCCGCGAAAGAGAATCGCGCCGTAGCTCAAAAGTCTTTGCTCGACCAGTCCGCGATTGCTCGCGGCCCAATCAATCAACTTCAAGCCATCGACCGCGGGCCCAATCAATAAGGGCAAAACAGTATCAGCCCGCAGGAAGCTTTCTTTGACCAGCGACTCCCGCGACAGCGAAATGGTCCGCCGCTTTGTTGCGCCCGGCTTAATAACGTCTGGTTTCATCGATTCGGATTGGTCCACAACTCCTCCGCCGCGCTCGCCTGCATTACGGTGAGGACCTTGCGTTTGGTTGACTTCAGTTTCTGCCGGCTCGCTTCCTCCAACCGTTCACTGGCCCTGTCTCGATAAGCGCGACCGGTCTCACTCACTGCCGCGCGCAGGGCGCTCAAAACAATACTTGGCTGCTCGACCACGATGGTCAGCAAAGTATTGAACTGTTCCGCCATACAGGCGATCGTGTCCGCCTCAAACAGATCGGTGCTGTAGGTGAACGCGCCTTCGAGTCCGTTGGCAGTTTCCCACAAAGCGAGTTGCAGGTCATGCCGCGTTGTTGCGCTGTCGATAGTCAGCGACTCCACGGTCAAGCCATTAAACTCCTGATGCTCGACCAGCGCATTCTGCAAGGCGAACCAAACTTGAAAGAGCGGATTAACTTTCAGCGTGCGCGTGGGTTGCAGTTCTTCGACTAGCTTTTCAAACGGCACATCCTGATTGGCAAAAGCGCCAAGCGCGACCGTGCGACTGCGTCGCAGGCTTTCGAGAAAATCCGGATCGCCGGAAAGTTGTGCGCGCAAGACGAGCGTGTTGACGAAATATCCGATCAGCGCTTCCAGCTCGGGCCGGTTGCGCCCGGCTGCCGGTGAACCGACCACGATATCGTCCTGATTCGTCAGGCATGAAAGCAATAACTGGAATGCCGTCAGGAGTGTCATGAAAAGCGTTGCTCGCTCTGCGCGGGCCAGCCCCTTCAGTTTGTCTGCGATTTCTGTTGCGATGGTGAGCGACCGACGCGCGCCGCGAAAACTGCGCATCGGCGGACGCGGTCGATCAACCGGCAGATCAATAACTGGCGGAGCGCCGGCGAGTTCCTCGCGCCAGTAGTCGAGTTGTTTCTGGAGCGCGCCGCTCAACCACTGTCGTTGCCAAGTGGCAAAGTCAACGTACTGCACCGCCAGCGACGGAAGGTCCGGGCTCGCGTCCGTGGTAACTGCGTTGTAGCAGATCACCAACTCGCGCATAAAAACGCCTATGGACCACCCGTCGCTGATGATGTGATGCATCGTCAGTAATAAGATCTGGTCTTCATCGCCGAGTTTCAAGAGTGCCAGGCGCAACAATGGCCCCCGAGCCAGATCGAATGGACGACCCGTCTCGCTGGCCGCCAATTCCTTCGCCTTTTCTTCCCGTTCGGCAATTGGCAGGTGGCTAACGTCGAATAGCGGAATCTCCACCGCCCCGCTAGAAGCGATCGACAACGCGGGCTTGCCTTGGTCGATTAGGAAACTTGTGCGCAAGACTTCGTGGCGCGCCACGATTGTCTCAAGACTCTGTTGCAGCGCGCGTGTGTCGAACGTCCCGTTCAGCCGTAACACGCGTGGTATGTTGTAGGCAGCGCTGTTTGGCTCCAACTGATCGAAGAACCACAAACGCTCCTGCGCAAAAGAAAGCGGTAACGGGCCCGCGCGCGAAACGGAAACCAAAGGCACATCATCGAGGCCCTCAGCGGTCCGCCGCGCGGTTTCGATCCGCTCAGCGAGTGCGGCTACTGTCGGTGCTTCAAACAGAGCGCGCAACGGCAACTCGAGCTGAAACGTCTCGCGAATGCGCGCGGCGATGCGCGCCAGCAATAACGAATGGCCGCCAAGCGCGAAGAAGTCGTCATTGACACCAACGTCTGCTGTGTCCAGAACGTCGGCCCAGACGCTGGCGAGAATCTCTTCTGTCTGTGTGCGCGGCGCGACGAAATCCTCTCCCGCCACCAGCTGCTTGCGATCGGGTGGCGGTAGCGCCAGGCGATTCACTTTGCCGCTCGCAGTCAAAGGCAAAGTTTCGAGCAAGACAAATGCCGCCGGAATCATGTGATCCGGCAGCTTGCGGCGCAGATGCGCGCGTAGTTCGTTGTTCGCCGGCGCCTCTCCAGCGGCAACCACATAGGCGACCAGTTGCTTATCGCCTCGTTCGTCATCACGAGCGACGACGACGGCCTGATGAACCTGTGTGTGACTCGCCAGTTGTGCTTCAATCTCCCCGAGTTCAATCCGAAACCCGCGCACCTTCACCTGGGTGTCGCGCCGCCCGCGATACTCAACGTTTCCATCAGATTGATAACGGCCGATGTCGCCAGTTCTGAATAACCTCGCGCCACTGACGCGGCTAAATGGATGCGCCACGAACTTTTCCGCCGTCAGTTCCGCCCGGTTCAGGTAGCCGCGCGCGAGCCCGTCACCGCCGACGTAGATCTCTCCGGGCACACCCACGGGAGCAGGCTGAAGATTCGCATCGAGAATGTACACCTCCGTATTGGCGATGGGCCGGCCAATGGGAACGGTGCTGAGGCCGTCAACGATGTGTACTTCATAGCACGTCACGTCTGCGGCAACTTCAGACGAACCATACAGATTGATCAGTTTCGTCTCCGGGATCTGTTCACGAAAGAGCTGCGCCAATTCGACCGGCAGTGTCTCGCCGCTACAAACGCAATATCGCAAGTCAGGTAGCTGTCGCGCCAGGTCTTCGCCGAGCTCAAGGATGACGCGCAGTAACGATGGCACCAGCACCAGGCGCGTGACTTTGTTCACTGACAACGCGGCGACGAACCGTTCCGGATCTTTCACTATCTCGTCGGGAATAATCACCAACGGCACGCCCTGCAGCAGCGGTCCAAATATTTCCCAAATCGAATCGCCGAAGCTTAGTGCAGTCTTTTGACAACAAACTTCGCCCTCGCCAAAGGGATAGGTCCGCCACATCCAGGCAAAACGATTGACCGACGCTCGATGTGCGCTGAGCACGCCTTTCGGCTGGCCCGTCGAACCTGACGTGTAGATCAGATACGCGGAGTTTTCGGCCCCTTCGGCTGCCGCCCCGTCCGCGGGATTCTCGCTGCTCTGGCGCGCGATCTCTTGCCAATCGCGATCCAGACAAATCGTTTGAACGCTCGCGACAGGCAACGAATGGGTCAAGTGCTCCTGTGTGAGCAACAGACGAGCCTGCGAATCTTCGAGTATGAAGGAGATGCGTTCCGCGGGATAGGCCGGTTCCAACGGCACATATGCTCCGCCCGCTTTCAATATGCCCAGCAAGCCGACGATCATTTCAAGCGAGCGCTCGACACAGATCGCCACATGCACTTCCGGGCCAACACCCAGGCGACGCAGATGGTGGGCCAACTGGTTGGCGCGACTGTTAAGCTCTTCGTACGTCAGTTGCCGATCGCCAAACTTCACGGCGACGGCTTTTGGTGTGCGCTCAACCTGCGCCTCAAAGAGATCGTCAATGGTCCCTTGAGGAATTTCGGCGCCAGTGTTGTTCCACTCCACAACCTGCTCGCGCTGGTCTACGGTCAACAGCGGCAACTCAGAAATCCGCTGCTCCGCATTCGCTACCACGGCTTCCAGGACCCGTTGGTAATGGCCCAGGAGTCGCTCGATCGTCGCTTCGTCAAATAGGTCCGTGTTGTATTCCGCGATGCACGTCAGGCCGTCCGCTTCGTCTGCTACAAACAGCGACAGATCAAACTTTGAGGTGTTGGTCTCGGTCTTTATTTGCTCCAGCGTCAGCCCGCGCAAACTAAACTCCGCCTGCGCCGCATGATGCAAAGCAAACATCACCTGAAACAGCGGTGAATGGCCCAGACTCCTTTCCGGTTCCAGTTCTTCAACCAACTTTTCAAACGGCACCTCCTGGTGCGCATAAGCCTCGAGGGCCACCTCTCGCACGCGTTTCAATAACTCGGTAAAGCTGGGATTGCCACTTAGATCGGCGCGCAGCACCAGCGTGTTTACAAAGAACCCGATCAGCCCTTCGATCTCCTGTCTGTTTCGTCCTGCAATCGGCGACCCAACCACGATGTCTTCCTCTCCCGTGTAGCGCGCCAGTAACGCAGCAAACGCCGCCAGCAGTGTCATGAAAGTTGTGACACCTTCGCGCCGGCTCAACTCGGCAATTTGCTCGCTAAGCATTCCGGGAAGAGTTAGAGACTTGTACGCACCCCGAAAGGTTTGAACGGGTGGTCGGGGATGATCCGTGGGCAGCGCCAGCACATCGTTGACACAGGCGAGTTGTTTTTTCCAGTAAGCGAGTTGCTCTTCGAGCACGGCGCCCTGCAACCATTCTCTTTGCCACTCGGCAAAGTCGGCATACTGAATCGGTAACGGCGTTAGCGGCGAAGGCCTGCCGCTCACGAAGGCGTCGTAAAGCGCTCCTAACTCACGAAAAAGTATTTCCGCCGACCAGGCATCGCTGACGATGTGATGGGAAGTCAGCAAAAGAACGTGCTCCTGTTCGCCAAGCCGCAGCAAGCTTGTTCGCATTATTGGACCATGCGCAAGGTCGAATGGGCGCGTGGCTTCTGCAGCCACCAGTTGTTCTGTCTGAGACTTTCGTTCAGAGCGCTGAAGATTGCTGAGATCGGTCACAGTCAAGGGGATGTCGTCTGAGGTGACTATCTGCTGCGGCAGGCCGTCAACGTTAACGAAGTGAGTGCGAAAAACATCGTGGCGCTGCACGATCTCAGCTAACGCTCGACGCAGCGCCGCAACATCAAGCGAGCCCGTGAGCCGAATCGCCCGCGGCACGTTATAGGAGGCCTCGCTTAACTCAAGCTGGTGGAGAAACCACAGACGCTGCTGAGAAAACGAGGCCGGCGCCGAACCGCGATCGGCCCGCCGTGTAATCGTCTCCGTAGTCGTCAGCCTGGCGCCGCTCTCCTTCAGCCGTAGCTCCAGTAGCGCGCGCTTGGCTGGTGAGAGACTTAAGATTCGCTTGTTTAGTTCATCCATGGAGCGTCCGTGTCTCTCATTCAACCGGAGGTCGTGCCTTCTTGCCCGAGCAGTTGCCTTGCATCTTCCTCCGACAACGCTTCGATTTCATTCAGGAAGCGCTCAGCCTCGTTGCTGTTCGCTTCTTCGATTTTCTCGGCGAGCTGGGCTACCGTGGGCGACTCGAACAAACTCCGCAGCGGAATTTCCAGCTGAAACTCTTTGCGCATGCGAGACACCACCTGTGTCGCGAGCAGCGAATGGCCTCCTAGATCAAAGAAGTTGTCGTGCACACCCACCTCGCTCACCTTTAGAAAACTGGCCCAGATGCCCGCCAGCTCCTTTTCAACCAAACTTCGCGGTGCTACGAAATCGCTTTGCAAGCCGGGTCGCGTTTCGTCGGGCGCCGGTAATGCGTTGCGATCAACTTTACCGTTCGGAGTCAGCGGCAATGACTTGAGAAAGACAAAAGCTGAAGGGACCATGTAGTCGGGCAGCTTCTGTTTCAACGAAGCGCGTAGCTCGTCCGGAGAGACGGGAGAAGAGACCATATAAGCCACGACCCGTTCGTCGGCAGATTTATCCCGAAAAACTGTCACAACAACCTGGCGCACGCCAGCGCGCCTGGATAGCACGGCTTCGATCTCGCCCAACTCGACGCGGTAGCCCCGCACTTTTACCTGTGTATCGGCTCGTCCGAGAAACTCGATGTTGCCGTCGGGCAGATAGCGCGCCAGATCACCAGTGCGGTACAACCGCGACTCGGGATCGCTAGAAAAAGGATCGGGAACAAACCGCGCTGCCGTTTCCGCGGATTGATTGAGATAGCCCGCGGTCACTCCCGCGCCGCCGATGTACAGTTCGCCGCTGATACCAAGCGGAACTGGTCGCAGACGCTGATCGAGAATGTAACAGTGCGTATTTGCGATTGGGCGGCCGATGGGTACGGTAGACGAATAGCGCGAAAGGTTCTCTGTGTCCACGCTAAACGTCAGCGACCCGACAGTCGTCTCGGTTGGACCGTAGTGATTGATTATCTGACACGTGTGGTCCATCAGCCGGATGCGCTGGGCTAGATCCCATGAGAACGCTTCGCCGCCAAGAATCAAATACTTCGCGGGCAGAATCTGGCCATCAGTCTGCGAAGCCAGCAATGCGCTGAAATGCGACGGTACGATCTTCAACACATCAATGGGCCGCCTGGTGAAGTAGTCTCGAAGGAGGTCACCTTCCATGGCAACGTCGTACCCGAGAATGTGCAGACACCCGCCCGAAACCAGCGCCGGAAAGATGCAGGTATTACCTAGATCGGCGCTGATGGTAGAGACAGTCGCGAAATTGAGCGGGCGGTTAATCTGCAGAAGCTGCAAAATGAATTGCGTGTAGTTGATCAGATTCCGATGACGAACGGCCACGCCCTTCGGCATCCCTGTTGAGCCAGACGTGTAAATTACGTAAACAAGATTATCCGCCTGTGTGATTGATGCTGGATTCGTGTTTGGCTGGGCTTCCAGCAAGGCACGATCGCTGCAGAGATCGATCGTCTCGGTTGATTCAAAAGGTTGATTGGTGGCGGCGCCGTTGTTGGCAATCAGTATCGACGCATTGCTTTCAGCTAATTGAAGCGCCAATCGGTCTCGCGGATGATCGGGATTGAGCGGCACATATGCGCCACCAGCTTTCAGAATGCCCATTAATCCCACGATCGTTTCGACCGAGCGCTCGACGCAGAGCCCCACACGTGCGTCTGGTCCAATACCGCGACGGCGCAGCAGGTGGGCCAGTTGGTTGGCACGCACGTTTAGCTCGTCATACGTCAGTTCTTGATCCCCGGAAACAACCGCGATCGCCTGCGGCGTTCTCGCAACCTGGTCTTCAAACAGTTGGTGAATGCATTTTCCCCGGGGCAAATCAGCAGCGGTTTGGTTGAACTCAACCAGTAACCGGCGGCGTTCGTCATCGTCGAGAATCTCGATCGCCCCAAGGTCGACTTCAGAATTCTGCAAGACACCGGAGAGAAAGCGCTGAAAGTAACCGGCAATCTGTTTGACGGCTGCGCGATCGAAGACTTGCCCGTTGTGTTGCAACTCAGCCGAGATCGCCCCGCCAGAACGAACGCAGGAAAGTTTGAGTGTGAAAGGACTGAAGCAAACGTACTGCTTGATTACGGAAAACGACACAGGGCCCGCACCATATCGTGATTGACCCTCTTCAAAGTCGAAGGCCACTGAATCGCTAATCGTATTCGCAGACGTGCAGGGGTCGAAGTACTCTTGCCATTCGTCAGCTTCGTTGAGAGCGGCACTGACCTGTCGCAGATGTTCGTCAAAAGACTTGTCTTCGCAATGAAGGCGAATCGGCAGATACTTCGCGTAGAGACCCAGCGCGTTCTGTAGGTCCGCGAATTTGCGACCCGCGCAGAGGTTGTACAGAACAAACTCGGATTCGGTCTGTCCGGCTAGCCGCCATACCAACGCTTGCCAACAGGCGAAGAGCAGCGCCGAGACTGAGGTCTCGCGTTCACGGGCCATGGCTTCGATCTTTGAAAGGGGTGAATCGAGATCGACCGCAATCGAATCGGGTTCAAATGCTCGCGTCCCGGCAGCTCGCCTTTCAAGTAGTATCGCCGGCCCAGGAACACCCGCAGCCTCCCGCTTCTGCCAGTGAGTTTTACCGGTTGAGACATGTACATTGTCCGCTTCGAGCTGTTCATTTTGCCACTCGGCAAAGTCCGCGTACTGCATCGGTTCGCCAGTAAGCTGGTGCTGATTCAGGCACGACGGGTAAGCGCGGCTGAGTTCACCCGTGAAATTCGCGAGTGAGACTGAGTCGCCGCACAGCGCCGGCAGCGAGACCAGCAGCACGTGGCGCTCGGCGGATTGTTTGATTAACGTAACGCGCAGCAATGGTCCGCGCTCAAAATCGAAAGGCAGCTCGCGCTCACCGGTAAAGCTCGCAGCAATTCTCTCGTCTTGTTCCGCTGTGTCGAGACTGCTTAGATCGACGGCAGCCCATGAAAACTGCGACGTCTCCCCAACGACCTGAAACAGCGTTTTTATTCCGGGCGGGCGACTAAACGTCGTGCGCAGGATTTCGTGGCGGCTCACAATATGCTGCACTGCGTCCTGAAGAACGTGCGGTTTGAGATCTCCCTCGAGCAGGATCGCGCCCAACGCGCGAAAAGGTTGCCCCTCAGCCTTTTGCTGAAGCGACCAGAGACTTCTTTGCTGTGGTGAAAGGCGAAAACCTTCTACTGCTAAATTCTGCATTGATTCCGTCACGCGCGTGGGCGCTCCCCTCGCTCGATCTGCCCTTTGCTGACAAGGTTGCCTAACGCGACCACGATCTTGCGCTCTCCCACAAACGAATTCCGCGAATGCGCCACCAGCATATTGTTGAGCATTAGAACGTCGTGCTCTCGCCACGGGAAACTCACCGCGAGTTTGCCGTAGAGATCGCTGAGATATTCCATCACTGAATCTTCAATCGGCGAGCCGTCTCCGTAATAAACGTTGCGCGGCAGATCCTCTTCTTTCATCATCGACAGCAGCGACTCGCGCACCGCCGGCGCGAGACACGAAATGTGATGCAACTGCACCTGATTGAAAAAAACCTTCTCACTGGTCTGGGGATGTCTGACGACCGCCGGACAGATCTGACGCGTGCGCAGACTATTGCCACTTGTCCATTCGAAATCGATTTCTGCCCGGCGGCAGTAGTCTTCGACCGCGGACCGATCGTTGGTGTGAAAGAAGTGCTGCCAGCTCACATCCAAACCATCGGTAAAGTTGCGCACGTACCTCAATCCTTTTTGCTCGAAGCGTTCTCTTATTGCCGGCTCCATCAACTGATAAATCTTCCGACTATCAATGATCGGAGACTCGCCTCCAGCTGCGGCGACCTTGATGCAGTAAAACCAGATCAGCATCGGCCAGCGATGCATGTGCGAACTCTCGTTGTGAAACAGGATCGTCTCGTCGGCCGGGTAAGGAGTCGAGCCGTAAATCTTGCCGCCCAGTTCTTCGCGCGGCAGGTCGCCATACTCGCCAAACAACTCGGGACAGATGGCGGCAGCGAACCGTTCAAACTCTGCTACTGAATCCACTGTGAACCCACGAAACAAGATCGCACCGTGTATCAGCAGCCTCTTTTCGATGAACTCACGACTAGTTCCGGCCCACTCGGCAAGATCAATATCGTCGGCGTCAGGCTTGATCACCAGCGGGAGCGCGTTTTCTGGATGCAAATACTCCGTTTTCACGCCGCTCACTTGAGACAAGTCAACGCCTCGGCGCCGCGTCGCGCGCAGCTGGCCTAGCTGCGATTGGTACCTTTCTTTCTTTTCCATCTGCTTCTGTTTTGCTTCGTCCTCAGTCAGAAACTCATAAGAGTCCAATTTAGCCGAGGGTTCTTTAATGATTGAGCCAAGCAGTCGCTCAAAGTGAACCGACATTCTAGCGATCCTGCCGGGCTCGAAAAGCTCAGGGTCATACAGCCACAAGCCCGAGAGATCATTTTCGGACTCAGCCAAGAATAGCACCAGGTCGAAGCGGGAACTCTCGATCGGCAACTCAAACTGCGATACTTGCAACCCAGGCAACGTGAACCGGGCCGGATTGTTCTGCATCACGAGCAGCACCTGCACCAGGGGATTCCGACCAGAATCACGTGGCGGACTTAGTTCTTCAACCAGCTTATCAAACGGAAGATCCTCGTGCGCGTATGCTTCCAGCGTCGTCTCTCGTACTCGTCTTAACAATTCAGTGAACGCCGGATTACCCGAGATTCTTGTGCGCAGCGGCAGCAGGTTGGTGAAGAAGCCGATCAAGCCTTCGGTCTCCACTCGATTGCGATTGGCGACATCGGTGCCGACGATGAAGTCCTCCTGGCCTGTGTAACGCGAAAGCAGTAGCTGGAACGCAGCCAGGCACGTCATGAAGAGCGACACTCCTTCATTTCTGCTCAGTTGCTTCAGGTTATTACTCAAATCCGCGGGTATCGTGAGCCGCTGGTAAGCTCCGCGAAAGGACTGCACGACGGGTCGAGGTCTGTCGGCCGGGAGTTCGAGCACTGGCTGAGCGCCCGCAAGCTGCGTCTTCCAATAAGCGAGCAGTTTATCCCGCACGTCGCCTTGCAACCATTCGCGCTGCCATATGGCAAAGTCGGCATACTGAATCAGCAATGAGGGAAGCGGTGAAGGCTTCTCATTCGCGAAGGCCTCGTAAAGCACGGTCAACTCACGGAACAGCACCGCGAGAGACCAACCATCAGCGGCGATGTGATGCAAGGTGAGAACGAGCACATGATCGTCTGCGTCGATTCTGATGAGGCCCGCACGCAGCAGTGGATCGCGCGAAAGATCAAAAGGTTTGCGGATCTCTTCAGCAGCAACTTTTTCTGCTTCGGTCTGGCGCTGCGCTTCGGAAACTGCGGCGAGATCTATCAAACGCAAAGAGACTGTTTGCGGAGCAGCGATCGACTGAAATGGATCACCATCCGTGCCAAAGAGGGTCCGCAGCGATTCGTGGCGACTGACGATCTCGTTGAGCGCTTCCGACAATGCGGCAACGTTGAGCGAGCCACGCAAATGAACCGCGCGCGAAATGTTATAGAACGAGCTACCGGGTTCGAGTTGATCCAGAAACCAGAGCCTTTGCTGCGCGAATGAAAGCGGCAGCTTGCGGTCTCGCGCAACGGGAACAAGAGGTGGCGCGTGCAGCCCTTGTTGCGCCTGAATAACTGCTTCGAGTGTTTCGGCAAGGTCGGCGATGGTGGGCGACTCAAACAAAGCACGCAGCGGCAGCTCAACGTGAAACGCCTCTCTGATTCGAGACATAACCTGCGTTGCCAGCAACGAATGCCCGCCGCGTTCGAAGAAGTTGTCGTGAACGCCAATGTTTTTGAGACCCAGGACCCTGGCCCAGATATTAGCTAGCAAGTCCTCGACCGGATCCAGGGGCTCAGCGAACTGAGTGACAGCTCCTGATCCAGAGTAGTCAGGCGCTGGCAGTGCCTGGCGATCCACTTTCTTGTTTGGCGTCAGTGGCATTGCCTCGAGCAGCACGAATGCCGAGGGCACCATATAGTCAGGCAACGACAGCTGCAGGAACTTCCGCACTTCGTTTGCACTCGGCATGCCGCCTTCGGCTGTGATGTACGCGACGAGTCGCTTGTCGCCTGGCCGGTCCTCCCTGATCATCACCACCGCCTGCGCGACGTTCGGGTGCTGGCTGAGCACCGTTTCAATCTCGCCCAGCTCGACACGAAATCCGCGCAGCTTCACCTGATGATCGAGGCGACCCAGAAATTCGATCTTTCCGTCGGACCGGTAACGAGCAAGGTCCCCAGTCCGGTAAAGACGCTTACCCGGCTCCGCGCTAAACGAATTCGGCACGAACTTCTCCACCGTCAACTCGGGACGATTCAGATAACCGCGCGCCAGACCGTTACCGCCGATGAACAACTCACCGGGGACGCCGATCGGAACTGGCTGTGAATAATCATTGAGGAGATAAACCTGCATGTCCGCGATCGGTCGACCAATTGACGTCAAAGAAGCACAGACTGCAGTCTGTGCTACTCCTTCAATCAAGGTGCAAGTGGTCCACACCGTGTTTTCGGTTGGTCCATAAAAATTCCAAACAGGAATGCCTAATTGGACCAGCTCGGCAGCAAGTTCATGATCGAGCGCATCACCGCCGCAGACAATCAGGCGCACACTCCAATCCTGTTTTCCTGTTTTCTGCCTCCGCGCTTCCAAAAGCTGTCGCAACGCAGACGGAGTTTGATTCAAAACGGTGACTCTTTCGCGGCACAATAGGTCAAAGAAATCGGCAGGAGATTGCATTACTTCGAGCGGCACAATCACCAATCGTCCGCCTTGCAACAAGCAGCCCCAAATCTCCCAGACGGAAAAGTCAAACGCGCTCGAGTGCACGACCGTCCAGATGTCGCCCGCGCGGAAGCCGAGCTTGTGGCGGGTCGCCGCAAAAAGATGGACCACAGTCTGGTGTGAAACCTCCACTCCTTTTGGCCTGCCTGTTGACCCCGACGTATAGATAACGTAGGCGAGGTTTTCCGGTGTTACTTTGCTCGCAGGATTGCTGCTGCTTTCGCTGGCAAACTGGGTCCAATCGTCAAGGCAGACGATCTCAGCTTGCAGCGTGGGAAGAATGCTGAGTAATCGGCTTTCAGTCAGCAGCACACGGACGCGGGAATCTTCGAGCATGAATCCGACACGCTCGGCCGGATAGCCCGGATCGATTGGCACGTACGCGCCGCCCGCCTTCAGGACCCCG
>CAAGKR010350763.1_pt1 | contig 17186 bp, 16 predicted proteins | sample 2556971 | NCBI WGS metagenome assembly CAAGKR01 (sample SAMEA5207829, study PRJEB30636) | soil metagenome | biome: forest; feature: boreal; material: soil | place: USA | collected 2011-09 | depth 1 m | reverse complement strand
GTTACATTCGCGACGACATCGACTGGGATGCTAGCCATTGCAGCTCCTCTCGCCGGCGAACTTGCCAAAGTGGCTAACCATATAATTCTATTGATAACTAATAATTCTATTGATAACTAATTCGCGGATCGAGAAGTGGATAGATCAAGTCGGTGATCAAGTTGATAAACACGAAGGCAATTGATCCCACCAACGTGAGTGCCATGATTGACGGATAATCCAGAGCGCTGAATGACTCGAAGGCGTAGAGCCCAATGCCCGGCCACTGGAAGATGGTTTCGACGAGAATGATCCAAGCAAACAAGTAGCCGAGTTGAACGCCAACCATGGTCACCACTGGGTTCAACGCGTTACGGACAACATGGCGACCAATAACCCGTTGCTCAGTAAGTCCTTTGGAACGGGCAGTGCGAACATATGGTTTGTTAAGCTCTTGAAGCACTGTTGTTCTCATGAGACGCGCGCCGATGGCCAATTGGCTCAGCACAATTGTCACCACCGGCAGGATCAGGTGTGTCAGAGCACTCAAAAACAGGGGGATGTTCCCCGACATAAGGCTGTCGATCGTGAAGAATCCCGTGACCGTCGGCGGCGCCGTCTCGCGGATGTCGATTCTGCCGCCCAGTGGTAGCCATCCTAGGTAGGTGAAGAACACCAGTTGCAAGATCATCGCCACCCAGAAAATTGGGGCTGCCGACCCGACCATCGAGATGGCGCGAATCGCGACGTCCGACATGCGGCCTTTTCTCGCTGCTGCCACGATCCCCAAGGGGAGTGCTATCAGCATGTAGATGATGAAGCTGATGCTAATAAGCTCAAGTGATGCCGGCAAGTAAGTCCTGAGGTCAGCTGTGACTGGCTGTCCGGTTCGGATCGACGTTCCAAGGTCGAACTTGGCGAGGCCGACCATATAGCGCTCGTATTGGATCGGCAGCGGCTGGTCCAGCCCCAGCTGATGCGTGACCAGATTGACCTGTGCTTGAGAGGCGCCGTATCCAGCAATAAATACGGCTGGGTTGGCGGGGATCACCCGAGATAATACAAACGTAATCACCGTAATGGTGAGGAGAACCATGAACATCCATGCTGCCCGGCGGACCGCATAGCCGATCATACTTGCAGCTCTGTCCTCTAGCTAGTGAGTTGCCTCCTAGCTAGAGAGTTCCCGCTGGTCCGCAACGAACCAAGCGCCCTCGTCCGGGATCCGCAATCACGCGACCATTTTCGTAGATAATGTCACCACGACTGATCGTGTAGACCGGCCAACCTGTCAGTTCGCGGTTCTCCAGCAGACTGAACTTCGCGTTGCTGAACATCTCCTCGCCACGGACTGTGCGGGTGAGCTCCGGATCCCAAATGACGAGGTCCGCGTCGCTACCGACCGCAATTGTCCCTTTAGAGGGAAATAGGCCAAAAAGCTTGGCAGCGTTGGTCGATGTGATCTCGACGAATCTCTGAAGCGACAGCCGACCTCCGCGGACTCCCTCTGTGAATAGCAGGGGCATCAGGATTTCCAGATCCGCCATTCCTGGGCGGACCGTGCGAATGTCGAGTCCAGGCTCCAACTTCTGTTCTCGAGTCCAAGGCGCGTGGTCCGTACAACAGGTCTGGATCTGGCCGGTGTTTAGACCGGCCCACAATGCGGCCACGTCACCCTCGCCTCGCAACGGCGGATTACCGACATATAGGCCAGCGTCGGCGCTGGCAAACTGCTTCTCGGTGAAGACCAAGTAGATGGGACGCGTTTCGACATAGACGGGTAGGCCGCGAGCCCGTGCTCGCGCGGTCGCGGCGAGCGCCTCAGCACTAGAGAGGTGGACGATGTATATGGGAGCAGCCGACGCCTGACAGAACGCAACTGCCCTCTCAACTGCTGCGCTCTCGGCGAAGATCGGCCGACTCTTCGAATAGTTGGTCGGATCACCCCTGCCCGCGGCTATCAACTCTTCTACCAGGAAGTTGATCACGCACGCGTCCTCGCAATGGATGAGGGTGATCATTCGGTTGTCGCCGGCCAACTTGAGCGCTTTCAAGTAATCTGTTGCTCTCGCGTCGAAGTCCCCGAGGATCATGAAAATCTTCAGGCTTGGTTGACCGTCGGCTGCCAGCTTGGGAATCTCCGAAAGGTTCGCCGAGCTCGGCTCGACAAGGACCGGGTGCAGTACAAAATCGACAATGCTTTCCCGAGTTGCTTGCTCCGAGACTCTTGCAACCGTGGCCAGCAATCGCTCGGCTGGCCTGGGAAAGGAAACGTTTCCAATCGTAGTCACGCCGCCTGCCGCGGCGGCTCGAGACCCACTTGTGAAGTCGTCTACCCACCTTAGGACCTCACCCCCAAGGAACTCGACCGGCGTTAGGTGAACGTGCATGTCGATGCCACCAGGAAGAACCAACTTGTTCGCCGCGTCGATCTCTCGCGCCGCAGCTTCGACCTTGCCGCCTATCTGGACGATGCGGCCGTCCTGTATTCCTAAGTCCGCAACGCAGTCACTCCCGGCAGTGACCACGCGACCTCGCCTGACCGCAAGATCGAGGGTCGAAGCCCCTAAGGCGCGGTGCCCAAGTGCCTTCGCCGCAGAGGCCTCTCCGGCTACTGACACTATCCTTGCAGTCTCCACAACCGGTCAGTGTGCCCGAATCCGAAGATTGTCGAGGCGTAGCGTCTGCCGGTAATCGGTCGACTGCATGACGTATCCGTCTAGATAGTCGGGGACCACCACAAGAGTCTTTGGGCGGGCCCCCCAAACACATGGAGCCGCGGTTCGGATGTAGTGCTGAAGGTCGTGCAATATCGTTGTTGGATCGGCCGTGATCGCCGCCTTAGCGAGCCCCGCTGTCACCGAAGGATCGTTGTACTTGGCGAGGTTGAAGGTGTTGCCGGGCAGGTAGAACGCCATGAAGATGAGCGGGTCCAGTGTGAACGGACTTTGGACGATAGGCGTCATGTCGCCCGAGGTGGACGGTTGGGAATAACGAGTAAGGAGCTCAGGTGATGGAATGTCAGTGATAGTGAGGTTTACACCAATTTGCTTCAACGACGCCTGCATGATCGTGGCGCCCACCGCGAACTCTGCCGAACCGGTCACCACTAGGCAGTTCGGGTTGATGCTGGAAGGGCTAACTCCAGCTTGCTGGAGCAGAGATTTCGCCTGGTTGAGGTCTTGTTTGAACGGTTGAAGATCCTGCGCCCCGCCTACAAAGTCAGGCGGCATTGGTCCAGTTGGAATTGTGGCATAGCCCTTGTAATAGGCGACCATGGAATCGTAATCGAAGGCATACTGCATCGCTTGCCGCACCATCTGATTGTTAAAGGGCGGCCTCTGGGTGTTGAGGTAGAAAATCGGGTCGGTGTCGAAGGTATTGAACTGGAGGAGTTTGAAGCCAGAGACACTGCCTACTCTAATAGCGTCTGCCGATGGCCAACCGTTCATGAAGTCGGCACCACCGGCCTGGAAGAGCTGAATGCGCGCGGCGACGTCAGCAGTCGGCTTAATGATGACCTTGTCGATCGACCCGGGCTGCCAGGCCGACCACCACTGCTGGTTCTTGGACAGGTTGATCTGCACCCCCTTCTGCCACGAGTCGAGCTTGTAGGGGCCGCTCCCAACTGCATTGTTCTGGAAGAACTGGGTCGCCCATGGGTCGCTGGCGGTTTTGTGCTGGGTTATTGCCTGACTACTGACGATGCCAACCTTGACTAGATGGGCGGGGAGATAGGCGTCCGGACCGTCGGTAGTAATAGCGACAGTCATGCTGTCGACCACCGTGACTTGCTTAATGTTGTTGATCAGGTAGTAAGGACCCAGTTTCAGGTCCAACACCCGGTCGAGGCTCATCTTCACGGTCTGCGCGTCTAGCTTGGAGCCGTCGTGGAAGGTCACACCCTGACGGAGATGAAACGTTTGGGTGAGGCCATCTGACGACACGTCCCAGGAGGTGGCCAGCCAAGGGACTAACTTCGATGCCGCGTCGTCCACCTGCACCAAGGGGTCGTAAACGTTCCTGGTGACTTGGAATGACTCGAAGTCGGACACCTGGGCCGGGTCAATGTGGTCAGCGTCCCCGTCGTCCGCGAAGACGAAGCTAACTGGAGACTTGGCCCACCCGCTCGATGAGCCGGAATTGGACGACGTCTGGGCACAGGCCTCGAGCAGCGCCGGTATTGTCGCGGCACTGGCGGAGAGGACTCCAAGTTGCGTCAGGAACCGCCGTCGCGAAAGCTGACGATCGAATGCGTCCCTCATGACCCCGTTCAGTTGTTGGCTTGACTCAGGCATCTCATTACCTCACAGTTTGATGTCTCGGCACATTGCCCAAAATAGCCGCCGACCGGTCTCCGATTGGCGGGAAGGTCACTGGCAGTTGGCCCTAAATCACCCACCTGACGATCCTCTTCCTCCTGATCCGAGCACGCCGACGATTGCTGGGATAGTGTGCTATACATGACGGAAAGTTGCAACAGGTGACCCGTCTGGCTGCGAAACTGTGCAAATCGGGGGGGGAACTCGACGGGAGGGGTAGGTGGGTCCCGGCAAGATACCTTTAGAGATTTGGCCCAAGATCGAAAGTGCGACCCAATGGGCCGTGGACGAGGGCCTGTCCGACTTGATGGGTGCGCTACGGATCGCGAGCGTCAGCGCAGAGGGGCGGGGGCTGAGGGAATCAGCCGAATATCTGAGCGGAGTCTTGCAACGCGACGGATGGTCGGCAGAGATCGTGGAGCTTGACGGCAACCCGATCGTTCTTGCCGAGATTGGGCCCAATGCAGGGCCATCACTTATCCTCTACGGACATCACGATGTTCAGCCGAGCGACCCAGACGCGGCTTGGGAGTCGCCGCCCTTCGAGCCTACCGTCCGGAGCGGCCGCATTTTCGGTCGGGGGTCTGCCGATAACAAGGGACAGTTCTTCTGTCACATCTTCGCAGCACGGGCAATCCGCCGCGCGCTGGGAGACATTCCCGTGCGGTTGAAGCTCGTCTTGGACGGCCAGGAGGAGGTCGGCAGCGTTCAGATGCCTGCTTTTATCAAGCGCATGCAATCCCGACTCGAGGGTGCCCTGATGTGCGTCACCGCCGATGGCCCAACCCGTCTTGAGGGGCGACCTGAAGTCGTATTCGGAGTTCGTGGTTCCCTTAAATTCCGGATGAGCGTTCGGACGGCAGCGACGGACCTCCATTCCGGCAACTGGGGCAATCTTGCTCCCAGTGCGGCCTGGCGACTCGCGCGCATCCTGGCCGAACTTAAGGGCGCTGACGGGAGGGTAACGGTCCCTGGCTTCTACGACCATATCGTGCCGCCGTCGGCGGCCGATAGACAGGCTCTGGCAGAACTGCCTTTTGACGCGGCTGAGGCGCAGAGGTCAATCAGCGCCATCTTCCTCGATGGCCCCTCCAACGTACCGGCGCTCGAAAGGATTATGTTCCTGCCCACCTTCACGGTCATCGGAATCCAAGGTGGATATACCGGACGGGGCTTCAAGACCGTCATTCCGTGCGAAGCCTTCGCGAATGTCGATGTTCGGCTTGTTGCGGATCAGGACCCAGATTGGATGTATCAGCTTCTGAAGGACCACTTGAGGCGCCGGGCCCCCGACGTGCAGCTTGAGCATCTTGGCTACTATCGACCGAATCGGACACCACTCGACACAGCCGAGGCCACGCTAGTGGTCGATGCCGTGACAACTGGGTTCGGCCAACGGCCCCTGAAGATTCCCTGCGCCGGCGGTTCCTTGCCCGACGCGGCATTTGCAAACGGACTAGGCATTCCCGTTCTGGACGTCCCCTACGGAGCTCCCGACCAGCGCAACCATGCCCCCAACGAAAACATGCGGTTGGACCTCATCCACAAAGGTACCCGGACCAGCGCTGCGTTGGTTCTGCTTCTGGCTGGCGCGAACAAAGCGGCCAGTAACGGGAGACCCGCAGACTAATGACGAGATCGGCCACGTTCTCATCTACCTGGAGCAGAGGCGAGAGGATATGCTGGCCGACCTCAAAGAGTCTGTCGAGCGCGAATCACCGACCACTGATAGAAACTGACGGATGCCTTCACAGTGTTTGTAGCCAGTTACGGGGAGAGGGTGACCAGAGGCCAAGCCGAGATCTTGAAGCAAGGGGCGTTCAGCGATCAAGTTCGCTTGCATGTCAACGGCGAGTGCGCCCCGGTACTGATGATCGGCCACTTCGACACCGTCTGGCCGGCTGGCACTGTGGCCGGACCGGAACGTTCGAGATTGAGGTGAGAGGGAAAGCTGCCCAATGCCGGCCGAAGTCCCTAGGAGGGGTGTGAGCGCGATCGATGAGATCTGCCGGATGACGCTGGATTTCCATGCACAGAGCAGGGCGGAGAGCGGGACGACCGTAAGCGTTAGCGTGATCAACCGCGGCATTCGCATGAATGTGGCCACTCAAGCCAAGATGGGCATCGACGCCCGGATCGCATCAACGGATGAAGCGGAGCAAATGACCTGTTTGATTCAGGGTTTGAAGCCGCACAACTCTGCGGCCACGGTACTCGTAAGTTGACCGATCACGCGGCCACTCATAGAGGGCTCCTCGCGGATCGCGGACCTCTATGAATACACAAAACGAGTGGGAGCCGAGCTCAGAATCGATCTTGCGGAGGCGTCAGTTGGCGGAGCTAGCGACGGCAGCTTCTGCGCAGGTGTCAATCGGTCGGTACTCGACGGCCCTGGGCTTGTCGGAGACGGAGGTGACGCGCTCACCGAACACACATGGTGGGTGAGCGACATGGCTCCACGAGCCACGTTTGTCGCCCGCATGCTCGAATGGGTGCCGATATCGGAAGCGGGCAATGGGGAGCCGTTCTGATCAGCAAACCGACTGCTACACCAATCATGGGTGACCTACGCCAGATCGTTAAGCAGCTGAGCGCTGGAAGTGATTTGCGATGACGACGGTAATCCGCTGCGGCAGGCTCTTCGATGGGACCGGCTCGGATCCCGTCGCGAACGCAACTGTGGTCGTTGAAGACTCGGCCATAAGCGACATCCCGCCTCCGTCGGAAGCCGAGGTCATCGACCTCTCGGATCGTTTCGTGATGCCCGGCCTCATTGATGCCCATACGCACCTTTCGATCATCCCGGCTAAGGGCAACCAACTTGGTCAGCTACGTGAGGCCCCCGGCAAACAGGCACTCCGAATTGCTGGCAACTTGAGGAAAGACCTCGACGCCGGTATTACAACCCTTCGCATCATGGGCGAGGAGGACTGGCTGGACGTCTATGCGCGTCAGGCGATTGCCGAGGGCGACCTCGAAGGCCCACGCATCTCGATTGCAACTCGTGGTCTTGCCCCGACCAATGGGCACGGCAGAGGTCGGGAAGGATTCGATGGCGTCGACGAATTGCGGCGCGCCGCCCGAACAAACCTTGCGCACGGTGCGGATTTTCTCAAGGTGTTCGCGACTGGTGGAGTGGCAAGCGGATCTGGACTCGACACTTCCGCCTTCTCAATCGACGAAATTCGAACAGTTGTTGAAGAGGCTGAGCGAAAAGGCACCTACGTCGCCGCCCATGCGCACGGCGGACCTGGACTGCGCATCGCCGTTGAAGGCGGCGTCCGCACTGTCGAGCACGCTGCTGTAGCGTCGATGGAGGACATCGAGTGCATGGTCAAGTACAACTGCTGGGTAATTGGGACCTACTCGATCCTGTTCCGTCCAGACGGGATCGAGATGGGCGATGCCGCTAACCCGGCCATCATGGAAAAAGTCCAGTGGGCGCGAGAAATGGTAGCGATCTCAGCCCGTCAAATCTACGACTCGGGACTACGAGTGGCGCTCGGCAGCGACAGCATGCACGGAAGCATCGCGTTCGAAATTCAGACTGCCATTCGCTTCGGGATGTCCCCAAAGAGAGCCCTTCTTGCAGCTACGGCGTCCGCCGCTGAGGCACTTTGCCTCGAAGATCGGATCGGGGTCCTCACAGCCGGAAAGTCGGCCGACATGATCGCGCTGGAGGGCGATCCGCTAGAGGACCCGACCGCACTTGACCGGGTGCGCTTCGTGATGAAGGAGGGACGTATCCTGCGGAACCAAAGTGGACCACACCGCCACTAGCCGCCCCATGATGCTTGAATTCGAGCCTTCAGAGACCCAAACTGCCGGGCCGGTCGATTCAACACCCGATCGAATTTGGCCGCAGACAGGGCTATGAACGGGACGAGCAAGAGCAAGGGCCCGCGGATGTATTGCTGCCGTCGGCTTAAGACACGAACGAGGTTGAAATGTCTGATCTGAAAACGCCTAATTTAAGTGAACTCGAGGCCCGACTGATTGCGGAGGTTTCGCGGGAGAGACTGTGGGAGCATGCCGAGGCCATTGCGAAGTGGGAGAGGATCTCAGGCACCGCGGGCGAGCGTTCCGCGGTGAACTACTTCAAACGCCGCCTTGAAGAATATGGCGTCGAGACCGCGCTTTATGAGTTCGACAGCCTGCTCGGCTGGCCCGAGAAAGCTGAGCTGGAGGTGCGGTCTCACGGGAACAAGTCGGTGGCCGCCATAACCCACGCCTTCGTTCCATCGACTCCGCCTCAGGGCATGGAAGCGGAGGTCGTCTATGTCAAGGGCGGTGAGGAGTCCGACTTCGCCGAAGCTGGGGCTGGAGGCAAGATCGCGCTGGTCGAGGGTCTGGCCTCGCCGCTGCGAGTCCTGCGTGGGCGGCAAGCAGAAGTGGCGGGCCTGATATTCATTAATGAGGATCGGCTGCACGACATGTGTGTCTCCCCAGTCTGGGGCACGCCCACAACTCGCACCGCTCACCTCCTGCCCAACATGCCGGCCGTGTCGATTCTTCGCCGAGACGGCGAGGAGCTCAAGTCGATAGCTGCCAAAGGCCCGCTACGGGTTTGGCTCCGCACGAGTACGTTCTGGGACTGGAAGAAGACCCCGCTCCTGACCGGGACCATCAAGGGCGTCCTCGACCCCGAACAGTTTGTTCTTTTCAGCGGCCACCATTGCTCGTGGTATTTCGGCGCGATGGACAACGGCACTGCAAATGCCACTATGCTCGAGGTCGCCAGGGTCCTTAGCGCGCACCGAAGGGAGCTGCGGCGCAGCGTGCGCGTCGCGTTCTGGCCCGGCCACACTCAGGGCCGGTACTCAGGCTCGACCTGGTATTTCGACAACTTCTGGGAGGACCTTCATGACAACTGTGTCCTCCACATTAATGTGGACTCAACCGGGGCGCGGGGAGCGACCATGTACCGAGCTCTGGCAATGCCCGAGACGAGCGAGTTCGCCGTCTCAAGCATTCGAGATTCGATCGGCTTCGACGCGGAGCCCGAGCGTCAGGCGCGCGCTGGTGACCAATCGTTCTGGGGCTGCGGCGTGCCGTCCATGTACATGGACCTATCGCAAGTCCCGCCGGAGCTGGTGGCTCGGGCTGCCGCCGGTGGCCTGTTCACCGCCGCCGACCAGCCCGCGACGCGGCAGGCCGGCGGTTTGCCCTGGTGGTGGCATACCCCGGACGACACAATCGACAAGATCGACCCGGACGTACTTCTGCGCGACACGCATGTCTATGTGTTGGCGATATCTCGCGCTGCGACAGCTGGCCTCCTACCGTTCCGATACGAACCAGCGGCCCGCCAGATCCTCGAGACGATCGAGGCATACGCAACGGCAGGTGGCAATGTAGACCTCTCACCAGCGACCAGCAGGGCGCGAGAGCTGCAGTCCATCGCGGCCACCGTTGACCGGCTGATTGAGAAAGCGCGGTCCCAGAGTATCGGCGAACCTGATATCGCGGCGGTTAACCACCATCTCTTGGCTATGGACCGCGAGCTTGTGCTCATCAATTTCAGCGCTGAGGGCCCCTACGACCAGGACCTGGCCATTCCCATCCCGGCGGTGCCGCTGTTGGCGCCAGCACGGCGGTTGAGGGACTTGGACCAAACCTCCAGCGAAGCCCGCTTTCTCGTGACGGAATTGACTCGGAATCGTAACAAGGTGACCCAGCACCTTAGGCGCGCGATGGAGGCAGGCAGGGCTGCGACGGCAGCAATCGAAAAGGCCCTCGAGTGATCCGTCGGAGCGGCTCGTGGGTTGTGCCTTGCCGCTTGTTTCGCCGTGCGCTGGAAGGCTGGCTCGACGAACGGCGCCTGCGAAGTGAGGGTTAGATAAGCGTAGTGATTTGGGGAGCAGGGGCGATCGGCGGCGGCGTCGGCTCTTGGATGGCCAAGTCTGGGTCGAAAGCGACAACCGACATGGTTCGTTTAATCGCACGGCAATCGTCAAGAGGGAGAATGAGAAATGGCACGTGCAAACGCCCGAATCCCAGGTGAGAGCGAGCTCATCGAGAGCGTCCGGGTTCAAGATGCCTGGGCGCTGGTAGAGGAGTTCTCGACCCTTGTTCGCGAATCGGGAAGCGACGACGAGCGAAAAGCAGTCGACGGCATCACCTCGAGGCTTAGAGCTTGGGCCGTGCCCTATCGCGTATACGAGCCGGAACTCTTCATCAGCCTCCCGCGGCTCGCAAGTCTTCGAGTTGGTGACAGGACTTACGCAGCCAAGACGCCCAGCATGGCTCGCTCGACTGGACTGCAGGGTGAAACCGGCCCTTTAATCTACCGACCGAGCGGCACAGCCCGCTCAGTCAATGACATCTTTGACGGCACGGCAGTCGCTGGCGACGTTGCTGGGAAGTTCGTGGTCACCGAGGGTCTCCCGATGCCCTCCAAAGTCAGTGACTTGGAGGCCCGAGGTGCACTCGCCGTCGTCTTTATCGCTCCTGGGGAGTACATCCACGAAGGCATCTGCACTTCGATCTGGGGCGCCCCAGACCTGACCAGCTTCGAGCGCCAACCCCGAATCCCGGTCGTCTCGATTTCACGGCCGGATGGCCTCGATTTAGTCGCCCGAATCCAAGGCGGGCGCACCGCCACCGTCATCGCCAATCACGATACGCGCTGGCGCAAGATCCCGGTCACCGTGGCCGAGATCCGTGGGACGGTGGAGCCAGAACGCTTTGTTCTGGTTCATGGCCACGTCGACTCATGGCACGTCGGGATCGGAGACAACGCTACCGGCGACGCAACACTGCTTGAGGTTGCGCGCGTACTCAATCTCCACCGTGATCGGCTAGCTCGCAGCGTGCGCATCTGCTGGTGGTCGGGCCACTCTCACGGCCGTTACGCCGGCTCGACCTGGTTCGCCGACACCTTCGCAAACGACCTCAAGCGCAACTGTATCTGCCATATCAACTGCGACTCCCCCGGCTGTCGTGATGCAACGGTCTATGAGGATGTCAACTGGATGGCAGAACTTGAAGGCTTCGCCAAGGAGGCCGTGCGAGACTTCACCGGGCTACCGGCCAAGGGGCGCCACCCGCTTAGGGCCGGCGACATCTCTTTCAACAACCTTGGCATCTCAACCTTCTTCATGCTCAGCTCGACAATGCCAAAGGAGCTCCGTGAGCAGAGGGGCTATTACGCTGTAGGTGGCTGCGGCGGCAATATCGAGTGGCACACGGAGGCCGACACCATGAGCGTGGCCGACCAAGACAATCTACTACGGGATATCAAGCTTTACGCCGGAGCAGCGTTCCGTGCAGCCAACACACCCGTTCATCCACTCGACTTCCGAGCAACATTGGATCAGCTGCGAGCATCTCTTGAGACTTATCAAGATGCCCTGGGATCCATTATTGACTTGCGCTCCACGTTTGAGCTCATTAGCACGAGCCGGGCGTCACTCGAAGCTATTGCTCGTGCAGCGGCCACTGTCGAGAGCTTTGACTCAGCTAAACCCGTGAACGCGGCCTTGCTACGAATCGATCGGTCCCTCGTTTCAGTCCTCTATTCGCGGGATGGCAGTTATCGCCAAGACCCTGCCTTGGAAGCGCCCTTACTCCCCGATTTCGGAGCAGTTCTGAGTTCGAACAGGATGGTGCCGGACGGGGTGCGTCGCACCGAAGCAACACGAGCCAAGAACCGGCTCGAAGGTGCGCTTTTCGATGTCATCGACGAGTGCGCCAAGGTTGTCACACCTGTGCAACTGTTCCAGATTGACCACACCCGCAAGAATTTGGGCAAACACACGGCGGGCGAATCCAGTGCTAGCAAGCCCTAAACCCAACGCCTTGGCGCTTGATCAACTCGCCTCGGATCCACATGTAACCCCAGCGGGCTTGTGGCCCTATCAGATCTGGGGCGGGGTGGTGGCCCGAGCGCGATGCACGACGAGCGCCTGACCATGGCGATGATCAACCTAGATCCCAACCTCGACATTCCGGAGCACCAACACGACAACGAACAGCTCGGTTTCGTGCTCCATGGCAAGGCGACGATGGTCAGCGCAGGCGATGATTTGGAACTCGGCATTGGTGAGGTCTATTCGATCCCGAGCAACGTCGGGCACTCCGCGCGAACCCGACGGGAAGGCGCAACAGTCCTGAACATCTTCGCCCTGAACCGTGCTGACTGGGAGAAAGCCCAGCGGCTCGAGCCGTCACCCGGTCGCTAGCCGCGTTGAGGACAAATCCCGCTGTCTCCGGCGAGCGGCTGCTCGGCGATCTCCGCGAACTCGCCAGCATAGGTGGCAGGACAGATGGGGGTGTAGACCGAGTCGCGGGATCGGCTGCCGACCGCGAGGCCCGCCTCTGGCTGCGACACCGAATGCAGGCATCCGGCTTCGAAGCCTGGGCGGACGAAGTCAACAACGTGTTCGGAAGGCTGCCTGGAGGTTCGGTGCCGTGGCTACTGGTGGGATCCCATACGGACACCGTGCCCGCGGGAGGCCGGCTCGACGGCGCCTTCGGAGTCATAGCCGCTCTCGAAGTCCTGAGGGCCCTCCACGAGTCTGGTCATCCGGCCGGCTCGAGGGTTGAAATTGTGAACTTCCACGACGAGGAGGGCGCGATCGGTAGCGGCGGGCTCTCGGGCAGCCGGGCTTTGCTCCGGCACCACCACGCGGATGAGCTCTGCGGTTACCTGGAGATCCACATCGAACAGGGCCCGGTGCTGGAGGCGGAGGGGGCCGAGCTCGGGGTGGTCGAGGGAATCGTGGGAGTGCGCAGGCTCAACGTCGTTATGGAGGGGGAGGCCAATCATGCAGGGACCACGCCATACGCAGCCCGCCACGACGCCGGGGCGGCGGCGGCCAAACTCGTATGGCGCTTGCGCGAGGTTCTGGAGGGGGTTGATCCCTCGATGGTGGGCAACGTGGGTGTGATCGGTTTCGAGCCGGGAAGCCCAAACGTCGTGCCGGGGCGAGCGCAGCTGGTGGTCGAAACACGATCCGTTTCGATGCAGTCGCTCGATAATGCCCGCAAGGCGGTGGAAGTTGCCGCGGGCGAAGCCTCAGCTGAATTTGGCTGCCGAACATCGGTCGAGACAGGTCTGGTGATCGAGCCGGTTACGCTGGATCCCGCCACGGTGGATGCGATCGCGAGGGTATGTGAGCGGTCGGGAAGGCGCTGGCGACGGATGGTCAGCGGGGCCGGCCACGACGCCAGCACGATGGCGACGCGAGTCCCGGCAGGCATGCTGTTTGTGCCCAGCCATCTGGGTGTCAGCCATTCCCCGCTGGAGCACACCGACAACCGTCTGTTAGTGCAGGGAGCGCAGATGTTGCTGGCGGCGGTACTGGAGTTGGCGCCGCCACCATAATCTGCGGGGAGCCGTATTTCGAGGTTGCAGTCATTCGTTTATCTTCGGGCTCCTAAACTCGCTCGGCCCCCAGGCGGCTCCGACCGCGGCGTCCAAAGACGCCGGGCCGCCAGGCCTTTCACACCACGCATGGCCCGGACGGTTACCCGACCCGGGATGTGGCGTTGCTTCATGTCCGACACGGACAATTGACATGGCTGGACTCGCACCAGCTGGGTCGTGGCCTTGTCGGCCGCTCCTTCCAGCACACGGCTCACCGATGGTCTTCGTCGTATGGTTACGCTGCCTCCTGGAGACCGAGCTAACTGATGCCGAGCACCCGACCACGAGCGAGGAGCGCCCGCTTCTGGGACTGCGATTGGATAGTGAACGAGCTTTCCGTCGACAATGATTGCGGCGAGCCCTTCGGCTTCGGCGCGATCGAAGGCTTCGACCACTTGCCGAGTACCACCATCCAGTTCCTTCCTGGTGGGCGAAAAGTGGAGGCGAATGGTGCCGACCTGGCTCGGGAGGATGGCCATCTTGCCCGCGAAACCTAGGTTGCGTGCCCGGCGGCAATCGTCCTCGAACCCGACGGCATCCCGGATGTCGGCGAAGACCGTGTCGACCGGTGTCAGGCTGGGTCGCCGGTTAGAGACCACCACGCAGCCTCTTCAGTTGCTAAGAGCCGCTGGCAGGACTTGTGACCTCCTCCACCGACTGTAACTCACGGATCAGGCTTGCGAACAAGGCGGCCCTAATCGGCAGACTGTCGATCTGAATGTGCTCATTGGCAGCATGCGCACCATCACCGACGGCACCCAATCCATCCAGAACTGGGACACCGAGCGGCGTTATGAAGTTGCCGTCGCTGCCCCCGCCCACAGCGGTCTCGCCCAGATCAAAACCCAATCCATTTGCAATGCGTTTGGCCATCTCGTACAGCGCCGCCACACCTGGCGTCCGCTCCATCGGCAGTCGATTGATCCCCCCGCTGACAAGAATGCGCACCTTGGGATTGTGCGGCGTGAGCCCCAGGATGGTTTGCTCCAGACGCTGCGCCTCAGCGAGGTTTGTCATCCGGAGGTCCACTTCGGCCACGGCGCTGGCTGCCGTCACATTGGCCCGGGTTCCACCTTTCACAACGCCGACGTTCACGGTGGTCCCTGTTGCGTGGTTCGTGAGGCTGTGGAGATCGAGGATTACTCGGGCCAACTCGTCGATCGCACTGGCTCCCTCTAGCGGATTGAGACCTGCGTGCGCAGCCTGTCCCTGCACCTCGACGCGGAAGATTCCAACGCCCTTGCGAGCGGTCTTGAGCGCGCCGCCCGCGCTCGGCTCGAGCACCAGTGCGGCTCGAGCACGCCTCGCCTCAGTCTCGATCAGGGAGCGAGAACTGGGGCTACCAAGCTCCTCGTCCGAGGTGTAGAGAAGTACAACAGGAACTCGCAGAAGCTTGGACTCTTGAAGCACGGCGACCGCATGGATTCCCATTACAAGCCCCGACTTCATGTCTAGAATGCCCGGCCCGTAGGCAAGGCGCCCTTCGATCCGAAAGGGCATCGCTTGCAGCGTGCCAGCCGGCCATACGGTGTCAAAGTGACCGAGCACGAGAATTGGACGTTGAGAGTCTTGCGGGCCGAGCTCGACGCGGACGTGACTACCGAATTCCGCTTGGGGGACGACCTGAACTCTCGCGTCCAGCTTCGTTCTGACAAAGCCGACCAGAAACTCGCCGAAGTGGTCGGTTCTCCGCTTATCGTCGGAGGGCGACTCCAACTCCACGAAAGCGCGTAGGTCCTCAACTATGCTGTCACGACTCTCGAGCAGACGAGCGAGTGGGTCCGCCACGGCTAGGCGGCTTGGTGCTCGAACAGCGCTTCCAACTCGTCGATGTTCCGGCGGCCCATACTGCGCTTCGCATCCTCAATGTCGTGGATCATGGCCACAATTCGGTGCGTGAGGGGCATGCGGAGCCCATGGCGACTGCCGACCGCGGCAGCGCCCCCGAGCTGGTAGTCGACCTCCGTCTTGCGCTTGCGCACGGCGAGGTCTCGCCAGATGCCCGACTTCGACTTCTCGCTCTTGTGCATCAGGGCAACAAGGGAGTCCAGCGACCGGTTGATTGCATCCCAGTCCTGACGCACCCGCGGGAAATACAACGACGGCTCGACGCTGTCAAAGGGCTCCAGACGGATGCCCTCGCGATCTGCAGCCTCATATACCTCGCAGGCGAGTTCAACCATCAGCTTCCTGTGGGCATCGAGAACATTTGCCATTGGTTCATCGACAAGGGCAGTAGCGTAGAGCATGTTCGCGTAGCCGAGCTTGGCCCACAAGTATCCAAAGACGTTGTCCGTCACCCGGACAGTGCCCATATGACTGAGCCGGCTCACTATCTCCTCGACCCGAGGGGTGATGGGGCCATCGATCTCACCGACGTAGAACGCGCCTGGGCCCGCGTAGTGGATAGTCCCCGGCTCCAAATAGTCGGCGTTGTAGTTGATGAAAGCTCCGATAGTTCGCTTTGGACCGATTCGCTTTGCGATGATCTCCTCACAGAGGCCGTTCTGCAGCGAGACCACAGCCGAATTGGCGTCGAGCAGGGGGAGGATCGACTCAACAGCCGCTGCGGTGTGCTGCGCTTTTACAGCCAACAGCACGATGTCCAGCGGGCCGGTTAGTTCATCAACCGCCATCGCCTTGACTGGCTGAGTGAACGATTCATTGAACGCCCTAATTGTTAGGCCTTTCGACTTCATCGCCGCAAGGTGGTCTGGTGCCAGATCGGCAAACTCGACCTCCTCGCCACCCCTGACCATATAAGCGCCAAGCGATCCCCCAATTGCACCGGCACCAACGACGGTGAACCTCATAAGATGCCTCCCCCGATTCTCAAGACCGGTTTCCCCCCGCCGGACGGCTGACTGGGAGCTGGTTCGTGCCAGTCTCGGTTGCGAGAACGACGTCGTGCCTGCGGCCCTTGATGGCCTTCCCAAGCAACTCCTCCGACACTCCGTTTGAGTAGACCACGGCCGTGTCGATGAAGTTCACGCCCAACTCAAGAACTCGGTGGACAATGGACGCAGTCTGCGATTCGTCGCAGTAGCGGCCACAGGTGTTGCCGCCGAAGCCAACACAGGAAACGTGGACGCCGCTAGATCCAAGGCGTCTGTAGTTCATAGTTCGGTGCGCTCCTCCAGGCAACCGGTCGTGTCCGCTTCAACACGCCACCACGTTCCAATGGCGCCAGTGTCGCCCGGCTCCGCACGGCCCTCAGTATGACCGGCGCTAACTATGTCCGCGCCCCTGAAGATCAGAAGTGAATGCACGCGGAGGTCACGAGATCCATGCGGCGACTGGACGCGATTCTGCTTCCCTCCCCCGCTTCCGTGGCCCCGCTCATCGCCAAGGAGGTGGACACCCAGCCGTCGGACAGGTTCACGCATCCCTTCAACCTCACCGGTTAGTCGGTCTTCAGTTTGCCCGCCCCGGTGTAGGGTCTCCCGATCGGCGTCCACGTGATCGGCCATTTGGGACCGCGACATCGAAATCGGCGCCGCCGCGGCCGGACTTGG
>CAAGKR010472258.1_pt1 | contig 17198 bp, 16 predicted proteins | sample 2556971 | NCBI WGS metagenome assembly CAAGKR01 (sample SAMEA5207829, study PRJEB30636) | soil metagenome | biome: forest; feature: boreal; material: soil | place: USA | collected 2011-09 | depth 1 m | reverse complement strand
ATGCACCTGTCGCCGCAGGCACACGCTCCCGGAGTGACAGCTACACTAAAAGTTACCGTTCAACCGGCTCGTGCTGCTGTATTTCTCGATGGCAAATATATCGGACATGCTGGCGAGTTGGGTGGCGCGGTTCATTCCTTAAAGATCAGCCCCGGAAAACATGTTATCAAAGTCGAATTGCCCGGATTTCGTACGTTTGAAACCGAAGTCAATCTGCTGGCTGGGCAAAAATCAGAAGTAAAGACCGAACTCGTGGCGGGCAGCATCGAACAAGCCAGCCCGGATATTAAACCACCGCAGTAGATCTATTTGACCGATAGGCGTGGAGAGAAGTCCGTAAGACTGAGGTAAGTGGACTCGATTTTTTCGACCAGCTTCCCGTTGGCTTCCGATTTATCGCGCACGCTCACCCACTCCGGATCCTCTTGAAACGCCTTCCAATTGGCTGCAGCGGCTTCGCGGCTAGGGTGCTGAATGACGTAGACCAGCGTGCTGCTCTTTGCGGGTTCGTCTACCGGAGTCCAATACACCACATTTTTTATGCCGTGTTTTTCGAATAGTTTCACCGTGTGTTCGCGGAAGCGTGTCAGCAGGTCGGGTAACTTCCCCGGAAAAGTGTGGTACACGCGCAGTTCATAAACCGTCGTTGAAGCAGGCATAGGTTCGTCATTGTCTGGTTGAGAAGCAGCAAAGATCGCTGAGGGAAGCAATGCCGCCACGGGGATGGATTGAAGCAAGGCTCTTCTTTTCATGGCAGGGATTCTAGCAGAAGTTTTTGGAATTCGGGAGATCTGCTCCAGCTTTTCTTGAAGGTGAGATCATAGGAAATGCTTTAAATCCGCGCGCCCTCGCGCGGCCAATAACGGTTTCCACAGATCTCCAACCTTAGCGAGCCTTTTCGGCATATTCAGCATAGTGAAATCATCCATGCGAATGCCTTTTTCGATTTCCCGCCAGGTCACCGGAGCTGAAACGGTGGCAGCAGGCCGCGGTCGTACCGAATAAACCGACGCGAGCGTCCGGTTCCAGGCGTTCTGGTTATAGTCCACCAAAACATGTCCCGCGGGGCGCCTGGAGATTCGATATTCCGCGGTGACTAGTTTAGGATTTCTGACTTCTAGTTCCTTGGAAAGCGCCTTGGCGAAGCTCCACACGTCTTTCTGCACCGGTCCCCGCACAATCGGCACATAAATGTGAATACCGCGCGATCCCGTCGTCTTTGGATAACTGTCGATTTTCAATTCCGTCAGTGCATCGCGCACCCGCAGGGCCGTCTCCAAAACGCGCTCGAATGCCGTGTTGCCAACGGGGTCCAAATCAAAGTTTATGAAGTCCGGCCGATCGACATCATCGCATCGCGCGTACCACGGGTTTAAATCGATGCAGCCAAGATTCACCACCCAGAGCAGAGTTGCAACATCCTGGACCATCGGAAAATCGATAAGGTTTCCGGACTCATGTTCGATTGCACAAATCGGAATAGAACTCGGCCGCGGCGCCGGCGCCCGCTTCATGAAAAAGAATCCTCCATCGATGCCGTTCGGATAGCGTTTCATGACCATCGCGCGATCCTTCACGTGCGGAAGAATCCACCGCGAAACAGCAAGGTAATATTGCAACAAATCCCGCTTGGTCAGTCCCAGGTCGGGCCAGAACACTTTTTGCAGGTTTGTCAGCCTGACGAGGCCGCCATCCACTTTGAGCTCAACATCGCCCGCGGTTGTCGGGATCTCCGGCACACGAGATGCGGCTGCTGGCCGCACTACGGTGCCTCGCTTTTGAGTCGGACCGCGCTTTGCGGATATTCTCATAGATAAAACGAGTCTTGGCTCGAGTAGAATTCCATGGTAACTAAGGCTAAGCCGCATACCAACCAAGATCAAAACCATACCAGGCTGGAGCGTCAATAATACTAAAGTTAACGTTTTGTTGCATTTGCAACCCCTGGCTCTTTCATCCAAAGGACCTTGTTGCCGAACCCCGCTCAATCGTAGTAGTGTCCCCGCATGGCCAAGAAGCCGAAGGAACGTAAGAAGGGGGTTCGTACCGCCATGTCCGCAGATCATGAGGAAAAGAACGCCGCTAATGGTGAGTTGCGCGAAGGCGCCAATGTCGACAAAATCCGCGATATTCTCTTTGGTTCCAACATGCGCGAATACGAGAAGCGCTTCGCGCGCCTTGAGGAGCGTCTGACCAAATCTTCAGACGCCTTACGGGATGACCTGAAAAAGCGCTTCGACACTCTGGAATCCTACGTCCGCGAAGAAATGGAATCCAATAATCAGCGCCTGAAAGCGGAAAAAGCCGAGCGTAATGAAGGCCTGAAGGAACTGACCCGCGAAACGCGTGACAGCTCTAAATCGCTCGAGAAAAAGCTATCCCAGTTTGAGGAGCAGCTCTCCTCCGCGCAAGCCGACCTGCGTTCGCGCATCCTGGATCAGTCCAAATCCCTCAGCAATCAGATCCAGAAGACTAAAGACGACCTCGAATCGGCTCTCGAACGCGAGGCCGAAACGCTGCGCACCGACAAGACCGACCGAGCCCAATTGGCCGACCTTTTCACCGAGCTCTCCATGCGCCTGAAGGGCGAACTGGAGCTGCCGGACAAGTAGGCCCGCATGGATCTACGCCTTCGAATACGCCTTTGGCCCAGCCATGCCCCCGTAGCAGGCCAACGGGCAAAAATGACGCTGCACGGCCCGCTACACTACCATGGCTGACGCTTCCACATCCCGAGCTCCTCTCGAGCCAGCGGACGACACTCCCGCTAACGCGTTACGCCGGTTCGAAGAATTACGCCATTTGATTCTCGCCCCCGAGCAGGAGGCGCTCGAACGCCTGCATCATCGTGTCGCCAGCCCGGAATCACGCACCGATGACGTTAGCACCGTGGTTGCGGAAGCCATCCAGCGTCGCCGCCAACAGGGTGGCGATGGCGCCTTAAGCGACGCCTTGGCCCCAACCATCGAATCGGCGCTGCGTGAATCCGTCCGAAAAGATCCCGGCACGTTGGCTGATGCGCTCTTCCCGGTAATGGGTCCGGCTATTCGCCGCTCGATCCTGGAAACCCTGCGGTCCTTCCTCGATTCGTTTAATCAAATCATGGACCAAAGCCTGTCCTGGCAAGGGCTGAAATGGCGTGTGGAAGGCCTGCGCACCGGCCGCCCATTCACGGAAGTTGCGCTGCTCCACAGTTTGGTTTTTCGCGTCGAACAGGTTTTTCTGATTCACAAGAAAACAGGTTTGTCGCTCGGCCACGCCGCCGCACCGTCGATAGCAATGCAGGATCCCAGTCTGATTTCTGGAATGCTTTCCGCCATTCAGGACTTCGTGCGTGATTCCTTCAATGCGCAGACCGGCCAAGGCATTGAGCGCATGAACGTGGGCGACCTGGATGTCTGGGTCGAGGACGGCCCATATGCGATCCTTGCCACGGTAATTCGCGGAGTGGCTCCGCGCGCACTTCGCGATCGCATGGCTGAAGTCCTAGAAAATATTCATCGCGAATATTCCGCGCAACTGGACCGGTTCACCGGAGACACCTCGCCATTTGCCACCGTAAATCAGGAATTGTCCCGATGCCTCGAGCTGAAGTATAAGGATGAGTCGGAGCGCAAGGGCTTTGGCTATGCGTGGGCCGCCGCCGCACTTATCGGTGTGCTTTTGGGGGGCTGGCTGGGATGGCGCGCCTGGCAATATCATCGCTGGGCGGAGTTGGTCGAGACTCTACGCGAACAGCCTGGAATGGTCGTTACTTCACTTACGCGCGAACATGGACAGTTGGTCATTCGAGGATTGCGCGATCCGCTGGCAGAGGATCCCGGCCACTTCGTGAAGGGTGCGGGGATCGATCCAGCCAAGGCGGAATTCCATTGGGGCGCTTACTATGCACTGGATGACGCGATTGTCAGGCAACGCGCGCAGCAATTACTCTCTCCTCCGAAAGGTGTTGTTCTAAACGTTCAGGATGGTATTTTGCAATTCGCGGGTCCCGCGCCCCTCAAATGGGTAAGAGACATTCGCACCAGGGCGCTGCTCATTCCTGGAATTCGCAGCGTCGATCTTTCCGGACGCTTTAGCCCGGAACGCATGGCCCAGCAGCAGGCGGAGAGTGATATTCAATCCAAAATCGTCAAGTTTCCTGTAGCCAGCGCAGCCCTTTCGTCACAGGAAAGAGATTCTTTGCGGACCATGGCTGTACAATTAAAAGAATTCTTTGCCGCTTCGGATACCATGCATTCTGGCAGTATAACGCTGCAAGTTATCGGCCACTCGGACAGTACCGGGACCGAAGCCACCAATCAAACGCTCAGCCAGCGCCGCGCGGATCGTGTGGCATCGGAGCTCATCCAACTCGGGATTCCTGACAACAACGTGAAAGCGACCGGGGTCGCCACCACGGAGCCTCTTCGCAATGAGGACTCCGAAGAAAACCGCCAGTACAATCGCAGTGTGAGTTTCCGCATCAGCTCTGTATCTCCCTGACCCCTATGCTACAGAAGAAAATTTGTATGTTAGGCTCCTTCGCGGTCGGCAAAACGAGTATGGTGCACCGCTATGTGCAAAGCATTTATTCCGAGGTGTACCAAACCACCGTGGGCGTAAAAGTCGATAAGAAGACTTTGCAGCTCGACTCCACGGAAGTCACCCTTGTCCTCTGGGACATTTATGGCGAGGACGAATTCCAGAAAATGCGCTGGACCTATCTTCGCGGCGCCTCTGGCTATCTCCTGGTGGCCGACGGCACTCGTCGCGCCACCCTGGAGAAAGCGATCGACCTGGAGCAAAAGGTTCGCGAAGAAGTAGGGGAGCTTCCATTCGTGTTCGTGGTCAACAAATGCGACCTGGTTGAGGAGTGGCAGTTGGACCCCACGCTGGAAGCGCAATTCGCCGCCAAGAACTGGAGTATTCTTCGCTCCAGTGCCAAAACCGGGGCAAACGTAGAAGAGGCCTTTCTCCAACTCACGCGGAAAATGATCCCCTGAACATGGCCTCCTTGCTCCCACCCTTCCTCCGCCAGATTGGATACGTGCTCCTGGAGCGCCATGGAGTCAACCAATTTTCATTGCTCTCTCCTCCTACGCCGTGGTTCACGGAGCTTTGGCCCGTTTCGAATGGCGCCTGCGGCCCTTTCTCGCTGGCCGAAAATTCTCCGTTTTTGGAAAGTTTCTTGGAAGAGGCAGAGTCTTTCTGGCAAGTTCCGCAAACGGGAATTGCCCAGTCCGGAACCTGGCTCGAGCAGACCGCGACGCACGGCGAGATTCCTCTAGAAGCTACCGCGCTTTATCTTGATAGCAAGCCCATCGTGGCGATTCACTCTGCCGGCGCAGAGTACCGGGAACAGGTTCAAGTCCTGCAGACAGCCCGCAACTCTCTACTTGCCCACGAGCGGCTCTTGCGCGAAATTCAGAAAAAAGAAATCTTGCTGCACTGCATCGTTCACGATTTATCTCAGCCTCTTAGCGCAATGCGCGGTTCCTTCGATTGCCTGGCCACCGAGAATGATGCGGCTCGCGTTGCGAAATACATCAGCCTCGGAAAGCACGCCAGCGAGCAGCAGGAAGCGATGATCCGCGAGATTCTGAAGGCCTTTTCCGCGGAACTCCAAGGCTCAATCAATACAGAAAACAACACGAATACCGCTCCCGATCTTCTGCTCATCGCCACCGAAGCGCTTGCCAGCCTCACCCCCGCATTCGAAGCCAAAGGAGTGCGGCTCGCATTGAAGGGGCAGATCGACACGACCACTAACTGGAGTGTCCGCGGAGAAAAAACCCGCCTCCTTCGCGTGTTCAGTAATCTTCTGGAGAATGCCCTTCGCTATACTCCTACCGGTTCCGGCGTTACCATCGGTATCGAAGAGGATGGCGGTTTCCTCAAGGCCTACATCGACGATGAGGGCCCCGGCCTGCCGGCCGATCTCCGGCCGGCCCAGATCTTTTCCCTTTTCTCGAAGGGAAAGGAAAATGGAGGCAAGGCCGGGTTGGGTTTGTACTTTTGCCGCATCACCGTGGAGCGCTGGGGTGGCACCATTGGATGCGCATCGTTAACGGAAAAGGGTTCGCGATTCTGGGTTCGCCTGCCGCGTGCAGTTTCAACCGCTGCGACCATACCAGAAAAACGGGAAGAAAAGGTAGTCTCAGGAATGCTTGAGCCGAAGACCACGCCAGGGGAGAATCGAAGTGCTCTGCGTATTCTGCTCGCCGATGATCAGGAAGACATCCGTACTCTCACCACCCACCAACTCAACCGCGGCGGACACCAAGTCCTGGCCGTCGCCAACGGACAAGCGGCGCTGGAATCCGCTCGCTCGGAACATTTCGATGTGATTTTACTGGACGAAGAAATGCCGCTTCTGAGCGGCGTACAGGTCGTGAACGCCATCCGCGAATTGCAGAAGAATGAAGGTAGACGCAGCCTTCTGGTAGCGCTCACTGGAAACAATACTCCCGAAGATAAGGATCGCCTGCTCGCCGCGGGATTTGATTCCGTCCTCGGGAAACCGTTTCGCATGGAATTGCTAAATGCGTTTCTGCGCGACCCCTCAACCACCGTTGACAATGGCGATTTTCCCCAGAGACGTGGCGATTCCCTGAACGCCAGCCTGGATACCGTTCTGCAACGCGTTGGAGGAGACGAAAAACTATTGCGCCAGATGATCCGCACTTTCTTGCGCGAGACGCCGAATCGCCTGGCGGCTATTCAAAAAGCCCTGAGCCGCAAGAACGGTGCTGATCTTTCCTCTTATGCTCACGCACTGAAGGGCTCCGTCAGTATCTTTGGCGCGTTGCGGGCGGCGCAACATACCCAATCATTGCAGGATCTCGGCCGCATGGGTGATTTCCAGGAGGCTGATCGCGTCTATGGCTTTCTTCAGGAAGAGATTGCGGAATTGCTGCAAAACCTGAGAGGATACGCGAATCAAAAGGAGACCAGGCCCTCGGCGAGCCGCCCGAAAGAGAAGCCCAAGTCCCCAGGCAACAAAGCGCGAAAGTCTCAGCGTTAGCAATTCGCTGAACTGCGATGCCAACATTCGGAGCCGTTTGAATGCCTCATATCCTAGTTACCGATGATGACGCTACAACGCGGCAGATGGTCCGCGGCGTCCTGAAGAAAAAGGGCTACACCGTTTCGACCGCCTCTGACGGCGCTGCGGCTCTTCGCCTCATCCAGAAAAAGAAATTTGATCTCGTACTGCTGGATATCTGGATGCCCAAAATGACTGGATTGGGGCTTCTGGGCAAGCTGCAAGCCGAAAAGCAAATTCCCAAGATTATCGTCATGACCACGGATAAGACTTCGGACACCGTGCTTTCCGCTTTGCGCGGCCGAGTCTATCAGTTCCTCATCAAGCCGTTGGATGCGGATTCTTTGTTACTAACCGTCGAGAGCGCGCTGTCTTCTCACTCTGCTACTCCTCCAATAGAAATTATTTCTGCCAAACCGCATTGGATTGAACTTCTCGTCCCCTGCGAACAGTCCGTGGTTGGCCGCGTGCAGAGCTTCCTCGTGAACATGGAGCACGACCTACCGCCCGACGTGATCGAAAAGGTGGGATATGCATTTCGCGAACTCTTGAACAACGCCATCGAGTGGGGCGGGCGTCTTGACCCAAATTTGAAGGTGCGCATCTCCTACGTTAGGACCAAGAGGATGCTCATGTATCGTCTCGATGACCCGGGTCCTGGATTCAAGATGGAGGAACTGTCTCACGCCGCCGTTAACAATCCCGAGGAAGACCCCATCGCCCACATGAAAGCGCGGGAAGAAAAAGGCCTGCGGCCCGGTGGCCTGGGACTCTTATTGACCCAACAAATGGTCGACGAGCTCGTCTATAACGAAGCGCGTAACTCGGTCGTGCTTGTAAAGTATCTATAACAGCTCCACAGTAGATGTAGGCTGATTCTCGCCTCGTGCAGGTCGCCATTTTGCTTCACTTAATCCTTCTCGAGTACACTGGCTCGAATCTTTCAGCACTCATATTCCCTTTAAGGAGCAATTCTTATGGCATCGGGCACCCAAAGCGGAGCCGAATTTAAAAAGCAGTTGCGCGCGGGCGAACCAAAGCTCGGCCTTTTCCTGAACTCTCACTCTCCCACGGTAGCGGAGCAGCTCGCGCACAGCGGTTACGATTGGCTGCTGGTCGATTCACAGCACGGACCCATGGGTTACGAAAAACTTTCCGCCATGTTATGCGGTATCGCCAGCGGCGGCGCAAAGTCTCTCGTTCGTGTCGGCGGTTACAGCGATCGACCTGGCATTCAGCAATCCCTAGATCTCGGTGCGGACGGCGTGCTGGTCCCCTACATCAACACTGCCGAGGAAGCGCGCGCCGCAGTCAGTTGCACAAAATATCCCACGGCGGGAACCCGTTCCGTCTATTTTCCGCAGCGCAGCATGAACAAAGATGGCTTGCTCGGCTACGCTGGCAGCGCGAACAACAACCTCATCGTTGCCCTGCAAGTGGAAACCGCGGATTGCATCAAGAACATCGATGAGATCGCCACCGTTCCCGGCATTGACATCCTCTTTCTGGGGCAGAACGATCTGTGTATGTCCATGGGCCTATACCGGAAATACGAATTTCCACACATGTACACTTCGCCGGAACTGGGCGCGGCCACCGACAAACTCGTCGCTGCGGCCCGCCAGAACGATATTATTCTCGGACTATTCCTATTTGGTACCTCGCGTGTGGGCGAATTCCTCGAAAAAGGTTTCCCATTCATCAGCCTGGGCAACGATCTGCACCACTTGCTAACGCAAGCAGGAGCCTATGTAAAAGATGTAGAGGAAGTCTCCAAATCAAAGGCGAAAACCTGGAAGCGCCGCCCAACTTCACTGTTCTAAGCCGCTGCAGATCGCAAATGCCCAACAGGTAGGGTGCAGCACTGTTGCACTCCAGCTTGGTAAGAGTCACGACAACCACTCACCCTGTTCAAGAATCGGAAAAAACTAAATTGCTTTCAGCCGCAACGATTGCTCTAACTGTGGTCAAGCAATATTGGACCCCCACAACAGCTTTCCTTGCGCGACAAGAATCTTTGCCGTCGTAACCGCCTGCCCCACATGTCTTTGCGTGTGATCCGCGACATGAACCAGAAGGCCTGCAACCGTCGTTGGCAACCGTTTGCTCCCAACTTCACGCGTTTCCGACATATTCGCACCAGCCAACGAGCGCACTCGGCTCACACCGATTTTCAACGCCTTTTCGAACTCCTCAAATATTTCCTGGCGCGTCGCGCCCGGCTCCAGCTCGCTGTTCAACAAAGCAAATTGCTCGCCAGAAAGCTGCCGCCCTTCTGCATACGTCAGCAGCCTGTCCAAACTGCGCGAAATATGCCGAACATGAAACGCCACCGGCGCTATGCCGCATGGCTGAAAATTCAACTCTTCGTCCGTTAGCCTGCCAGCCCAGCGATGAATATCCTCGTCGGCCAGCTCCAGCGCGTGCAGTACCGCTCTCGCCACGGCGGCGACATCGGTAAGCGTTCCACGCAACCACGGTTCCGCCAGGTGTACGCTCTTCTCCTGATTCATGTCGCTTCCGATCTGCGCTCAAACTCAAAATAAGATAGCGCCCTATTACTCTAGACCGTTTGCACCTTGCGTCCGGCCGTGCATCTAATATTGAAACACGTAGCGCTGCGAAAAAGGGTCTCCAAGCGGAATGGAACAGTCACACTCTCAAAAGAATTGGGGCAACAGACCGTGGACCCTGGATTTCATCGCGGCCAATCACGATTTGCCTCAATTCGTCGATTTTGCCGTTGTCGGCGGCGGGTTTACTGGCCTGACGGCGGCTGCTCGTCTGAAGCAACTCGCACCGCAGTCCACCGTGGCGCTCGTCGAACGCGAAGAATTTGGCACCGGTTCCAGCGGCTACACTGGAGGCATGGCGCTCGTCGAAAGCGCGGTTGGCGATTTACCCGGTCTCGGTGATGTACTGGCAGGCTATCAGAAAATTCTCAACGAGTTGAAGGTAGACGGCGATGTGACTCTTCCCGGAGTTTACGAACTGGGACGTTCCTCGCCCCTGCCTGATTCACCGATTCGCTGGAGCGATTCTGGAAATCTCCGCGCCGTAAAATCCGTTCCTGGCGGCAGCGTTGATCCCGGCAAGGTCATCAGTGGTCTCGCACGGTCCGCCGAACGCAGTGGTGTATTGTTGTTCGAACACTGCGGCGTTGAAAAGGCGAACCTTGGAAAGGATATCGAGTTCCTCACTCCCCGCGGAACGATCCACGCCAAAAAAGTGCTCTTCGCTACGAATGCCTATGCGCTCGAACTGACCGGATTAAAAGAACGCGCGGAAGCTACTTTCACTTTGGCCTTGGCTACTGAGAAATTACCCGATTCCGCCATCGCGGAAATCGGGGTGTCAGAGCGAAAGCCTTTTTACACTGTGGACATGCCTTATCTTTGGGGACGCCTGCTCGGCAATGCTATCATTTTCGGCAGCGGACTGGTTCATTTAGCCGATTGGCGAGAGTTAGACACGTTGGACATCCGCAAAGGAGCCGCAGCGGAACTGGTCACGCGCCTTCAACAACGCATCCGCGGCCTGCACCCCCGCCTCTCGCAGATTGCCTTCACGCAGGAGTGGGGCGGTCCGATTTGCATTGCCGAGGAATGGAAGCCCGTGTTCGAACATCATCTGAAATCAGATAATGCCATCGTCCTTGGCGCATTTTCCGGTCACGGCGTCGCCCTCTCCGTCTATCTGGCCAGTTGGGCCGCGGAAGCCTTGCTGGGCAAGCGCGCACTTCCACTTTGGCGCAAATAGTTGCGCCGTGACTTAGTGAACTGAAACCGCCAGCGTTTTGAGTAACGCTGAAAGTCCATTCCATAAAATCTGAAAACCAATGCAAACCAATAAAAAGGAAGACAAACGCATCACAATCGTCATTCCCGTCGCACCCAACACCTGTGCTACTCGACCGGCAAATCCGTAGCAAAGGTAAACGCTAATCGCGATCAGAAACATCCCGATCACCGCTCCAAGAATTAAGTACCAGCGGCCCTCCCCCGGTTCGTTCGCGCCCAGTGTGATAGCCACGGAAATCGATCCGGGACCCACAGTCAGCGGTAGCGTCAACGGGTAGAAAGCCTTACTGAATAAATCGCGCATGTCCACTGTGCGGTGCACGTCCTGGCGCGCTTCGTTTTCGTCTTTGCTATTTAACATTTTCCAGCCCGCGGACATCACCAACAGTCCGCCGCCTACTTGCACTACGGGGATGGAAATTCCAAAAAACGCCAGAATGTGCGTGCCGATAAAAAATGAACCCACCAGCAGAAGTAAACTATCTATAGCGATCCGGCGGGAGAGAATCTTGCGCTGTTCGGACGAGTAATAGTTTGTCAGCGAAAGGAAAATCGGCGCGCCGCCCAATGGATTTACGATCGGAAAGAGCGCCGAAACGATCAGGAAAATGGATTTGGCGACGGGCAGCATCAGGCAAAAAGTATACCCGAGGACCCGGCGATTGAGTCCGTTTTGCACATGCAACTTGATCCTTCACCGCATCGCGAATATTTCGAGCCTTTCGAGCCTGTGAATTGACACTCCTGAGGGCAGGATTTAGGATTGTCAACTTCCATGAGAGCAGGGAAAGGTTGCTGACGAAAACTAAGCGTTTTTAGTCAGCTCGACCAAGTAATCCTCCTAAGGAGCGATTCTTTTGGCAAGAGCTTCGAAGCAGCCTCCCATACGTGAAAAATCCGGCAATCGGCCAGGCGAGTATCTCCACGTATTGATTTCCGATGCCCGCCTCCACCGCCGTGTTAGACAATTGGCCCACGAAATCCGTCGCGATTTCCCCAAAGACGCGCTTCACCTCGTAGGCGTCCTGAAAGGCTCCATTTTCCTCCTCGCCGACCTTGCCAGAGAATTACGCGGTGAAGTTTCTTTCGATTTCATCGGCGTTTCCAGCTATGGCACCGGAACCAGCAGCACTGGCGCGGTAAAACTCACCAAAGATCTGGATGTGAACATCGAATCGAAAACCGTTCTCATCGTCGAGGACATTCTGGATACCGGCCTCACGTTGAAATACATCCAGCGCCTGTTTGAGGAGCGCAAGCCGAAACATCTGCGCACCATCGTATTGCTCGACAAGCCCGAACGCCGCATCGCCGACGTCAAGGCCGACTACACCGGTTTCGCAATTCCCAATGAATTTGTGGTTGGCTACGGACTCGACTACGATCAGCGCTACAGAAACCTTCCGGGTGTATGCATCCTTCGTCTTTCCACCAGAAAATCGAAAACTACCTGACCACGTATTGCCTGCACGACGAGACCTTGCGGTCGCCTGTTATAATAAATTGAGTTTATGGAATCGACGGAATCCAAAGCACTAAACAGTCCTGCCATTAACGAGCCTGACCTTTCCCATGAGGTCCTCGTCACCCTCGCCCAAATTGGCGAAGAGGTGAACGCCTCGTTGGACCTGGATGAGGTCCTGGCCCACTCCGCGGCTCTCATCAAAAGACACATCGATTATGAACTCCTCGGCGTGTTGATGGTGGACGGCGACAACTTATATCTGCAGCATCGTTTTGCCGTAGGTTATCCGCCTGGCCTCGCGGAGAATCTTCGTGTTCCCATCGGGCAGGGCATCACCGGCACAGCCGCGGCCACCGGTCATCCTGTGCGCGTCAGTGATGTCTCCCAGGATCCGCGCTATATCAACGCCATCGACGCCGTGCGTTCCGAATTGGCTGTTCCGCTAATGCTGCGCGGCAAATGCGTCGGCGTTTTGGACATTCAGAGTCGCCATCTCGATTATTTCACCAAGGACCAACAGAACATCCTCACCATGTTGGCCAGCCGTCTCGCCGTGGCCATTGAAAATGCGCGGCTCTTCCAGCAGGTTCGCACCCAGGCGGAGACGCTTCTCGTTTTAAACGAAGTCAGCCGCGAAATGAGTTCCATCCTCGATGTCGAGGAACTCCTTCGCCGTGCCGCCGAATTGGTGAAGCGCGTCATCGACTACCAGATTCTGAGCCTCATGCTTTACGATGAAGAACAAAAAATATTTCGTCACCGCATCGATGTAAAGCATGGTCAGCGCGTCCAAGGCAAACTGCGCGTTGCCGTCACCGAAGGCATCGTCGGTGCTGCGGCGAATCTGCGTGAGCCGGTTATCGTGCCCGACGTCACCGTCGATCCCCGCTATCTCATGGTGAATCCCGAAACACGCTCCGAGCTTGCCATTCCAATGATGCACAAGGGCAAAGTGATCGGCGTTCTCGATCTTGAGAGCCCGCAACTGAATTACTTCACCAGCGACCACGTACAGACGCTCTCCATACTAGCCGCGAATCTCGCCGTGTCATTGGAAAATGCCCGCCTGTACGAACAGGTTGCTAAAGACGAAGCGCGCCTCGACCGCGATCTGCAAGCCGCCAAACGAATCCAGGGTGCACTGCTGCGTCCCGTTCCCACCGATGACTACGGACTGGACGTTGCCGCTCGGTACTTATCCGCGCGCGAAGTCTGCGGCGACCTTTACGAATTTTTGCGTTACGGCCCGCAACAACTCGGCATTGCGCTTGGTGACGTCAGTGGGAAGGGAACCGCCGCCGCTCTCTATGGAGCGGTCGCCATCGGCATCATGCGCAGCCTCGCGCCGCAGAAGCTTCAGCCTGCGGAAATGCTTCGCCAGATGAATCATCTGGTCAGCGAACGCCGCATTGAGGGCCGCTTCATGACCGCCTGCTACGCCACCTGGCAAAAAGGCCGTCAGAAATTGCGTGTCGCCAACGCCGGCCAGTCGCAACCGCTGCTTTATAAAGACGGCCGCTGCGACAAGCTCGACCTAACGGGTTTCCCACTGGGCATTTTTGAGGAAGTTCAATACGACGAGTGGGGCGTAACCTTGGATGTCGGCGACATTCTGGTATTCCATTCGGACGGCCTCGCGGAAGCCGCTAATAAGGAAGGGCAATTTTTTGGCACCGAACGGTTGCGCACCTTGATCGAACAGCATCATGAAATAAATGCCGCTGAACTCGCCGACCTTATCCTGCGAGAGGTCGATTGGTTTACGCAGAACGCTCCGCTTTCCGACGACCGTACCCTCGTCATCGTCAAAGTCAAATGAGTAGCCCCACCCAGGCTCGCAAGAACCTTGCCTACCTAGACCCCACCGCATTCACCCCGCATTTTGGATGGAAGAAAAGCAAAACTGCCTCCGCGCGCGAAGTTTATTGTGAAGGCGTTGCCCTGCGAGAAATTGCCGAACGGTACCGCACGCCCGCCTACGTCTACAGCAGCGCTGCCATCGAAGATGCCCTGGAGGAACTTAGGTTAGGCTTCCGCGATCTTCCGCACCTCTTGTGTTTCGCGGTCAAGGCCAATGGCAATCTCTCCATCCTCAAGTTTCTCGCCGAACGCGGCTGCGGGTTTGACATCGTTTCGAGCGGCGAGCTCGATTATCTGGCGCGAATCGGGGTGCCCGGCAGCCGCATCGTTTTTTCCGGTGTCGGGAAGACGCGCGAAGAAATTCGTGAAGCGTTGCGCTACAAATCCGGCCGCACCGCCCTGCCAGGAATCTTGCAATTCAATATCGAATCGCAGGCCGAACTCGAAATTCTTTTGCAAGAATCCGGCCGCTTCAATCCAAGCTCGGCGAAACCTGCTGGCGCTTCCATTCGCGTGAATCCAGACGTGAAGGCCGGGGGCCATCCGCACATCTCCACCGGTTTGCAGGAACACAAATTCGGCTTAACCTGGCCGCAAGCTCGTTCGCTTTATCTGTCCCATCGTGATTCGAAGCACATTCGCTGGCAGGGAATCAGCGCACACATCGGCTCGCAAATTGTTTCGCTCGAGCCCTTTCGGCGGGCACTGCAGAGACTCGCCGGCTACCTACTGGATTTGCGCAAACGAGGCGTCGCACTGCAGTATCTCGATTTTGGCGGCGGTCTGGGCGTGCGTTACACCAATGAACATACTTCGTCGCGCCAGGCCTACACCAAAATGATTGCCGAAGTTGTAGGCCCCCTCGGTGTCCATCTCCTTCTCGAACCAGGTCGTTCCATCATCGCCCCCGCTGGAGTGCTGCTCTCTCGAGTTATTTATTCCAAGCGCAACGCCGGGAAATCTTTTGTCATCATAGACGCGGCCATGAACGATTTGATGCGACCCGTGCTGTACGATGCTCCGCACCCGATCACCCGCGTCGTGGAACTCAAGTCGCAGCGAAAGAGACGATCGCCCTCTGCGCAGCGACGAGTAGACGTAGTGGGCCAAGTCTGTGAAACCGGCGATTCCTTTCTGCAGGATTGGCCGCTCGGCGAGACGGTGCCGGGAGACGTTCTGGCCATCTGGGCCGCAGGTGCTTACGGTATGGCGCAGACTTCCAATTACAATGGTCGCTGTCGGCCCCCGGAAATTCTCGTGGAGGGAAAACGCGCAAGATTAATTCGCCGCAGGGAAACTCGGAGCGATCTCGTGAGAACGGACGTTCTCGCCTGATTCCTTAGGCCTCGCCCCACTTCAGTTTATTTCGCAGTATTTCGAAGTAAGATTTATTAGGTGGATGAATCAGTTTAATTCGTTCCGCCGCTCGCGTAATACGGATGCGATCTCCTGCTTCCGCCGATGTTCCTGTTTGCCCATCCAGCGTTAAATAGACCGACTCCGAAGTTTCCGACAGCCGTATCTCTATCTTGGCTGTGTCCCTCACCACGACCGGGCGGTCGCTCAGAGTATGCGGACAAATCGGCGTAATCAATATCGACTCTACCGACGGATGAACGATAGGTCCGCCGGCCGACATCGAATAGGCGGTCGAGCCAGTCGGCGTCGCCACGATTAAACCGTCGGCGCGGTAGCGACAGACGAACCCGCCGTCGATATAAAGCTCCACTTCAATCATGCGTGCCAGCGTACCTTTGTGGATCACCGCATCATTCAGCACACGTTGCTGTGTCAGCACCTGCTCACCGTTAATCCGATCTACCAGCAACAGCACGCGCTCGTCAATCGCCGATTGTCCAGCCAACGCCGCTTCCAGTGCCGGATATAATTCCTCAAGCGTGAAACTCGTCAAGAAGCCCAGACTGCCCATATTGATTGGCAGAATCGGGATGCCCCGCTCCGCCGCCTCGCGGGCCGCCGCCAACAGCGTTCCATCCCCGCCAAGCACCACCAGCAGGTCCGCTTGTGCTGCGACCAGATTCCGCGGCTTGCCGGCGCTACTTCCTTTCAGACACGTCTCCGTTTCCGCGTCGTAGACCACCGCGACGCCACGCTTCTCCAGCCAACGCAGAAGTTCCGGAACAACTTCTGCAAGATTCGAACGTCGCGGTCGCGAAATAATTCCAATCGTTTTGAATGAAGTTGTGCTCGGCATAGATTATCGAGATTCTACCGCAGCCGTTTTTCTAGCGTGTAAGAAATACTCCTGGTTGCCTTCCGCGCCCACCAATTTACTTGGGATGGTGCCCAAACAGCTCAATCCCAGCGCTTTCGCACTCTCGCTCACGCTTTCAATCGCTCGTTGATGCAATTCCTTCTCGCGCACGATGCCGCCTTTGCCTACGTCCTCTCGCTCCAGTTCAAATTGCGGCTTAATCAGTATCAAGAAATCGGCATCCGCCTTCGCGCATGCCACCGCGCCCGGCAGGACCTTCTTTACAGAAATGAACGATACATCAGCGACCACCAGATCAACTAGGCCAGGTAAGTCTACCGCTCCAAGCTCGCGGGCATTTTTCTTGATCGTCACGACTCGGGCGTCTTCTCGCAACTTCCACGCCAATTGATCGGTGTTCACATCCACCGCATACACCCGCACCGCTCCGTTTTGCAGGACGCAATCCGTAAACCCACCATTCGACGATCCCACATCGAGACAGACTTTCCCGGCGCACGAAACATGAAAATCCTCCAGCGCGCCTTCTAGCTTGAATCCGCCGCGGCTTGCATATTTCTGCGATCGGCTGTGCACTTGCACTTGCGCGTCGTCCGCCGTATTGCTCCCCGCTTTATCCGCGCGCTTCCCATCGATTTCCACTTCACCAGCTAGGATCATTGCCTGGGCCCTTTGCCGCGATTCCGCCAGCCCACGTTCCACCAGCAGTACGTCCAGCCGCATACGTGGCGCCTTCCTATTCATATCGACCTGAATTTCAAGAACCACATGTTCTTAGCGGCTCCGCGTGACGCCAGCTATCCGCCGGCT
>CAAGKR010194316.1_pt1 | contig 17199 bp, 13 predicted proteins | sample 2556971 | NCBI WGS metagenome assembly CAAGKR01 (sample SAMEA5207829, study PRJEB30636) | soil metagenome | biome: forest; feature: boreal; material: soil | place: USA | collected 2011-09 | depth 1 m | reverse complement strand
TGCTTCTTTCCTTTTGGCATCTGGGTTCCTTTCTTGGAGCCCAGACCCTCATTCGCAATGGCTCAGTTCTAGTACGTCAGGTCAATGGTCCCGAGAAAAAAGGTAGTCTGCTTGAATCAATTGCTCTGCCTTGTAACTAGGATTGTACCGGCCCCTCACAGTGAAACCATGTTCACGCAAAAATGAGACGACCTCCTCACGAAGGGCTTGGCCATTGTATAATGGGATTTCCGAACACTCGGCGTAAACATGCGCGCATCTTCGCAGTGTATTCACAGCCCCTCTGAGCACACTCAGCTCATATCCTTGTACGTCCAACTTCAACAGTTGGTTGTTTCGGTTTCGCCAAGAATGTGAGTGCTCGTCCAAGCGCTGAATTTGCACGTTAATCGTTCCAATTGCCTCGGTACCAGGAAATATCTGAATTTGGTTTTCGCCGATGGGCAGCAATGAAGAACTATCTGCTTTGGCACTGATATTCAAGGTCGCCTCACAGTTTGTGTCACCGACCGCACTTTGGATCAAATCGACGCCTTTCCTATCGGCAAAGAGTCGACGGTAAATGGCTGCCTCTCCTGGAATCGGCTCGAACGCTACAATTGGAACGGCGGGATGACAAAGAATGCATGTCAACGAAAACTGTCCGCGGTTAGCGCCAACATCGATGATCCCGTCGATCGAAAGTTTTCGCAGCACCGGAAGATGCTCGATCGCCGGCGCGACCCCTAGATATAATCCACGCCAACAGGCAAAATGAGAAAGCGAATAGAGAACCTTTAGCAACCGTACTTGAGTCAAACTAGACATTGGTAATGCCCTGTTGGCTGGTTCGCCTAGCAAAAAGGAACCCGCATAGACGAAGCTTGCTTGATTCGGAAGAGGCGTGAGCAATGCTTCGGCATTCGTCGTCTGTTTTTAGCTTCTTAATTTTCTGTGGCAGCGTCTGTTCAAGAACGGACCTGGCTCGCAGCCAATTAAGCACGGACGGCAATGGTCGGTTCAATGCGGCAGCAATCTCAGTGCTTTTTGGGACCGACAACGATACCCACGAGACTTAGTCCCGTACCCCCCAAGAGCCCGAGGATTAATCCGACAGTCGCCGCGATAGCTGTTTCCTTGTAGAAACTCTCTGTTTTGGGCTGCATGCTTATAAGAACCGCATCCGCAAAGCGTTGCTTTTCGAAGTCGTCGTTTGTTTTTCGGATATTCTCTATCAGCTTTGAGTACGACGATTGCAGGCTTACAAGCGAAGTTTGGACTTCGCTGATCAAACCCTTCTTATCCTTATTGGGGTCATTAATGTAATCCTCCATTATTTTCCTCCGCTCGAGCAGTATGCTTTTCTCGGCTTGAATGCGTTTCACCTCAAATCCTGCATTCAACGCCTGTCTAACAAGGAAATTATAGGAGTCATTGGCTAAGAGCGAATCTATCAATCCTTGGTCAAGAATGGGTGTTTCGGGGCGCGCTTGAACCGCTTGTGACTTTACCCCCAATACATAACTCCCGGCATGCTCTTCAGTTTGGCCTAACAAATCTCGAACCACTTTCTCATTTTCGACGGCCTTGCTTTCCTGATCCTCAAGAGTTTGGAGATAGTAATCCATCTTCACCATAGCCGACTTCCGATCTAACGAGAGGCCGTTTTCTCGAATCAATCCGAGCGTTTCGTTTAGGCGTATCTGCGTGAAAAGCTGTGTTTGCCGGAGCAAATCACCAAAGGACATATTCGTCGTCTGTGAGCGAAATGATTTCGTATTTTCGATCTTCTCCTCCAAGTAGGCGCCGATATTTTGCATTTCCTGATTCAAAACCAATTCGTATTCGAAAAAGTCAGCATCCTTCAGCGTCTCAAAGGCATTGCCAAAACCGAGCGGCACATTCGCGTAGGTGCGGAGAAATTTGCTCCTGTATGAAGCGACAATTTCTCCTAAGAGCTGCTCCCTTTGGCGGTCAGTTAGGGCAAACTTTCGCGGGAGGGAAAGGGTCAACAGGTATTCGTCAGGAAGGTAAACGGGTAGCGTTTGCCCCGCTGCGCGCAGGCGATCGCGTTCCTTTACGACATTGGGAGGAATAACGCCTTCAACTGTTACGGCCCCTCTAATCTCGCTTTGGAAATTTTGAGATGAATCTAGATCCTTGCGACTTAACGCATCAGCTATAACATCTGGAGCTCGAATGTCGTCCGCCTGGAATTTCGACTTGTCCGGATATTCCCCTTTTTCGTAACCGCTGAACGAAAAGACCACGCGTGAGGTGGTCGTTGTCAGCCTGAAAGGATTAAATGCAATGTAGATAACCGCCGCAAGGAAGAGTCCCAAGGCTCCAAAGCCGATGATCTGATTGAAGCCTTTGCCCAGGCGATCGCAAAAGTCGCGAAAATCCAGAATGGGCTCATCCTCATTTCCTGACTCAGGAGCAAGTTTGTGACCGGTCACAGGAGGCGGGTTGTTTTCGGGAGGATTCATGACCTTGGAGGTTCGACTCAGCTTCTCGCTTCGGTGAATCGATCGGCAGTCTTCGCCATGAGAATTTTGATGCCTGCGCATGTCGAGGAGTAAATATCAAAGAAACATCCAGGGTCCTGTTGCGGGCCGAAAGGCATTCGGATTTTCGGCAAAAAGTTTGGCGGACGCCCCTGATCGGCCGCCTCGCTTCGCTGTACTTTCTTTTCGGCTAATGCCATCGGGAAACGCCGGCATTTGGGCCAACCGGTTTGACAAGAGTTGAGGTGGCAATTTGAAACCAGAGAGATTCCGCCGAGAACAACACCATGCCCATCAAGTTTTATTGGATAGTCTGCTCATTTGGAACCCGGATCGCCACGTTCGTCGGGCAGATGGTTTGCATCCGAGCCATAGTTGGAACGTTTGGAACGTCGAACTACGCATTTTATTCGAGCCTTACCGGACTTCTCCCTTGGTATTTCCTGTTGGATTTCGGCATTGGTCTTCTTTACGGGCAGAGTATCGTTCGGTGCGCGGGCGATAGTGATCGGATCCATAGGACGCAGGCGCTTTATGATACGCTACTGCTTCGCGTGGGATTGGTCGCGATCGCGGTTGCGCTTTGCTTTGGGTTTTCCATCTACGAATTATGGAAGCCTTGGCTGGGCATTTCAAACAGCGACTTGGCCCTGGGTTTGCTCATTGTCAGCGTCCTAGGCTGTTGGTCAGGACTGCTGAATGCACGAGCAAGAATGACCATTTGCTTGGGCAATGCCCAATTTCTGCAAGGCGTCGTTGCATCATCGTGGCTAGTGATCGCTCTAGTCCTTAGTTTCGTCGCCTATATCTTACCCGGCAAATGGAACATTCTGGCGGCCATTTTTGTTGTCATGATAGGGCAGGCTCTCGGCGTATTTTATGCGACAGGACGCTGGAGAATGGACCCGGAGGTGGGTTTCGCCGAGGCTCAGAAGTGGGCGGCAAAGAACGCACACGCGCTCTGGGTGAGCATGGGATATTCTCTTCTAACGGTCTGCTATCTGCAAATCGACAGCATCATCATCCCCAAGGCATGTTCGGGAGACCAAATAGCGAAATACAATCTGATCATGAAATTGGGATTGGGATGGCACGTCTTCTATTTTCAGCTTCTCCAATACACGCAGGGTGACATTGCCGCGCGAAATAAGGACGGAATCGCACACGTGACAATGAATGAGGCCTTAAAGGTGATTGCCTATGGAATCGTTGCGAGCCTGGCAGCAACCTTTGGCCTCGGAATCGTGTGGGGGCACCTGGCGCCCCTCTTGAAGGTGAGCGGAGCAATTGCCTACGGCATAAGGGACGCCAGTGCACTTCTCGTGTTTCTCAGCGCCCGATGTGCCCTCGATTACTTGAACATCCTAATGCAGACAGTAGGCGACTTGGGCTATGCGAGGAAAGTAGCTTTGTGCCAAGCGATTGTCACGGCCCCCGTGATTGCCATTTGCGCAAGGGGAGGGGCCTCGCTGGCAATTGCGGGGCTTGGTGCGGCACTTTGGATGGCGGGTGTCGTACCGCTTTTCTACGTGGCTCAAAAATGCGGCGCGCTGCGCCCTAGCGCCAAGTGAAATCGTCCGTCACATGTGATCGGGTAGTACTGGCTAGTGGGCGGACCCGTGACGCGAGTTCGCGTCGAAATCTGGACTGGAATGAATCTGCAAAGCTCTAGACGTTAATGTCGCCTGGAAATTCGAGATTACTTGTCCAACATGTCTGAAACTTTGATTCTATTGGTGGCAACGCTCATAGGGACCGCCACGGTCTTACTTGGCCTTGGCTGGTGGGTCCTTCGGCGGAAATATTGGATATCACAATTGGGCCCCATTGTTTGTTATGTGTCCCTCATCGTGTTTCTTTACCTTATGGCTGGACCGCTTGAATGGTGCCTCGGCCTGATTCCGCCAATAAACGACCCTATTTACCCGACATACTTGGGGATTGGCGGCGGTGCTTATGGAACAGACTATAAGATTTATCCGAAGGCTATTGTCTGGTGGAGCGTAATGGCTCTGCTTGTTTTTGGCAGTGTGGAAACTGGCTTTATCTGGGCGACGGGCAGACCCGGCACAATCCGCCCCAAATATAACCCCAAGTTTGCGCTGCCCGGTCGACAGATTGTCAACCTTTTCGGCACCTTGCTGCTGTTCGGTGCAGTCTTTGCGTTTGTGGAATTCTTTGCCACAATTGGTTGGGATAGAATTTTCTGGAGTGAGTTGGGCAGATTTGAGGTATCGGACAACGTAGAGGGTGTGATCAGGGGAATTAGATGGTCCCTACCGGTATTCATCACCTTAGGCGTCATGGCCTCCCTTCTCCTTGCACTCCGAGGAAACTTTGTGCTTTTCGTCGTCCCTTGGACATTGGGTGCGATACCATTTCTCGTATTCGCTTCCAGGGGATTTTCGATTCTTGCCGTGGCCGCGGGAACGGCGATTTACTTCAGGTACAGGAGGTACCGAAAGGTAATCCTTGTTCCAATTATTCTATTCGTTGCGGTAAGTGCATGGCTACCTCTTAGGTTGCGCCAAGAGCCTGATACGGGCCTGAAAGTATTTTGGAACGTGCTCACCAACCAGAGTCAGGGATCGAAAAGCTTTAGAGGGTGGCACGACGTACTGATATTGGTGCTTCAAAATGGTGGACAGGGGTTTGGAGTTTTCTGCCAGGTGTTCTCTGACATTGACGGACCATATAGAGTGGCCGAAGAGCTTCCTGCGAACTACATGCTCTACTCATTCAGCCCGTTGCCCAGTTCGGTGGACGGATTCGCACAGAAATTTACCGACAGGGATCCCCGGTTGAACATTTATACCCCCTATTGTGCATTCGCCGAGATGCTAGTGTACTCTTACTACGCTTTTTTCGGCGTGCCCTTGCTCGTTGCAATGGTGAGTGTTTTTTACCTCGTCCGTCCAAGAAACCCAACCAAGGTATGGGTCATCAGCAGCATTCTGGTCAGTCTCCTTCTCATCAACAGTTGTGTGCAGGCGTCGCAATATGCGACTCGGACCGCAGGGAGATTCGTTTACATGGCATGGTTCATTGGAACGCTCGAATGCATGTTCAGGTGGGTTCAATTTGCGATGAAGAGGGAGTCTAGGGGGGGGAGAAAGAATTGAGGGGACAAATGCACGCGGCATTTGTGATTTCAAATTGCGCAACCCTTGTCTTGAACCCTCGATTGACTACAAATGCCCAGTATTTCTGCTGACACAAACATAGTCACGGAAGTACCCGCAAGGGTAGGCATTGTGGGCCCCTTTCCGCCGCCTCTTCACGGAGTGTCCTACGTAAATGAGGCCGTTGCTCTTCGGGCAATGGAATTGGGGATACATGTTTCGAGATTTAATACGGCCCCGATTTCACTGAGCCGTTCATTCCTGGTACGCATGCGGAGGCTTTTCCGTGTAATTGGAGTTGGCGCTCGCTTGGTCCTCTTTGGGCTGCGAAACCGCAGAGTGACGATCTACTTTTCTATGAGCGGCGAATGGGGACTCTTATACGAAGCATTCATGATTGCGTTAACCCGAAGTATGGGCGCCAAAGTGGTCGTGCACCACCACAGTTATCACTATCTAGACAGGCATTTCTGGCCGATGGCCCTGCTGTCAATCGTTGCGGGCCGCGAGACTGTTCATGTGGTGCTAGCTCACCCGATGTTCGATAAGTTGAGGAATATGTATCCAGCGGTATCAAAGACTCTCGTCATCAGCAACGGCCTCTTTTTTAAAGCGCAACCTGCCCCAACAGAAAAACGGTCGATGAGGAGGGTGGGTTATCTGGCCAATCTGTCCCCCGAGAAGGGATTGGATCAGGTTTTAGAAACGGCTGCGTTGTGCCAGAATCGCGGGCTGCCCGTCGAATTCGTCGTTGCGGGCGGCTTCGAGAGCCCTTTGGTCGAGGAGAAATTTCGGCCGAGGCTCGAAGGAGCCTCCAATTTGAGGTACATCGGCCCGGTATATGGAGCTGAGAAGCAGGCGTTCTTCGACGATATCGACGCCTTCGTTTTCCCAACCCGGTACAAGAATGAAGCCGAACCCTTGGTTGTTCTCGAGGCGCTGAGCAATGGCAGGCCTGTCATAGCCTATGACCGCGGCTGTATCCCATCGATCCTTGCTTCCGGGGGAGGCCACGTGATCTCGCGCCAGGATCCTTTCGCCCCTATCGCGATTGAGCTGATCGCCAAGTGGATATCCGAGGGCGATGTTTTTCGGGAGGAGCAACAGCGCGCTTTGCGGCGATTTAATGAAATCAGCGAAGAGGGTGCGGAGGGACTTGCGGAATTGTTTGCTCGATTCCGTGGAGAATGACTCAGCGCGCCAAGCATTCAACGCGGTCAATCATCGACAATTTGGCCCAAGGTTATTGATTGTTAGGCATTCCAACGAGAAGTCACCCCGCAGATCAGGATCATCCCCGCCTAGCTTTGTATCTCTCTAGGTTTGTACCCCACCTTTTGAGGCATTATTTGTCATTGCTTGTCGTCTTGTTCTCATCCGAGGCCCAAGCCGGGGCCTTGGCCCGTTGAGCCGGAGCATCGAATCCTTGAACCCCACGGCAACCATACTTGGCGTCAGATTCAGCAATTCGGACGCACGTTCGTTGGCAGCGGCCGCGCTTCGAGGGGGACTTGTCGTTCTTCCTTCGGGCCCTGTTATGGCGGCGTCGGAAAGTGATCCGATTTTGCTCGAGGCCTTAACAAACGCGGATTTGGCGATCGCTGACAGCGGGTTTATGGTGCTTTTGTGGATGCTGATGGCGCGGCAGAAGATAACCCGGGTGTCGGGCCTCGAATATCTGACGCAGTTGCTGGCACGTCCGGAGCTGAATCTAAAGGGCGATATATTGTGGGTGATGCCGAACGAGAAAGCGCGTTCGCTCCTCCTTGCGTGGCTGGGACCGCAGAGGACACTTGCGGTAGCTGAACTGTGCTATGTTGCGCCTGTCTACGCCACTGGCGACGTCCGTGACGCGGCCTTGGTAAGCTTGGTTGAGCGCCTACGGCCATTGCATGTCATAATCGGTCTCGGTGGCGGCGTGCAGGAGCCATTGGGGTTCTACCTTCGAACTTCGCTTACCTACCGACCGGGAATTCATTGCATCGGTGCGGCAATAGGATTCTTGACCGGCGATCAGATTGATATCCCCAAATGGGCGGATTATCTTTATCTCGGCTGGCTTTTCCGGAGCTTGTCCGATCCGTTAAAATATTTTCCCCGTTACTGTCGCGCAATCGCCCTTGTACCCCTGTTGTGGCGATATAGAGAACGGCCGCCGTCTAAGCGGCAAACAACGAAGTGAGGCGCTCGCATCCAATATTCTTCAACCTTGTATGCTGTGAAATCGGTCAGCGCACGGTGTAGTCGAAATTTGCCCGCCAGCCATGAACCAGAAATTAATGCGCAGGTTGTTTCCGGCAAGCCGCATCGCCGGCTTTACCGAGGTCGACGGAAACGTGCTGTTTTACAACCTCGTCAACAGTTGTATTTCCGATGGATCGGTCGTTTTGGATTTTGGAGCTGGCCGCGGCGTGGCAGCGGACGACCCTATTTCATGGAGGCGTGAACTTGCGGCAACGTCCCTGATTCGCGTCAAGCGGATCGCCGTGGATATCGATCCGGCGGTTTTGCAAAATCCGTTTGCCGGAGAGCGATTTGTAGTGGCGGTCGAAAGCGGGAATGTCCGAATTCCGGCGGCGGACGCTTCGGTTGACGCGATCATATGTGATTGGGTGGTCGAACACCTTCCTTCACCAACCGACGTCTTTTCGGAATTCAAGCGGGTGCTCAAGCCGGGTGGCATGGTTTGCGTCCGCACCAGCAACAAATGGCACTATGCCTATATCGTCGCCAGGCTATTGGGCGAGTCCCGGGCGGGCAAAGCGGTCCTGCGCCTGGCTCAACCAGCCCGTAAGACAGAGGATGTTTTCCCGAAACTCTACCGCTCGAACAGCAAAAGGGCGCTTCGGGAATTGTTTTCAGAGGCAGGCCTCCTGGAAAGAGCGGTATTCACTTCCGATTCGGAGCCCACCTACGTGGGAGACTCATTGATCGGCGGACTTATCGGATTTGGACTTCACAGGCTTGCCTTACTTGGACTATTGCCGCGCACGGTGCTCATCGGATTCGCGACCAAGCAATAGGCGATGGGGCGATGGGTTGGCGGTCCGGCATGTGGAAATCCATTGCCCTACGCATTTTTGCGGGAACCTTGTAGTTGCATTGCCGCTCTGACTCCAGATAAGGACACTGCGCAGGACATTCATTCGCTTTGACGGAGCGTATTGTCCGGGCTCCAGAGCTGGCGTTTCATGATTACCAACCGATTGCGCGGCCTTTTGAACCTTCACGCGGTTGCGACCGTCCTGATGGCGGCTTTGCTATTGCTGGCCTACCAAAACTGCTTCCGCTACTTTTACACGATCGACCTGAATGCCGGCGTCAACATCATGCCGTTCGCCTTCTGCGTTGTCGCGGGAATGGTTTTGGGCGCGCACTATCTCCAGCTGATGGCATCAAGGTTCCACCGTCTTTCGTGGGTGGACTCGGCAAGGGTCTCCACCCGCCAGACAATGATTGTGGCATTGTTCATGTTTGCGTTCATGTTCGCGTTCAAGGAAAGGCAAATGAGCCGGATGTTCGTGATAAGCTATCTGGTTCTCCTGTGGGGCATGCTTCTCGCCCTGAACGTCGCCCTGCCAAAAATCTTGTGCAGGCTCTTTTTTGCGCGCCGGCACAGGATCCCAACGTTGTTCGTGGGTGGGCCCAAGAGCCTCGATAAGCTAAAGCACTGGCTTGCTTCCAAGGAATTCCTCGGGCTTCACCCTGTGGGCTTTGTTTCCGAGCAGGAACACCCCGCCGTTGGGTCGGCAGCACCGTTTCTGGGCAATCTTCGGGACCTTCCGAGAACCATTGTCGACCGCATGGTGGTGCAGGTTATCGTCCTTGAGATGCCACGAACGAGGGAGGAGTCACAGTTCATAATTGAATCCTGCCAGAACCAGGGCTGCCGACTGCTTTTTTACTCGAACTTGGCGGAGCAGCTGCAGCACCCACTCGTGACCACCATCGAAGAGGGACATCAGTTCTATACGCTTCAGGAGGAGCCTCTCGAGGATCCCTTGAATCGCATGATCAAGCGGGTCTTGGACTTGGTCATCGCCCTACCGGTGCTCGTTCTCGTGCTGCCTCCTCTTACGGTTTTCGTATGGGCAATGCAGCGCTTACAGGCTCCTGGTTGCCTCTTTTTCACCCAGGAACGGACCGGCCACGGTCAGAACAAGTTTAAGATCTTCAAGTTTCGTTCGATGTACGAGAAAAAGCGCCACGCTGAGGACGACACTAAGCAGGCCCAGCGGGGTGACAAACGCATTTTCCCGTTCGGTCAGTTTCTGCGGAGCACGAGCCTCGACGAGTTCCCGCAATTCATCAATGTCCTTACCGGCGAAATGAGCATCGTAGGCCCGCGGCCTCACCTTGTGGCGCACGACTCCAAGTTCAACGCGATGATGAAGGGCTATCGAACCCGGTTTTTTGTTAAGCCGGGAATCACGGGATTGGCCCAATGCCACGGGTTGCGCGGCGAGATAACGGACACGCATCTTCTCGAGAGGCGCATCAAGCTGGACGTAGATTACATTGCGCAATGGTCGTTCTGGCTGGATGTACAACTCATGCTGAGGACCGCCTGGCAGCTTTTGTTCCCCCCCAAGACCGCCTACTGACGCAGGGCGTTGATCCCGGCTAATCGCCCCGACTCAGAGTGTCCGCATCCAATGCGTCCCGAGCATTATTGACGCCTCACGGATTGCGTCTAGTGAGCCACTATGTTCCAACCGGTCGGAACTGTACCCAAGTTTACCCAGCTTGAGTAATTTGTCCTGTTCATGAGCCAAATGCCAACCTGGCCCGTTGTTGAATTTTGCCAGATAACGTCGGCGTTTTGGTTGAAGGATTCGATTCCAGCGATCTTCCAATCGCCCGAAACGACACCGAGGTTAAGATAGGATGAAAATGAGGTGCCATTCATCAACCAGATAGCGACCTGCCCCGTCGAATTGTTTCGCCAGACAATGTCTGTATTGCCGTCGCCGGTGAAATCCCCAGCGCCTGCCACTGTCCATTGGAGATCAACGCCGAGACTAACCCAACCGGTAACGGACGTGCCCTGCATTAACCAGATGCCTACTTCGCCAGTGACTGTATTCTGCCAGAGAATATCGGTCTGCCCATCGCCGTTGAAATCTCCTGTTCCCGCGATTCGCCACTGCGTCGAAACGCTTGCGAAATCAACCCAGCTTGAGAACGAAGTGCCATTCATGATCCAGATGCCGACATCTCCAGTAACCGTATTCCGCCATAGAATATCTGTCATGCCGTTACCGCTGAAGTTGCCGGTGGCGGCTATTTGCCAATCGGTAGGTGCAGTACCGAAGTCGACCAGACTCGAGAACGTGGTGCCGTTCGTCAGCCAAAGGACAACCTCGCCGGATATTGAATTCTGCCAGAGGATATCTGGCATTCCGTCGCCGTTGAAATCTGAGTTTACGCTGCTAAGGCTGAGGGCCGAGGCCAAATTGGCGACGTTGGGCGAACCCAAGCCCGTGAGATAGTCATATCCCGGCCCTGCCGAATACACTCCGTTACCAAGGGTTCCGGAGGCAGCGATATCATGAAACGAAGACGAACCAAGGAGGGGATATATCTTGGGCCCTAGGAGGCCCAGCGGCGCCAGACCCGCCGTGGACCGGGCCTGATTGAGGCATGCGCAGATTCCCGCCCAAATTGGCGATGAAAAGCTTGTTCCGCTCCCACCACTCGCTTGCTGCGTGAAGGGGAGGTTGCCCGTTCCCGAATTTTCATAGACGACATACATGTACTGACCGGAGCCCTTCACGTTCGAGGCATCGGCGGCTACGTCCGGAAGAACCCGGAACGTGCCCGAGGGCAGACTGGAACCCACCTGCCATGACGGGCGCCCGTAAAGTGCGCTTATCCCGCCGCCAGTCGCATTTACAGCCGAATTGTTGCTCGGATCGAGGAACCAGGCCGTTTCGGTTTCGATGGTGCCATTTGAGTTTAATTCGAGGTCGGTGCCGCCCACGGCCGTCACGTACGGGTCGCTCGCCGGGTATTCCGCCGACAGGGGAAAGTTCGAACCCGTGCCGTAGTCACTGGTGCTGCCGCTCGCGTCCGGATTCGAGCCGCCGTCACCCGACGAAGCGAATATTGTCACACCTGCGTTTGTCAGGACTCCAAATATGTTATGAAAGGCCAAATTGTCGTCCGCAGTCGTTCCCCACTCGGAGGCACCAAAGCTCATCGATACCTCATTCAGGTTGGGAATCGTAAGGCGGTCTGTTGCCACCTGAGTCAGAGCTGCCGCCGCATCGATATCGTCGAGATAGGGAACATCGTAGAAACGAACGTCCGCGCCCGGAGCCATCCCGCTGGCCCATTCCACGTCAAGCGACCCCTCAAATTCCGCACCCGACGGGCTTGCGGCACCGCTGTTGACCGAAAAAGAGGTGTAGTTTCCCGGCGACTGAGTTACGTTGGACTTGGACCAAAAGGTTGTGAGATCTGACACCAGGGGACCGGGGCCCTGCATAATGATGGCTATTGTCTGACCCGCCCCGGTCAGGTTGGACGGGACGTTGTAGGCTGTCCTCAAATCCGTTGGCGCCACCAATGAGCCCACGGGTTTGGCTAGACTGTAGGTATGCTTGTGGAATCTCAAATGCGGCTGAAGGCCAAGAACACCGAGAATCGCCGGACCGTACCCAGCCGGGGCGGAGGGCGTGCTCACCGCCGATGTGAATTCGCCGTCCGCCGTGGCCACCCGCGCAAAGCGGACTTGGAAGACGCGGCCGACCTCTGAAACCGTATGATGGACAAATATATTCAAGCGATTTGCATCAACGGTCTTATCCGTGACGAACCCCTCGCTGACCAACCAAGCTGACACGCGGTCGTAATCGCTTTGCAGAGGAAGATATCGCGATTCCAGTTCCGACTTCGATATCTTGGCTCCCCCGTCGATTCGGGTATGGAATTCAACGGCATTTCGCATCTCCATCGCCACGACGACGTGCATTTGCGCCCGCAATTCCTCCGGCTTTAGAACCGAGCGTGTAATGCGGGCTCCCTTGATCGTGCCGTCGTGTGAAGCCTGTAGGATGGACCCAGAGAAAGCGAAGCGCTCGGCGCCTTGCGAATCCATCGAAAACAGCACCGAAGGCACCAACAAGATTGCCGGGTAAAATTTTCGTAAAGACTTCATGAGTAATGTCTAACGGGCGACTAACGCTGCGAGCTACAGGGCAATTATCGGACAACTGGCTGGCAACTTTAATTTCGAAACGGGCAATTTTGACCCTCAGGGATTTTGATGTCGGAAAGCGATTTTATCGCTCCCAAATGAAACCCTCAGAAATTGGCTAATCAACTAAACGTCAGCCACTTCAGTATAACTACGTAGGGTGTGCTCCGGTAAAAATGGGCACAAAAAAGCCAGCCGTGACTTAATGTCACTGACTGGCTTTTAGTGATCGTTTTACGTGGCCGGTGCCCTAGATATCGGAGCTATTCAGGCTGTATCTGCCAAACAAGCGGCTCGGTAGCCAGTTCCACCCACCGGCTGAATGACGTGCCGTTCATGATATATAACCCGCTGGTGCCATCCACATTGTTCTGCCAAAGGATATCTGCCTGGCCGTCGCCGTTGAAATCGCCTGCGGCCGCAATCCGCCAGTTAGTGCTGAAAGTGCCCAATTCGACCCAGCCAGTGAATTGAGTCCCATTCATGATCCAAAATCCGCATTCTCCTGTGCTTGTGTCCTGCCAAAGGATATCCGGCTTACCGTCGCCGTTGAAATCGGCGACGGCAGCGATCTTCCATTCCAAAGGTATAAATCCGAGTACAACCCAGCTTACGGGAACTGTGCCGTTCATTAGGTAAAGCCCACATTCCCCGGTTGTTGTATTCTGCCATAGAATATCATTACTCCCAGTTCCGTGGAAGTTACCCACACCGGCGATGCGCCAATCTGTTGTTTCGTAGAAAATGGGAAACCACCCTGAATAGTTGCTACCGTTCATCGCCCAGTAGCCACACTCGCCGGTTGAGCTGTTCTGCCAAAGGATGTCATTGTGGCCGTTGCCTGTAAAATCGGCGACCGCGACCATCCGCCATGAAGTGTCGACGATGCCAAAATCGACCCAGCTTGAAATGTTTACCCCGTTCATCAAATAGACCCCACGATCGCCGGTTGAAGTGTTGGACCAGAAGATGCCGGGCGAACCGTCCCCAGTCAGATCGCCGCTAATCGCTAGGGCGACCCCCTCGCGGATAACTTCGTTCACCGCATCAGCGACAAAGAGTACGCCGCTGGTCAGGTTCACCGCAATCCCCTCCGGTGAGTTGAATAGGGCATATGAATCCGTCCCATTGCCAAAATTGCCACTTCCCGGCGTTCCACCAACCGTTGTGACGACGCCGGCCTGCGTAACCTTGCGAATCGTGTTCGCGGTCGTGTCGCCGACATACAAATTTCCCGTCGAATCAACCGTGATTCCGACGGGAAGCGAGAATCGCGCCGCTGCTCCCGTACCGTCACTTGTGCCACTCGACCCGCTCGTCCCCGCGAGCGTGCTGACAGCTCCCGCAGGCGTGATCATAACGATAATGCTGTCGAACGTATCCGCGACGAACAGATTCCCTGAAATAGAATCCCACGTAATGCCCTCGGGACTATCGAATCCGCTAGCGAAGGTTGTCACCGCACCACCGACCGTTGCCGTTCCAGGAGCGATCTTGCGAATGGCGTTGTTAAGGCTATCCGCCACATAAACATTGCCCGAGGAATCCACAGTGACGGCGTCAGGGGTATCAAACTCGGCCGCAGTCGCCACCGTGTTCGAATTCACGAAGCCTGGGGTCAGCGCAATTCCCGCATAGGTCGAAACGCTTCCACCCGGAGTGATCTTGCGAATGGTATGGTTCGTCGTATCCGCAACGAATACATTGCCAAATGAGTCAACCGCAACTCCCTCCGGCAGGTTGAAGCTTGCGCTCGTTCCCACCGCATCGGTGTGGCCCCGGGCCCCCGAGCCCGCCAGCGTGCTGACGACTGCGCCGGTCGTGATCTTGCGGATGAGATTATTCAATTTATCCGCGACATATAAATTCCCAGATGAGTCCGCCGCGACTCCGACAGGCTCGTCAAATGACGCGCTGGTTCCCGTCGCATTATGGTTTCCGGTCGATCCCTGGGTGCCCGCGAACGTGGAGTAATTATATACCTGCTGGCCGAAGGCTTCGGCTCCAATAGAGAGCGGCAAAAGCAGAGAAAAAAAGATATGGCGGGAATATTTCATGGGAAAATTTCTATTGGAAAGTGGGAAGCTGAGGCAATTTAAGCAGACGCGAATTAAACTGATGCGATTAAATAGGCCAGACCTTTGCTCATACGTAGATATACTTGCCCATCGCCGGAGAGACCGAACCAGACCATTTATCGTCGTTCGTGTTCCTATGAGGCTTAAATTATCGATTGAAGGCATTGAAAACGGGTTGAGCGCTGCACGACGGAAATGCCTCCATCGAATGTCGTAGAACTCGTTCTGCGGCCGCCTCTCCATTTACAGACGACCGGTTTCCGCGAGAGTCTTTCTACTTGCTGAAGCGGGTAATTGGCACTGATTTCAATATCATGGGCACAACAACCTCGAAGGAACGCTCAGTCTTTAATCGGGTTTCAAAGGCATCCCTTGCTCGCGCCGTTGGAATTCGGGCTTTCGGTTTAATTCTGATCCCGCTTTCAGGCGTGATATGCGGCTGCGACGGACCCGCAACGAAGGGCCCGGACCCGCTGGCAGCATCAGGGGCGGCGGCGCTGCCCGCCCTTCCTCCTGCTGATGAGCAGATATTGCGTGAAGGCGACGTGATCAGAATATCATTTCCGGGCGCGCCCAATATGGAGATAGTCACCCAGGAGATCCGGAATGACGGCAGGGTGACGTTGCCCATCATCGGAGAGGTGGTTGCGAGCAACAGGACACCGATCCAGTTCGAAAAAGAGCTCAGCAAACTGTATGCCCCCGAACTCGTCTCGAGTGAGGTGACGGTGTCGTTGCAGTCTTCGTCAGCCGCCTATTTTGTCACAGGCCAGGTACTGAGGCCGGGAAAGATCACCCCGAATCGGCCCATATCGGCGCTCGAAGCAGTAATGGAAGCCGGTGGATTTATTGGCGAGAAGGCAGACACGACTGCCGTAGTTATTATTCGAAACGAGAACGGGCATACCAAAAAATATACGGTAAACCTGAAAAGGGTACTGGAAGGGAAGGATAGCGATCCTTTCAACCTGAAACCATTCGACATCGTTTTTGTGCCTCAGAAATTGTCTATGTTTTAGTTTATCAGGGTTTTATAGTATCCATTGTATCGAATTCTTAGACAGCATGACGGGATTCAAATGTGTTAGGGCAACGGTCAGGATGTAAAAAGATGTAAAATGGCCTGACATCGACGGCCGGGTTTGCCGCGAGTCGTAAACGACTAATTATTAATATCTAACGCCTGTGTCGGTACTGGATTTGCGATACGATACCGATTTGACCATCGGGTCTGTCAGAAAAGCTTACGAAATTGATCAATCTTTTGACGCTTAAGAATGCGAGCACGATTTTAAAAGTATGTTTAACTCTTTCTTAATTAAAGGCCTATGATTTATATAGAACCCATATTGGAGCACTTGGCATATGCTCTGCTCAAGGACTGGCACAAATCTTATGACATCACTGAATAAAACACTCACGGTCTTGGTCACCGCCCTCGCAGCTTTGGGAGCCTCCCAAGTTGCATCAGCGGGTCCCACGCTCGTTCTTGACCTCGGCACCTATCAGAGCGGCATCGGCGGCGAATTCACCGCCACCAACAGCCTCCCCGGCTCGTTTGGCCTTCATGGCTACTCGGCTTGGACATCAACTTCCAGCGGAACGACGATCACGACTTTCGACACATTCTGTGTCCAGGCCGGTGACGACGACGTGACCTTCAGCCCTGGCACCACATATGATTACGCTTATAGCGGCACGATCCTTGGCGGTGCCATGGATCCGCGAGGCCTTAACCTCGATGTCGCGTGGCTATATGGCCAATATGCCTCTGGCAACCTGGTTGGCTACGATTACTCCAATGGCCTGGGCATGCGCACGACGGATGCAGCCACGCTCCAAAACCAAATCTGGTTCCTCGAGGGCGAAGGCGGCGCCGACAATGCGGGCTTGGAGGCCCTTATTGCAGGTGCAGGCCTCACGGGTTCCTACACGGCCGGCGAATTCGGAGTCGATGTGCTGAATCTGAGCACGTCCCAAGGCGTCGCGGTTCAGAACCAGCTCGCTTATAACAATGGCGGCTTCAACCAGCACGGCCATCCGATTCCGGACAACGGTCTGACGATCGCCCTGATCGGGGTCTCCTTCCTCGGGCTTGCGCTCTTCAGGCGCAAGTCGGTCAAGGCGTAATAGACCGCTTAGATCTTAAAAAGGCGTCCGGCGTTTGCCGGACGCCTTTTTTTTGCGCCGATCGTGAGGGATCAGCGGGCCCGCAAAAAGCCAAAGTAAGCGTCCGGTAGAGGTCCCCCTATCGTAGGGGATCACGGATCTGTAGAGTGCAGGGATGGGTACGATCTCTGCGGAACTGGTCT
>CAAGKR010131749.1_pt1 | contig 17244 bp, 16 predicted proteins | sample 2556971 | NCBI WGS metagenome assembly CAAGKR01 (sample SAMEA5207829, study PRJEB30636) | soil metagenome | biome: forest; feature: boreal; material: soil | place: USA | collected 2011-09 | depth 1 m | reverse complement strand
CTGGCTCTGTCCGGCTTCGCCCTCGGCCAGGTCGGGCGCCCGGCGAACCAGCGCAAGACCTTTGGCTACCAGCGGGTCGGCATCTTGGTCGCGCTCCTCAATGCGCTGATCCTGGGCGCGATCGTGATCGGGATCGCGGTCGAGGCGGTTCGACGGATCCAGGACCCTGGCCACGTCCAGGGCGGCCTGATGGCCGGCGCCGCCGTCATTGGCCTCGTCATCTCGCTCTTCATCGCCTACTCCCTTCGTCGGGACGATGCCGACCTCACGGTGCGAAGCGCCCTCGTTCATATCCGGGGCGACGCCTTCGCCGCGGGCGGCGTGATCATCGCTGGCTTGATCATCATCGTCAGCGGCTGGCAAATCGTTGACCCGCTGCTGAGCCTCGCCATCGCGGCCCTGATCGCCTGGAGCGCGTGGCGCGTCCTGATCGCCGCCGTCAACATCCTGCTCGAGTCGACGCCCGCCGATCTTCGCACCGAGTCGGTCGTCGATGCGGTGATGAAAGTGCCCGGCGTGCGCGACCTGCATGACCTGCACGTCTGGTCCCTCTCGACGCAGAGCCGCGCCATGAGTGCGCACCTGCTCGTCGACGACCAGCGAGTGGAGCAGGCGCAGGACATCCTGGCCGAGGTGCGTGAGGTCCTTGCCCACGGCTTCGGCATCGAGCACACCACGATCCAGTTCGAGAGCCTGGAATGCCGGCCCGGCGACATCTTCTGCGTCCAGCCGGACGGCCACCTCCATGCCGACGATGCCCACGACCGCATCACCAAACGGGCCACCGGCTGATGGATCCGCTCAAGGCCTCGATCGTCAAGGCGTGGGACCGCGGTGTCGAGGACTATGACGAGCTGGTCGCGCACGGCCGCCTCACCCGGACCGAGGCCGATGCCTGGAAGGTGGTGCTGGCGCGGCTGTTGCCGCCCACGCCGTCGAAGGTGCTCGAGGTCGGCGCCGGGACCGGCGTGATGAGCCTGCTGCTCGCCGAGCTCGGCTACACCGTCACGGCCACCGACATCTCGACCGCAATGCTCGATGAAGCGCGCCGCAAGGCCGCCCAGCGTAAGCTCGCGATCGCCTTCGAAATCGCGGATGCCGAGGCCTTGCCCTTCGGTGACGGCTCGTTCGATGCCGTCTTCGGTCGACATATCCTCTGGACCTTGCCCCGTCCCGAGCGCGCCCTTAGTGAATGGCGTCGTGTCATCAAGCCGGGCGGTCGCCTCGTCCTGGTCGACAGCCTCGCGTCTCCGCCATCGCCGACCGGCCAACTGCAGCGCCTCGTCTCTGATCTGCTGCTACGCATGCGCCGGCCGACCGGCACCGGCCACCGCTACAGCCCGCAGGTCCACGCGGCCTTGCCACTCGCCGGCAACGGCGACCCCAGCCGCTACACGACCCTGATCGAACAGGCCGGCTTCGAGCTGACCGGCACCGAAACGCTCGACCGACTGAAGGCGCTGGAGTCGAACGCCATGCCGCTCGCCCAGCGCTGGCACGCGCAGGACCGGAAGTATGCCTTCACCGCCCGGAGGCCCTGAGGGCCTGGCCCAGCGCAGCGCGCTGTTTGTTGTCAACCCGGCGCTGCCGCGCACGGGTCCGCGATTTGGCACGCGCCTGGTCCGCTACGCGGCCACCCGCGGCTGGGACGCCACCGTTTTGGAAACCGTCGCCGGCCACAACGTCGAGGCGATCGGCGGGGCCCTGGCTCGGAGCGCGTTCGACCTGATCGTGGCGGCGGGCGGTGACGGAACCGTGGCGGAAGTCATGGCCGCGGCCCATCTCCGAGACCTGCCGATCGGCATCGTGCCCCGTGGCACCGGCAACATTGTGGCGCGCGAGTTGAAACTTCCGGAAGGTTGGCGCGGGGCCCTGCGTCGCGTGCTGGAGCACTACCCGAGCGCGCGTGCGGTCGACCTGGTGCGCGTCAACGACGGCTACTCGGCGCTGGCCGCCGGGATCGGCTTCGACGCCACCGTGATGCGCTATACGCCGCGCGCGTTGAAATACTGGCTCGGCCGGACCGCCTACCTGCTGGCCGGGGCCTGGTGGCTGCCGCAAACGCCGCTGTTCTCGTGCACGATCAAGGCCGATGGTGAGGAGTCGCAGGTCGATGCCGTCGTGGTCCTGGTCCTTAACGCCGGCATGCTTGGCGCGGCGCCCTTTCGCTTCGGTCCGGGCATCGCTATCGATGACGGCTGGCTCGACATCTGTGTGTATCGACCACGGACGGTCCGCGACCGGGTGAGCGTGCTCTGGAGCATCCTGCGCCAGCAGCCCAACGGGCTCAGCGTGATGCAGCGCAAGGCCCGCTCGGTCGAGATCAAGGCGCTCGGCGTCCAGTGGCATGAGGTGGACGGCGATGTCTACCGCGGCAACGTGCTCAAGGCGGAGATCGTTCCCGGCGCCGTGAAGATCATCACATGAGCGTTGGCGGCCGGCTTCTCGCCGGTCTCGGTTTCGGCGTCACCCTGGGGTTTCTGCTGATCCCTCTGCTCGCGCTGGTGTTGCAGACCACGCCGGCTGACCTCATCGCCGGCCTGGGTCAGCCGCTCGTAAGGCAGGCCATCGAGCTCAGTTTGGTCACCACGCTGGCGACCCTCGGCCTCACGATCCTGTTCGGGTTGCCGGCCGCCTGGGTGCTGGCGCGCTGGCGCGTGCCGGGACGCGCGATCGTCGAGGCGGCGCTCGGCCTCCCCATGGTGTTGCCGCCGGTGGTCGCGGGCGTCGCCTTGCTCGTAACCGTGGGGCGCCGCGGCACCTTCGGTCCGGCGCTCGACGCCGCCGGGATCCACTTGCCCTTCACGACGGCGGCGGTCATCCTGGCGCAGACGTTCGTGGCGGCCCCCTTCTTCATCACCAGCGCGCGGGCCGGGTTCAGCGCGCTTGACCCCGGTTGGGAGGAAACGGCGCGAACCATGGGTGCCTCCGGCGCCTATCGCTTCCGGCGGATCGTCCTGCCCCTGACCGCGCCGGCACTGGTCGCGGGACTCGGCCTGACCTGGGCCCGGGCCCTGGGGGAATTCGGCGCCACCATTACCTTCGCCGGCAACCTGATGGGCGTGACCCAGACCATGCCGCTCGCGGTCTTCGTCTCCTCCGAATCCGATCTCCGCGCCGCCATCACGCTCGCGGTCCTGCTGATGGCGCTCGCCTTCGCGATGCTGGTCGCGCTGCGCAGCGCGCCCCTGCCGGCGCGTGTGTGAGCGGGCTCATTGCAGCGCTGGCGTACCGGGTCGAGTCGTTTGCGTTTGATCTGCGGCTGGCGGTCGACCCGGGGTCGATCCATGTCCTGCTTGGCGAGAGTGGCGCCGGCAAGACCACCGTTGTGCGCCTCCTGGCCGGCCTCATCCGTCCGTCTGCCGGGCGGGTCACCGTCAATGACGATGTCTACGACGACACCAGCCGCGGTGTGCACGTCCGTGCCGAACGGCGGTCCATCGGGTACCTCTTTCAGCAATCCCGCCTCTTTCCACACCTGACCGCGCTGGAGAACGTGGCCTTTCCCCTGGAGGCCGGCGGGGTCAACGCCGGGGAGGCGCGCCGGAAGGCCGCCGGCTGGCTGGAGCGACTGGACATCGCCGCCCTCGCCAGCCGGAGGCCGGCGGGTATCTCCGGTGGCGAAGCCCAGCGGGTGGCGTTGGCGAGGGCGTTGATCCGCGAGCCGGCGCTGCTGTTACTGGATGAGCCCCTTGCCGCGCTCGACGTGCAGACCCGGCAGCGTGTCCGCCACGATCTTCGATCTCTCCTTCGGGACCGACAGCAGACCACGGTGCTCGTCACCCATGACTACGTGGACGCGGCCGTGTTCGGCGGTCATGTCCAGGTCCTCGACCACGGACAGGTGGTCCAGGAAGGCAGCGTCGATGACCTCGTGGCGCGCCCGCGGTCCACCTACGTGGCCGAGCTCGCCGGCATGAACGTGCTCCAGGGGGAAGCCCGAACCATCGAGGGCGGCGGTTGCGACGTCATCACGGGTGGCCACACCCTACGGACGAGCGGAGCGGTGAGTGGGCCCGCCTTCGTGTCGATCGCGCCCGGCCGCATCACGCTCCACCGGCAGTATCCGGAGGGGTCCGCGCGCAATGTGATCGCCGGCGACGTCGTCAGCGTCATCCCGCTGGCCGACCGAGTGCGGGTCTTGATCGGAGGCAGCGCGCGGCCGGTCGCCGAGGTCACCCGTCAGTCTGCGGCGGAATTACGCCTCGCTCCCGGCACCCCGGTCTTTGCCAGCTTCAAGGCGCGCGAGGCGCAGGCCTACCAGTGAAGGTCGTCAACGCACGCTTTCCGTGGGCGCTCTTCGTCCCCCTGGCCTCGATCACCGAGATCGGTGGCGTGCTGTTGGTCCTCACCGGCAGGGGCATCGGGTGGGCCGCGGTCGCGGCGCCGATTGTCGGGTTCCTGGCGATGCGCGGCCCGGTGCGACCCCGATTCGAGTTCACGGATGATGGCGTCATCTTTCGGCGCTCCGGCCAGAGCCCGCTGCTACCCTGGGACGAGATCGCTGCGGTGGCCCTGGTGAAAGCCAGCGGCCGCACCGTTTTGGCCTACCGTCTCAAGCCCGGGATCCTGGTCCTGAAGCGCCACCCGGGGGCCGGCTTCCTGCGGGCCAAGGGTCTCGACTTCGACGGCGGCTACTTCGTCGACCAGATGACCGCGGAGCCCGAGGAGATCCTGCGTCTCTTTGCAGGCCACCTGCGTCCGCTGTGACCCTGGTCCAGAGAACGACACGCGACTGGTCGTTATTGGTGAGCCAGGACCAGGCCGCGAGGATGAGCAAGGCCCCGGGAAACACAAAGTAGTTGTGTTGAGCAAATCGTGAGGTGAGAATTAGCATCAATAGGCAGAGGCCGGGCCACAGGAAGACTCTGGTGCGGTCCGGGAATTGCCACACTCGCGCGAGCCCAACGAGAAGGAACGGCAAGGCGACGGCCATCTGAAAAATCCATGTGGGGAATGGCTGCCAGGGATCGTGCACCAGGCCAAGGCGCAGGATGAACGCGCCCAGGCTATACCCGGTGATCGGGTAGTTATCAGGGCCGCCGGCAGAGAGGAATAAGACCGTGTCGCGAAAGAAGGCGGTCGGCGACCACGCGATGAACGGCAGAATGATGGTTCCCCCAGCGATGAGGCCGATCGCCAGGGCGGGCGCCACCCGCCGGAACCCCCACCGCTTGATGGCGATGAACACGTAGAAGGGCACCAGCACGGCGGTGAATGACTTGAACAGCAGCGACACCATGAAGCTCAGCGACGCGCCCACCGGCCGGTCGCGCTGGAGAAGCGCGGCGGACAGCGCCAGTGGGGCGATAAAAAGAATGTCGTTGCTCGACCAGAGCCAACTGACGAGGTAAAGCGGGTTGAGGACCGTGAGGGCCACGTACGCGATGCCCTCGCGTCTCGACCGGCCGAGCAGGTAGGTGCTGATCACAAGGATGACGAGAGCCGGAAAGTACCAGAGCCGTCCATCGTAATGATCTCCCAAGAGGGCGGACCCGGCAGCCGAAAGCAGGACGGTGCCCGGCAAATATGCAAAGTGATGGGTTGCTGGATTAAAGCCTGGATAAGGGCCTCCGTTGATGCCGAGCGCCGCCGTGTAGTCGTATCCGTACGGATCCTGACCGCGGAGCAGCGCCCGCCCCGCCTCCTCCTGCTGGACCACCGAGTCGGTCATGCCGTCGGGAGGGACGGAAATGACCGCACCGAGTCGCGGCGGTGCGGATGCGTTGCGGTGGCCGATCTGTTCGGCTTTCGGCACCCCGAGGAGAAGGAGGGTTATCAGCAGGAGGGCACCGATCGTGATCGCCGTCGTCCCTCGTCCATCTCTCTGGAACCGCAACAGGATCAAGAAGGCAATCAAGCTGCCGATGGTGAGGCCAACGGTGAGCAAGACGTCCTGGTACTGAAGAAAGCTGAGGGCAAGCAGCGCGAGAACATTGACGGCGAGCGGCGTCTCGCTCCGCAACAAGTGTGGATAGCGGTGCTGGATCCAGGCGCGTGCCCGTTATGCGGGCGTTGGCTGGGTATGCGGCGGCATTGCTTTTACCTGGCCTAGGCGGCGCGCTCGTCGCGCAGCGCGGACCGGATCGGCCGGGCCGGAACGCTGGAGGCCATCGGAGGCAGCTTGCGCAAGCTGAAGATCATTTCCGAGGTGCCGACGTAGTCGACGCTTTCGATGCCAAATCCTTTCCCCTGTAGATAGGTGGAGAGGTTTCTCCTGCTGTAATGGGTGATGTGTTCGTCGGCATAACCGCCTGGCGAGACGCGGGCGTAGACCCATTCCAGCGCCCGCCACTGCCAGCGGTCGTAGTCAGGCGTGCCGAGGATCAGCCGGCCGCCGATCTTCAGGACGCGTGTCAGCTCGTCGAAGGGCTTCTCTTCCGCCGGGATGTGCTCGATAACCTCGGAGCAGATCAGGCAGTCGAAGCTGGCGTCGGCGAATGGGAGCGCGAAGATCGACGCGTGTACCAGCGGGTTGTCGAACCGCCGCGCGTAGCGCAGCTTGTGGAGCTGGACGTCGAGCCCGATCATGCCCGGGATGGAGGCCAGGATCCGGCTGGAGCCGCAGCCCACGTCGAGGACCTGGTCGAATCCTTGCGCCAGCCGGGTGATCACGCGGTGCCGCCCCCGCTGCCAGTAGCGCTGCAGCGGGATGACGCTGTCATACGCGCGCGAGTCGTAGTCGGCCGATGCGATGGAGTTGCGAAGCCGCCACATGGCGGCGAACGTCCGAAGGTAGGAGAAGGCGAAGTGCAGCAGCCGGGCATGACTGCGCCCCGCGATCCGCGCCCTGTATATGAAGGGCACTTCATGGATACGGTAGCCTGCGGCGAGCGCCCGAATCAGGATCTCTTCCAGCACGTCGAAGTCGGCGGCGGTCAGCGCCAGTTCCAGCAGAGCCGATCGCCGGTAGAGCCGAAAACCGCTCGAGAGGTCGCGCACTGGGAGCGACAGGCCGCGGCGAAAGGTGACATTCAGCACGCGACTCAGCAGCGAGCGCCAGCGCGGCATATCCGCGCCGCCTCCGGGCACGTACCGCGAGGCGACGATGACCTCCGCCTCGGATCGCGCCGCCCAGAGATCGCTCATGACCGTCGCGTCGTGCGAGCCGTCCGCGTCCTGGGTCAGGAGGTACTCGCCGCGGGCCTGCTCGAAGCCGGCGCGGTAGGCGCTCCCGAATCCTGGCAGCTTCTGGGTCACGAGCCGGGCGCCGTGCTTTCGCACGACCTCCTGGGTGCCGTCCGTGGAACCGCCGTCTACCACGATCACCTCATGGCTGACGCCGAGCCCGGTGAGGGCGAGTTCGACGGCGGGGAGGACCTGGTCCAGGTTCGCGGCCTCGTTCAGCGCCGGGATGACGACGCTCAGCGCGCATCCCGCCAGCGGGAGCGCGGCGCCCGAGGGGATGATGAAGGAGGGAATGCCATCGACGAGCGGGTACTGGACGCTACAGACCGGGCAGCGGAGTGCGCATCCCTCGGTTGTTAACGGACCGTGGCATTTTGGGCAAACGAGACTGATCGCGTTCTGCATGCGCTATCAAGTTGAACGCAAGGGAAAGGGTGAGCTTGCCATGAATTCGCCCGGCGTGAGGTGAGCCGGCCGCGCATCGCCGTCGTCGATGTGGGAACCGGCACCCAGGACATCCTGATCTTCGAGGCCAGGATGGTCATCGAAAACGCGGTCCAGCTGGTGATGCCTTCGCCCACGGTGTTGCTGGCCGACCGCGTTAAGCAGGCCACTGCCGATGGTGTCGACCTCTTTCTGTCCGGGGTGACCATGGGCGGGGGCCCCGGGCACTGGGCCATCGAGGCGCATTTGAAGCAGGGGCATCGAGTTTTCGCCACGCCCGAGGCGGCCCGGACTTTCGATGACGACCTGGCCCGGGTCGAGGCGATGGGCGTTCGGGTCGTTGATGCGCCCAACGGCGCCGCCGCGGGCGCACGCCGGCTCGAGCTCCGCGATTTCTATTTTCCGGAGCTGGTCGACGCGTTGCGGACCTTCGGCGTCTCGACGGACTTCGATGCGGCCGCGGTGGCCGTCTTTGACCACGGGGCGGCGCCGCCCGGGTACAGCGATCGGCGTTTTCGGTTCGACTACCTTCGCGAGCAGGTCGAGCGCGGCACCGGCCTGGAAGGGTTCGGATTCCTGGCCGCCGACATTCCGGATCGGATGACGCGCATGCAAGCGGTGGCGAAGACGTGGTCGGGACCGGCGCCGCTCTTCGTGATGGACACTGGCCCGGCGGCGGTGCTGGGAGCACTCGACGATCCGGAGGTTGCGGCCGCGGACCCGGTGATGCTCGTCAACATCGGCAATTTCCACACGGTGGCCTTCGTCCTAGAGCGTCGACAGATCACCGGCCTCTTCGAGCATCACACCGGAGAGCTGACGGCAACCGAGCTGGAGTCGTACCTGCAACGCCTCGCAGCCGGGACGCTCTCGAATGACGAGGTCTTCGCCGACATGGGCCACGGCGCCCTCGAACGTGGACCAACCTTAGCGCCGCTGGCGTTGATCGCGGTGACCGGCCCGCGCCGTAGCCTGCTTGCCGGGTCACGGCTTGACCCGTACCTCGCGGTGCCGCACGGCGCGATGATGATGGCCGGCTGCTTCGGATTGTTGCGTGCGCTTGGAGCCCACCGGCCCGAGCTGGCGGGCCCGATCGCGGCGTCGCTCGATCAGGTCGGCTAGTTCGGAGCAATGGCTCGTAGAATTCGAGTTCAGGCGTTACCCAGTTCCCAGAGAGGTTTCTATTGGAACATCCCAGCACGATCGCGCAACTCCGTCAGAGCGAGTACCGCGTCCTTCAAGTCAAAGAGGAGATGCGAAAAAATATCGTGCGCAAGATCAAGTCCGGCGAGCAACTGTTTCCCGGCATCATCGGCTTTGACGCCTCCGTCATTCCCCAGATCGAGAACGCGATCCTGTCGGGCCAGGACATCGTTTTCCTCGGCGAGCGCGGCCAGGCCAAGAGCCGCCTGATCCGCTCGCTGATCAACCTGCTCGATGAGCAGGTGCCGATCATCGACGGCTGCGAGATCAACGACAGTCCCTACGCGCCCATCTGCCGGGCCTGCCGTGACCGCGTCGCCGCGGATGGCGACCGCGTCGCTGTCCGGTGGATCACCCCCGACGAGCGCTACAGCGAGAAGCTCGCCACCCCGGACACGTCGATCGCCGACCTGATTGGCGAGGTGGATCCGATCCGTATCGCCGAGGGCAAGTACCTGGCTGATGAGCTCACCATCCATTTCGGCCTGGTGCCGCGCAGCAACCGGGGCATCTTCGCCATCAACGAGCTCCCCGACCTGGCCGAGCGGATCCAGGTCGGCCTGCTCAACCTGATCGAAGAGCGCGACGTCCAGATCCGCGGGTTCAAGCTCCGCCTCCCGGTCGACGTCTACGTCGTGGCTAGCGCCAACCCCGAGGACTACACCAACCGTGGTCGCATCATCACACCGCTCAAAGACCGCTTCGGCGCCCAGATCCGGACGCACTACCCGCGCACGGTCGAGGACGAGATCCGCATCGTCGACCAGGAGCGCACCGACTTCCAGGACCGCGACCTGCAGGTCTTCATGCCCGACTTCATGAAGGAGATCGTGGCCGAGATCACGCAACTCGCCCGGCGCAGCCCCAAGATCAACCAGCGGTCCGGGGTCAGCGTTCGAATCTCAATCACGAACTACGAGAACCTCACCTCGAACGCCAGCCGGCGCGCCCTGCGTACCGGTGAGACCGAGGCCGTGCCCCGCATCAGCGATCTCCCCGCGGTGATCCCGTCGAGTGCGGGCAAGCTGGAGATGGAGACCTGGGAAGAGGGCGACGACCAGACGGTGCTGGAAAAGATCATCAAGACCGCGGTGCTGAATGTCTTCCGGCGGCACTTCGAAGCCAACCAGTTCACCGAGCTGGTGCAGCGGTTCGATGCCGGCCTGACCTTCGAGGTCTCGGAGGGGCAGGCCGCCGAGCGCTACGCGACGCAGCTTCGCGAGTTGCCCGGGATGGAGAAGGCGCTCAAGAGCCTGGGGCTGGAAAAGCGTCCTGCCCTCGCCGCCTCCGGGATGGAGTTCGTCCTCGAAGGTCTCCACCTCAGCAAGCGCATCAACAAGACCGAGGTCGACGGTTCGTCTGTCTATGCCGGCTAGCCCAGCACGTTACGAGCGCTGGGACGGGTCGCAAGAGCCGTTCGGCCGCGATGCCGACGACCTCTTCGATCGGCTGGCCGAGGACCTGTTCCAGGGCGGCGACTTCGACTACGCGCTCCACCGGATGATGAGCCGCGGCTGGCGTGACCAGCGGGGCAAGCGCCTGCCCGGGTTCGAGGAGATGCTGGAGCGGTTGCGCCAGAAGCGGCAGCAGCAGCTCAAGCGCTACAACCTTAATGATGTCTTCGGCGACATCCGCGAGCGCCTGAACGACATCCTGCGGCGCGAGCGCGAGGGCATCAACGACCGCATCGAGCAGGCGCCCGAGGCGGCCAAGCGCGTGCTGCAAAAGATCACCAAGAAGAAGCTGCAGGAGCTCGATCAGCTTCCCGATGACGTGGGCGGCATGATCAAAGAGCTCAACGATTACGAGTTCATGGATGAGGGCGCCTCGCAGGCGTTCCAGAAGCTGATGGACGAGCTCAAGGAGCAGGTGTCGCAGACCTACTTCAAGAACATGACCAAGACCATGCAGCAGATGAGCCCCGAGCACCTGGACGAGATCAAGGCCATGATGAAGGACCTCAACCAGATGCTGCGTGACCGCCTCGAAGGTCGGCCCCCGAAGTTCGAGCAGTTCATGCAGCGCTTCGGCCATTTCTTCGGCCCGAACCCGCCCAAGACGCTCGACGAGCTGATCCAGCATCTCGAGAAGCAGATGGCGCAGATGGAGTCGTTGATGCAGTCGCTGCCGCCCGAGGCGCGCCAGCAGATGCAGGACCTGATCGCGTCGACGCTCAACGATCCGGAGTTGCAGGACATGATGGCCGAGCTGGCGGCGCAGCTGGAGCTGCTGTCGCCCCGCCAGGGTCTTGGCAACCGCTATGCGTTTTACGGCTCCGAGTCGCTCCCGCTCCAGGAAGCCATGGGCCTGATGGAGCGCCTGCAGGGCATCGAGGACCTCGAGTCAGCCCTGCGCGAGGGCTACCAGGGCCGCCAGCTCACGCCCGAACAATCGGCGCAGCTGCAGCAGCTGCTGGGTCCGGACTCGCGGCAGGCCGCCGAGCAGATGAGCGAGCTGGCCTCCCAGCTCGAGCGCAAGGGATACGTCCAGAAGGGCAAGCGGGGCATGGAGCTGACGCCGCGCGGGATGCGCCGGATCGGCCAGAAGGCGTTGCGCGATCTCTACTCGCGCCTCAAGCGCGATCGCTTCGGCGACCATCCGATCAGCGTGCGCGGCCTCGGTTCTGAGCGATCCGACGACACCAAGGTCTACGAGTTTGGCGACGCCTTCACGCTGCACGTCGAGCGCACCCTGATGAATGCGCTCCGTCGCGACAGCTCGCCGCCGCTCAAGCTGAAGACCGACGACTTCGAGGTCCACCGCTCCGAGTTCAGCACCCGGTCGGCGACCGTCCTGATGATCGACATGAGCCGGTCGATGCCGCTTCGGGGCTACTTTTACGCCGCCAAGAAGGTCGCGCTCGCGCTCGACGCGCTGATCCGCAGCCAGTTCCCGCGCGACTACCTGCAGGTGATCGCGTTCAGCGATTACGCCCGGCCGGTGAAACCCAACCAGCTTGCCGAGCTGACCTACAACGAGTCCATCTACGGGACCAACATCCAGCACGGCCTGATGCTCGCCCGCCAGTTCCTCAACCGGTACAAGACCGGCAACAAGCAGGTCATCATCGTCACCGACGGCGAGCCGACCGCCCACATGGAAGGCCAGCAGGCGGTCTTCTTCTACCCGCCGTTGCCCGAGACCTTCCAGAAGACCCTGCTCGAGGTGCAGCGCTGCACCCGCGAGCACATCGTGATCAACACCTTCATGCTGGATAACGACTACCACCTGGTCTCGTTCGTCAAGCAGATGACCCGCATGAACGGCGGCCGAGCCTTCTTCTCGAGCGCCGACCGCCTCGGCGACTATGTCTTGCTCGACTACGTCGACCGCAAGCGCAAAAGCCAGTAACGAATATCTCCCCCCTGCGGTAGGAGCCTCTTTCTCCCTCCCCCTTGACCACCACTCCTCGACGTAGGCCAGGTGCTTGAGCATCCCGCCCAGGGTCATTGACGAGATGCCGACGGTCGCCCTCAGTCCGGCCGCATCCAGTTCCGCGCATTTCCACGCCATGGTCGCGCGCTGGTAGTCCAGGAAGCCCAGCAGGGTGGCGGGCTCGTCGGCCGCGGGGGGAGGCTCCGGACGACCCGTGCTCGTCCATTTGGCTCATGGACGGTAGTGCCGTTGCATCTCAGAAGCGTACCCTCGGCCGATGGTCGCAGCGTTCGCCGGCAGCCACTCCGTCAGGCGGGTAGTTCCGGTTGGGGGCTGGTGCGAAACCAGGATGCCGCGCATCAGGTCATCCAGCTCGTCCCGCGTCAGCATCATGTCGCCGGTCAACCGGCCAGCAACGGTGGCGCCCACCATCGCCAGCGCCGGCGGTACGTGCAGCACGAGGGTGCGCAGTCCCATCGCCTGGCGAAGCAGGTGAACCATCTCATCGAAGCTGAAGATTTCCGGTCCCGCCGAGTCGACCACCTGGTCCGTTGATTCGCTTCCGACCCGCACAAGCAGTTGGGCGTGGTCCTTGACGTACATCGGCTGCAGCCTGTAGCGCCCGTCGCCGGGGATCCCGAAAACCGGCAGGTGACGGAGCAGCCAGGCGATATTGTTGATCAGTACGTCGCCCTCCCCGAAGAGGAGCGTGGGCCGCACGATCCCGAAGGAGAGCCCCAATGCCCGAACGGCTTCCTCGGTGGCCGCCTTGCCGCGGTAATAGCTGAGCGGCGACTCGGTGGGATTCGCGATGCTGGTGTGGACGATGCGCCGGATCCCGGCCTGGCGGGCGGCCGCGATCAGCGACCGCGTGTTCGCGACGGCGACCTCGTGGCTCAGGTTGCCATGCGGTGCGCGCACCCAGTAGGTGTTGTACAGCGTGTCCGCCCCCTGCATCGCGGCCACCAGCCCAGCACCGTCGTTGAAATCCAGCGGGAACGTCGCCATGCGGCTGGCGAGCGGGTCGTCCGGGCGCGGGTGGTTGGTAAGGGTCCGCACGCCGCGACCGCGTTCCAGCAGTTGGGCAGCGACGAACCGGCCGCTGTAGCTGAAGGCGCCGGTGACGACGTCGATGGGATCACTCATGGCCGGTCTCCTTTTATCATCCACCCGCTATTCGATACCATGCCGAAGGATGAAACGCGATCGGATCGCCGAGCACAACCTCAAGATGTGGGAGCTGCTCGCCAGCAAGGCGATGAACTACACGCGCCCCTTCGGCCGTCCGCCGAAGTCCCGCGCCGGCATGCGCCATTTCATGGACAAGCGCGCGCGGTTGAAGGGTGTTCGTCTCGATGGCGCCCGGGTGCTCGGGCTCGCGGCCGGCGGGGGCTGGGACCCAGTGATCTTCGCCAAGCTTGGCGCCGAGACGACCGTCTTTGACATCTCGCCGACCCAGCTGAAGACCGTCCGCGATCTCGCCAAACGCCAGAAGGTGAAGGTGCGCACCGTCCGCGGGGACATGCGGGACCTGTCCGTCTTCAAGGACGAGTCCTTCGATGTCATCTGGCATTGTCATTCGCTGGTGTTTATCGATGACGCGCCCAAGGTGCTGCGCGAGGTCGGCCGCATTCTGGCTCCGGGCGGCACCTACCTGATGTCGACGATGCATCCGACCACCCGCCGTCTCTACGGCACCTACACGGGGACCGGCTGGTACCCGAAGGTCACCTACTTCGAAAATAAGCCGATGCCGTACGCGACCGATTGGGACGCGACCTGGACCTTCGGTCGCAAGCGCGTGGTGGCGCCCACCATCGAGTACGGCCACACCTTCGAAACCATCGTCAACAGCCTCGCCTCGGCCGGTGTCGTGGTCGACGGGATCTGGGAATTCTCCCCCGGACCGCCTGAGCCTGACGCCGAGAAAGGCAGTGACGCCCACCTGGACGAAATCTTCCCAGCCTTCATCGAGGTCCGCGGCCGGAAGCTCCTCCCTGGCCCATCCTCCAACGGCACCAAGCGCCCCGCCCGGCGCGCACCCGCCCGCAAACCGACAAAGCGCAAGCGCTAACGCTCTCCCGCCCCTTGCGGGGCGGGTTGGGGAGGGGGTCTCCGTAATCCGTTCCCGTCCCTTGCTTGGAACCAACCGCGGATGCTCCCGCCCCCTTGCGGGGCGGGTTGGGGAGGGGGTACTTAATGTCCATCCCATTCTCCAGCCGTTGCTGCGACCGCGCGCGGGTAGACTCAGGCACGGATCAGGGTCGCGAAGTACCGTGCCAATCATCAGACTGGAAACACTGATCGCTGCTCCCGTGGAAACGTGCTTGGACCTGGCGCGTGACGTCGACCTCCATCAGCGCTCGACCGCGGCGTCGGGCGAGAAGGCCGTCGCCGGTGTCACCTCCGGACTGATGGGGCTGGGCGATGAGGTTACCTGGGAGGCGACCCACTTCGGTGTCCGCCAGCGCCTCACCTCGCGCATCACCGAATTCGACCGCCCGAATCGTTTCGTCGATGAGATGGTCCGGGGCGCGTTCGCGCGCTTGCGCCACAGCCACGACTTCATCCGCCAGGACGCCGGCACCCTGATGGTCGACGTCTTTGACTACACCGCACCGCTGGGCCCGCTCGGACGCCTCGCCGACGTCATCTTCCTGCGTCGATATATGACCCGGTTCCTGTGGCGCCGCAATGCCTACTTGAAGTCGGTCGCAGAGGCCGATTCCTGGCTGACGTTGCCCCTATGCAGGGACCAAACTCTGTGATACAAGAGAAGCCACCAAGGGAAGGAGGGACCCCAATGAGTATCAGTGCGCCAGCCAACGCCACCCGGATCCTGCTGCAGGAGCAGGAGATGCCACGCCGCTGGTACAACATCCAGGCGGATCTCCCGTTCCCGCTCGATCCGCCGCTGCATCCCGGGACGCGGCAGCCAATTGGGCCTCAGGACCTGGCGCCGCTGTTCCCGATGGAGCTGATCCTGCAGGAGGTCTCGCAGGAGCGCTACATCGATATTCCGGAACCGGTTCAAGAGGCGCTCCGGCTCTGGCGGCCGACGCCGCTGATGCGGGCTCACCGCTTCGAAAAGGCGTTGAAGACCACCGCCAAAATCTTTTACAAGTACGAGGGAGTCAGCCCGGCAGGTTCTCACAAGCCGAACACCGCCGTGCCGCAGGCGTTTTACAACAAGGCGGCCGGGACCAAACGGCTGAGCACCGAGACCGGCGCCGGGCAGTGGGGGAGTGCGCTCGCCTTTGCCAGCGCCCTGTTCGACCTCGAATGCATGGTGTACATGGTTCGAATCAGCTATGAGCAGAAGCCATATCGAAAAAGCATGATGGAGACCTGGGGCGCCAAGGTCGTCCCCAGCCCCTCGTCGCTGACCAACGCCGGTCGACGGATCCTGGAGGAGGATCCGGACTCCACCGGAAGTCTCGGCATTGCGATCTCGGAGGCCGTGGAAGACGCGGCGATGCGTGATGACACGAAGTACTCCCTGGGCAGCGTGCTGAACCACGTCCTGATGCACCAGACCGTGATTGGCGAAGAGGCGCTGTTGCAGTGCGAGCGGGCGGGCGCCATGCCTGACGTGGTGGTGGGATGTGTCGGCGGCGGGAGCAACTTCAGCGGCCTGGCCTTTCCCTTCCTACGCGATCGGCTGCAAGGGAAGACGAAAACCCGGTTCGTCGCCGCAGAGCCGGATGCGTGCCCCACGATCACCAGGGGCAAGTACACCTATGACTTTGGCGACACGGTCGGGATGACGCCGTTGGTCAAGATGCATACGCTGGGGCACACGTTCATCCCTGCGGGCATTCACGCCGGTGGCCTCCGCTACCATGGCATGGCGCCGCTCGTCTCGGCGCTGGTCGAGCATGGCTTTATCGAGGGCGTGGCCTTCCCGCAGACGAGTGTATTCGAGGCCGCGGTGCAGTTCGCCCGGACCGAAGGCACCATCCCGGCTCCTGAAAGCGCGCACGCCATCAAAGCCGTGATTGACGAGGCGCGGCGCGCCACTGAGGAGGGCCGCTCACCGGTAATCCTCTTCAACCTGAGCGGGCATGGCCTCGTGGATATGGCGGCCTACGACAGCTACTTCAAAGGCACCATTAAGGACGTCCCACTGGCTGCGGAACGAATCAAGGAGTTAGTCGGCGCACTCTGAGACAGCGGCAAGTGGCCTCGATCAGACGATCCGACGGTTCCTGTTGGTTGGGCGCTCGACCAGGTATACGACCAGCGCCAGGTACTCCTCGGCTTCGGCGGAGCCCAGCCAGCGCGTGTGTTCTGGTGCGCGCCCAAAGAGCGCAAAAAACTCGTTAAGAGTCAGCTTTTCGGGCATACACCCATCGTGCTCCAGCCAGGGGACTCACCACATCCCCTGAAGGCTGCGATGGCCGCCCTACTTCTGGGTGAGTGCGCCGTGCGCCAACTCGGCTGTGTGAGGGGGTCGCAGCCCTCGAGCTGAGGACTGCGACCGGGGGAAGGGAGAGAGACTGAGCTGGGTGGGGCTAGGCCGCCGGGAAGAGACCCGGGTCGTCAGCTACATCTAGCTCGCGCTGGAGATCGGGACGCCTCTGCGCGAAAAGCGCCTCCTTGATCGTGTACAGGCAATCCATCAACTTGACCGGCCGGACTCGCGTCCGGATGGTGTCCAGCTGTTCCTGGGAGGTCGCGTCCGCGAGCACCGCGCGGAGTTGAAGCAGTCGGGCTTCGTACGCCAGTGGCACCCGCGCCGCTCCGCCCAGGTTGAGCAGCTCCAGGTCGTTGATGACGCCGTCGATCTAGGCCCTCCGGCGGTGAAGGCGTTCCCGCTCGTCCTTTCGCCATTGATACGCCGACTCGGCGGCTCGAATCTCCACATTGGTCTGTGCCACCGGACCCCGGACATCCATGAGAAGCATGTGACGATGGTCGCATTCGCGCCGGAGCGAAACATCACTCGAGAGGCGTGGCGGTCGCCCATACTTTTGGGTGAGCTTACCGATCGAGCGCCTCGGGGCGAAGCTCGACGCTCAGGGCCCGCATCTCGGCAAGGGCCGCGGAACCTTGCCGGTGATGGTCCGCACCTGATCCGACGTTTCAACGGGT
>CAAGKR010414752.1_pt1 | contig 17253 bp, 19 predicted proteins | sample 2556971 | NCBI WGS metagenome assembly CAAGKR01 (sample SAMEA5207829, study PRJEB30636) | soil metagenome | biome: forest; feature: boreal; material: soil | place: USA | collected 2011-09 | depth 1 m | reverse complement strand
AGGTATGGGCAAAACTATTCAGAAGTTGTGGCCTGGGGGGAATCCGCCCTTGCCGCTTGACATTTACGGCCGTGGGATGTCTAGCTGCTGCCTAGGAAGAGCAGCGCGGCCTTGACCCGCCGGTGGATCTCCTTCTCCTCAGACAGCTGCAGCTTGGAGAAGATCGAGTTGATGTGCTTCTCGACGGCGCGCTCGGTGAGGAAGAGGGCCGCGGCGATGGCGGCGTTGTTCTTGCCCTGGGCCAGCTGCTCCAGCACCTCGGTCTCGCGCGGGGTGAGGATAGCAAGCGGGGAGCCGGCGGCGGTCGAGCGCGCCGCAACCAGCGCCTCCACCACCTTGGGGTCGATGACGGACCCGCCGGCAGCGACCTCCTTGATCGCGTCGACCAGCTGGATCACGTCGCTGACGCGTTCCTTCAGCAGGTAGGCGCGACCGGCAGCGCCCTTCTCCAGCAGCTGGAGGGCGTACTCGGACTCGACGTACTGGCTTAGGACGACAACCCCAGTGGAAGGGTGGGTCTCGCGGAGCCGCTCAGCCACGCGCAGTCCCTCGTCGGTCCCGGTGGGAGGCATCCGGATGTCGGTCATGACCACGTCGGGGGAGGTCTTCTCGACAGCTTCAAGCAGGCTGTCCATGTCTTCGCAGACCGCGGCAAGCTCAAGTTCGGGCAGGGATTCGATCAGCTGCTTGATTCCTTCCCGCACCAGGTAGTTGTCCTCCGCGATCACCACCCTGATCGGCACCAGCCAAGGATAAGGCGGCGGGTCCGTCACCCGAGGCTGGCACCCCGGAAGAGTGGTGCAGGCACGAGTGACCCAAATGGCGTTGCCGGATATCCTTGACCGTGGAGAAATGACAGTGAAAGTTCTCATCGTCGACGATCAGGCCCCGTTCCGAGCGGCGGCGCGAGCTGTCGTCGAGGTGACCGACGACTTCGAGGTGGTGGGGGAGGCTGAGACCGGTGAGGACTCCGTGCGCATGGCGCACGAGCTCAAGCCCGACCTGGTGCTGATGGACGTCAACCTGCCCGGGATCAACGGCCTCGACGCCACGCGCCAGATCCTGGCCGACCTCAACCCGGTGGTGGTGCTGCTGCTCTCCACCTATGAATACGACGAGTACGCGCCCCGCGCTGTGGAGTGCGGCGCGTCCGCCTACATCCCCAAGTCGGAGTTTATGCCCGACCGCCTGGTCGAGGCGTACACCGAGGCGACCGCCAAGGCTTCCTAGATCCTCTGGCCCTGGGTGGGGGTGCCCGCCTCACCCGATATCGGGTGGTTGACACCATCGGTGTCGACTTCACAGCGGCGCAGGCTTGAAGTCACTTCAGGAGGGTTGCTCAAATGGAAACAGAGGCCACCGCGTCACCCGAAACATCCGCCGCACCAGTAGACGGGGCGACCACCAGGAATTGGGCCTGGCGTCGCCTCCTCCGAGGCAGCGCCATCGTGTCCTTGGTCCTGATGGCGGCCGGCTTGGTCATCCTCGGCCCGGACCCGGTCTTCATCGGGCTGACCGTGCTGCTCCTGGTCGGCGTGGTGCTGACCCGCTGGAAGACCCGAATCGGCGCGATTGTGATCGCGCTACCGTCGATCGCTATTCTGGTTTTCACTGGGAGCTCCGCGATTTTCGTCGTTACCCATCCGATCGCCTTCATCGACGTGTTTGGCGGACTCTTCACCATCCTTGCGGTTCTTGGCGTCGTCAACCTGGTTGCGGTCGTGGCAACGCTGACCGAGAGCCTCGTTTCAGCGCTCCGATCGCAAAGGACTTCCGCGGTCGTCGCGGCCCTGGCCGTTTTAGTGGTCGTTGTGGTGGCGGCCCTGGGTACGGCGGGGCGGCTTGGCTTCACGAATGCCACAGCTGCTGCCGGTGACAGCCGCATCGAGATGAAGCCGGACACCACGTACTCGACCCAGTCGCTTGATTCCACCCAGGACACCAACATCTACATCACCAACACCGACGGGACCCTGCACACCTTCACCATCGACGGGGTAGTGAACCAGGCGGTACCCGCGAATTCTCAGGGCAAGGTGTCGGTCAAGCTGAAGCCAGGCCAGTACCACTACTACTGCGCGGTCCCGGGCCACTCCGCCACCATGAACGGCACCCTGACGGTGCACTGAACTAGCCCTTGATGCCGGCGGCAGCCTTGACCGCGTCGACCATCAGGTCGGCTGAGGCGGCATCGCTGAGGCCCTCGCGGTCAAGGCGCCGCCAGGTCCAGAAATCGAGGGCCAGGGCCACCGCCGCGCCGGCCCTGGCGGCCTGTGATCCGCGGGCGTCGAACCCGCCCGCCAGCGCGCGGACCAGGGCCACCATAGGCTCGTCCATCTTGATCCGCATCACAGCATCGAACCCCGCCATCACCAGGCGGTCCCGCTGGGCGTGCTCGGTCACGGGTTCGGTGGCTCGATACCAGGCATAGAACGCAAAGAGAACCGCGCGCAGCCGCTCGGCCGGGTCCTTGAGCGCCAGAGCCGCGGTCGGGTCGGGCGGGGGAAAGGTCGTTAGCCAGAGATCGCCGCACGCCGCAAACAGTTCGCGCTCGTCGGGGAAGTGGTTGTAAACGGTGAGCCGTTGAACGCCGGCGCGGCGCGCGATCTCGGCAACGGTGGTGCGCGCCGGCCCCACCTCGCCGTGCAGCTCTGCGGTGGCGGCCACGATCCGCTGCCGGGTCCCATCCTGCTGCTGAGCTCGCGCCCTGAGCGTGTATTTTCGCTTTTGACTTGACATGGTGTTCAACCACGATATAGCATCTTGGCTCAATCACTAAACATCATGTTTAGCGAAAAGGAGGGTCAAGGAATGGCGACATCGACGGTTCGGGTGGTGGGTCCCAAGGACGGCAAGGCCGGCAGCCTTGGTGGGGTCGGGGTGAGGTTCATGATCGACGGGAGTGAGTCTGGCGGCGGCTTCTCGCTGGTCGAGCATCCGATGGAGCCGCATGCGCTGGCCGCCCCGATGCACAGGCACAGCCGTGAGGACGAGTACAGCTACGTGCTCGAGGGCCGGGTTGGCGCGGACCTGGGTGGCGAGATCGTCTATGGCGAGCCAGGCGACCTGATCTTCAAGCCCCGGGGCCAGTGGCACACCTTCTGGAACGCCGGCGACAAGCCTGCCCGGATCCTGGAGATGATCTCGCCCGCGGGCTTCGAGAAATGCTTTGACAAGATGACGGACCTGATGAGCCAGGGCTTGCTGGATCCGCCGCGGATGGCGGCGCTGGCGGCTAAGTACGGGACCGAGGTGGATCTCGACAGCGTCCCTGGCCTGGTAGCGACCCACGGCCTGACGTTCCCTGGCGGACCGCCAGAGTAGCTCGCTCAGCCGGCGCCTGCCGGTCCGCTTAGGGTGATGCAGGCGTTAGCGCGACTTCCGGCACCTTCGCGGGCTCGGGGACAGGTATGGCCCCTCTGAGCGTGGTGCCCTCGCCGGGCGCCGACTCCAGCTCGACGCCCCCGCTGAGGGCGTCGAGTCGGTCGGCCATGTTAGTCAGGCCGCTGCCACGCTTGGCGGTCGCGGGATCGAATCCCGTGCCATCGTCCTTGACATCGAAGCTCAGCTCGCCATCGTGTTCGCCCAGGTGGACTGTGGCCCGACTGGCCGCGGCGTACTTCTGCACGTTCTGCAACGCTTCAAGGACGCAGAAGTAGACTGCGGCCTCGACCTCCTGCGGGTATCGTCCGATGCCTTTGGCCTGCACTGCCACCGGCAGCGTCGCCTTGCGGGCTTGCGATTCCAGTGCCGCGGCCAAACCCTTGTCAGCGAGCAGCGGGGGGTAGATACCCCGGGCGAGGTCGCGCAGGGTTTCGAGGGCCTCGTCGGTGTCGGCCTTGAGCTCCGCGACCAGTGCCTTGGCCTTCTCCGGGTCCTTCTCCGCAAGCATCTCGGCGAGCCCTAGCTTGACTTTGATGGCCACCAGGTTCTGCTGGGCCCCGTCGTGGAGGTTGCGTTCCAGCCGGCGACGCTCCTCATCTTGGGCGGCAACCAGACGTTGTCGGGAGGCTCGCAGGTCATCCAGCCGGGCGAGCAGCTCAGCGGTAAGGCCGACGTTCTTGAGCACCAACCCGGCCTGGTGGGCGAGGTCGTCGAGCAGCTTCTGCTCGATCGGAGTCAGCGACTCGCCCTGGCGCTTGGTCACGGTTAGCGCACCTAGCAGCTCCCCCTGGTGTCGAACCGGGACGGTCTGGTCGCCGGGTAGGTGCGGCAAGGCGTCGTCGCGTGTTGGCACCGGTTCCTCAGTTCCGCCGCTACGTTCCGGCCAGCTGGCCGCCGGGCGCAAGAGCGCCCCAGCGCGGAGCCAGACATCGGCGCGCTCGGCGCCGGTTCCCTCGGCCAGGACGCGGGCCATTCGTGGCAGCGCCTCCTCGGCACCGTAGGTCTCGGCCACCCGCTCCGAGAATTGGGACAGCACCTCGTACGGCGTCGCCCGCTTGCCGTACACCAGGCGGTTGGCGACCTTCTGCAAGCGCTCGCGCACGGGCTGGAACGCAACCGCGACGATCGCGGTCGCGACAATCGAGAGCACCAGGTTGGGCTGGCCGCCGCTGCCAACCAGCGTCCCGATGCCGACCACGATCCCGACGTAGACCGCAGTGATGAAGGCCGCCAGAGCGCCGTAGACCAGGGTGCGGCTGATCACAACGTCGATGTCGTAGAGCCGGTACTTCAGCACCGCGATCGCCGCGGCCACCGGCACCAGGACCAGGCCCAGGACACCGACACTTTGCAGGATCGGAATGTTGATGCCGAACAGGGAGGGAACGAAGCTGCTGGAGTAGCCGAACCCATAAAGCGCGCTCGCCAACAGCATCCACTTGATCTGGTGGCGCTCATCGGGTGACCCTCGCCGATATCGCAGTACGAGGGCGGTGATGCCCACGATCACGCAGATGGGCAGCAGCACGATCGCAGCACTGAGCGCATCGGCGATCGCAGAATACGGCGCTGGCAAAGTCACCGGGTGAACGCCTTTGATGTAGTTGGCCGCGCCCTGGTTTGGGCTGAGGCCGTTGGCAACGAAAACCACGATCATCGCGGCCACCGCGACCCACACCACTGGCCTCCAGCGACGCGAGAGCAGCTTTCCCGTCGGGAAGATCAGCGGTAGGAAGACTGCGATGGGCACGATGCCAGGGACCCACATCATCTGCTCAAAGCTCCCAACCAGGTCGCCGCCGGGAATGGCGCGATGGCGGATGTCGATGGCGTAGATGACGAAGTTCTGGATGAGGCCCTGGTCGAGCAGGAACGCGGTGGCGGACGCGAGCAGCAGCCAGCCAACCGGGTGGCGCGGGCGCCGGATCGCGATCAGCGCGCCTAAACCCACCTGGACTACCAGGCCGATCGGAAAGAGGAAGCTGGTCACGCCTCCGCCGTACTGGGACTGATACTGAGCGGTGCTGGGGTATGAGGCGACGAGCAGGACCACCATGAGGGCGTCCACGACGACAACGCCCCAGACAATTCGGTGGGTGATCCTGGGCCAGCGGTCGCTCGTGCTCAAGCCGGGCGTGCCAATCCCCTCTTCCATGACCGCATTCTGCGCGCCGCCGCCGTTCGACCCAAGGGTGCAGGCCGCACCATCCGCGAGCGCCCGTATAGGAAGTAGGTGGTGGCAGCACCCACCGGAGTCAGGCCGGCTGCAGCTCCTCCTCGGCGACGCCGACGCCGAAGTACCGCGCCTGCGGATGGTGGAACACCAGCGCGGAGACGCTGGCCTCGGGATCCATCATGTAGCCATCGGTGAGGTTGACCCCGATGCTCTCGGGGCGAAGCAGCTTCCAGAGCTTCTCCTGGTCCGCCAGCTCGGGGCAGGCGGGGTAGCCGAAGCTGACCCTGATGCCCTGGTAGCGCGCCTTGTGGATGTCGGCCATCGTCAGCTCGGCGGGATCTTCGATTCCCCATCCCCGGCGCAGGTCGTGGTGCAGCTTCTCCGCGAACGCCTCCGCGGTCTCGATCGCCAGGGCCTGGATTGTCTGCGAGAGCACGTACTCGCCCTGCTCCTTGAGCTCCTCGGCGAGCTTGCGCACGCCGCCGCCACTGGTCGTGACGAACATCGCCACGGTGTCCGGCTCGGCGCCAAGCGGCGCCGCGAAGTCGCTCAAGCAGAGCTGGTCGCCCGTCGCCTGCCGCGGGAAGCTGAAGCGCTCCAGCACGGGGCCGCGGTCGCCGGCGCCGTTTGCCGGTGGGCCGTAGACGACGAGATCGTTGCCCTCGGAGTTGGCCAGGAAGAACTGGTAGACGCCGCGGGCGCGCAGCCAGCCGCCCTCGCCGCGCCGCTTGGCGTCGTCGACGATCTCCTTCAGCTTCAGGTACTTCTCGTCGCCGGCCTCGCGCAGGCGGCCGATGTTGCCGCCCAGCCCAAGGTGCTTCCCGAACAGCATCTGCTCATTGAGGTAGGGCCAGACTTCCTTCAGTCGCACCGCAAGCTCGTGGCGCTCAAGATCTGGCGCCGGCCGCACCGGCACCACCTCGACAACCGGCGAGCGCTCGGTTCCGGCCGGCGCGACAACCACCTTGGGCTTGCTGTCGGCAAGCGCGGTGAGCTTGGCGGCGCGTTCGGCCGCGACCTCTGCCAGCGCCTCGCGACCGCCGGGCTGGGTCAGCCGGTTGGCGAGATCAAGTCCCTCCATCGCGTCCTTGGCGTACATCACGACGGTGCTGTAGCTGGGCAGAATGCGCCGGTAGGTGAAGTTGGGCGTCAGCGCCGCGCCGCCGACCAGCAGCGGTAGGTCGATGCCGGCCGCCTTCAGGTCCTCGGCCGTCACCACCATCTGCTGTGCGGATTTGACCAGCAGCCCGCTCAGCCCGATGAAGTCGGGCCTGTGCTCGCGCACCGCGGCGATCAACGTCTCTGGCGCCACCTTGATGCCAAGGTTGACCACGTCGTAGCCGTTGTTGCCGAGGATGATCTCGACCAGGTTCTTGCCGATGTCGTGGACGTCGCCCTTGACCGTGGCCAGCAGCAGCTTGCCCTTGGTCGAGGACTCGTTCTTCTCCATGAACTGCTCCAGGTGGGCGACGGCGGCCTTCATCGCCTCCGCCGACTGCAGCACCTCGGCCACGATCAGCTCGTTGCTGGCGAACAGCCTGCCGACCTCGTCCATGCCCTTCATCAGCGGACCGTTGATGATCTCCAGCGGCGACAGCCCCTCCTTGACGCGCTTCTCCTCGAGGTCGGGAATCAGGCCTTCCTTGGTGCCCTGGACGATGTAGCTGGCGATGCGCTCGTCGATGGGCAGCTTGTCCACCTCGACACCCTGCTGCGGCTTGCGCTCGCGGAACTTGGCGGTGAAGGTGGCGATGTCCTCATCGCTGCCCCGGAAGAGGAGGTCGTCGCAGAGCTTTCTCTCCTCCTCTGGGATGGTGCCGTAGCGCACCAGCTTCTCGGAGCTGACGATGGCGAAGTCCAGCCCCGCTTTGGTGGCGTGGTAGAGGTAGACGCTGTTCAGCCCCTCGCGACCCGCCTCGGGGAGGCCGAAGCTGACGTTGCTGATGCCGAGAACCGTGCGCGTCCCGGGGAAGCGCGCCCTCAGCTCGGTCACCGCATTAATGGTGTGGGGCGCCGAGCCGCGGTAGTTCTCGTCGCCGGTGGCGCAGGGAAAGACCAGCGGGTCCCAGATGATGTCCTTGGCCTTGATGCCGTACTTCTCCGTCAGCAGCTGAAAGCTGCGCTCGGCGACCTTGAGCTTGTCCTCGGTGGTGATGGCCTGGCCCTTCTCGTCGATGCATCCCACCACCAGCGCCGCACCGAACTCGCGCGCCAAAGGGGTCACCTGCTGGAACCGCTTCTCGCCGTCCTCGAGGTTGACGCTGTTGAGGATGACCTTGCCCTGGCAGTAGGGGAGGGCGGCCTCATAGACGCGCACATCGGTGGCGTCGATCACCAGCGGCACCTTGACCATCTTGATGGCGACCTCGAGGAAGGCCCTGATGTCAACGATCTCGTCGCGGTCGGGGTTGCTCAGGCAGACATCGATGAGGTGGGCGCCGGCTTTGACCTGGGCTCGGGCGATCTCGGCCGCCTCCTCGTAGCCCTCGCCTTCGATCAGGCGCTTGAATTTGCGGCTGCCGATGACGTTGGTGCGCTCGCCGATGATCAGCGGCCGCGCGTCCTCCTCGACCTCGACGTACTCGATGCCGCTGACGTGGGTCGCTTGCGACGTGGTCGGTAGCTGGCGCGGCTTGCCCGCGCGCGCCGCGTCGCCGATGACCCGGATGTAGTCCGGCGTGGTCCCGCAGCAGCCGCCGACTAGGTTGAGCCAGCCGTTCTCGATGAAGCGGCCGAGCGTCTCCGCCATCATCTCCGGCGTCTCCGAGTACTGCCCCAGCTCGTCGGGCAGGCCGGCGTTGGGGTAGCACGAGACATTGCAATCGGCCATCGCGCTCAGGGTGCGGATGTGGTCCGTCATGAACTCCGGCCCGGTGGCGCAGTTAAGCCCGATCGAGGTCATGCCCGCGTGCTCCACCGATGTGTAGAAGGCGTCGACGCCCTGGCCGGCGAGCATGGTGCCCATCGGCTCGATCGTTCCCGACAGCAACAGTGGCACGCGGAAGCCGAGCTCCCGGAACCCCGCCCAGATGCCGAGGATGCCGGCCTTGACGTTGCGCGTGTCCTGCGAGGTCTCCAGCAACAGGGTGTCGACGCCACCCTTGAGAAGGCCATGCGCCTGCACCCGGTAGGTCTCGCTGAGCTCGTCGAAGGTGATGCCGCCGGTGACGCTGATGGCCTTGGTCGTCGGGCCCATCGAGCCGGCCACGAAGCGGTCCGCGCCGAACTCGGCCGCTACCTCCCGGGCCAGCTTCGCCGCTGTCTCGCTGATCTCCTCGGCCCGGTCCTGGAGGCCGTACTCGCCCAGCACCAGCGGCGTGCTGCCGAAGGTGTCGGTGCCGACCATGTCGGAGCCGGCCTCGTAGTAGGCACGGTGCATGCCCTTGACGATCTCTGGCCGGGTCACCACCAGGTACTCGTTGCAGCCCTCGAGGTCGGGACCGCCGAAGTCGTCAGCGGTCAGGTCGCAGCCCTGCAGGTAGGTGCCCTGGGCGCCGTCAAGCACGAGGATCTTCTGACGCAGCAACTCCTCGAACTGCTGCCCCCGCTCGTTTAGCGGCAGGTCGTCAGGTGGAGGTGGGTATGGGTGTGCAGAATCGGCGGCCATGGTGGTTCTAATGCTACTCCCGGCCTGATCTGATGCTAAACTCGCCTTGAGTTCAAGCTCAGCCACCCTGGAGGACCAACCGATGGCCATCGACACCCAGCTGATCACCCTCACCGACTCCGCTGCCGACCAGCTGCGCACCATGATCGAGAAGAAGGGCAACGCCTCCCTTGGCTTGCGCGTATGGGTGCAGCCGGGCGGCTGCTCCGGGTTCTCCTACGGGATGGCGCTCGATGACGCGCCCCTCGACGACGATGTCGTCAGCGAGATCTCGGGGCTCAAGGTGATCGTCGACAGCTACTCGGCGCAGCACCTGGGTGGCGCCAAGGTCGACTACCTCGACTCTCTGATGGGCGCCGGCTTCACGGTCCTCAACCCCAACGCCGTTTCCAGCTGCGGTTGTGGCCACAGCTTCGAGTCGGCCCAAGCTGGCGGCGATGCTCATTCCTGTGGCTCGGGAGGCTGCTCCCACTAACCAGCGGCGTCCGCTGAGCGGCCGCTCGGCTGCCCTTAGGCTTCGCATCCCGTGAGCCCGCTGGCCCTCCTCGTCGACCTGAGCTCGCTCCTTGTTCTTGTCGGCCTGGGCATCCTGGCGCTGGCGTGGGTCCTGACGATCCAAAACCGTCGCAGCGGCGAGCTGTCGGAGAGAAAGGTGCGGCGGGTCAACAACCTGTCGGTGGTCGCGTTGGTGCTGGTGGTTGGCTCGATCCTCCTCGGCTTCGTTCCCAATCAGCCCGTGCTGGCGGCGATCGGGGCAATGGTCGCTGTTGCCTGGGTCGCGACCTGGCTGCCCTCTCGCTGGCGCACGTTTCACATCGTCAGCGAGGTGGAGATCGCAGTTCCGCCGGAGCAGGTCTTTGCATGTGTTAGCGATTTCGAGCGTTGGCCGTGGTACGTCCCCGGCCTGGAGAAGATCGAGGTCCTGACCGTCCCGGCCACCGGGCCTGGCAGTCGGGCGCGGCTGGAACAGATCGTCGAAGGGCGCGTCTTCCACGCCGAGGAGGAGGTGACCGAGTTCGAACCTCCGCACCGTCTCACCAGCACCCTGGTCTCGGCGGCGCGCTCCAACTTCGGGCACTACGAGCTGGACCCGACCCCCAGCGGGACCCGGGTGGTCTACACGTTCCACACGACGATGTCACCGGTGGACGCGCTCCTCGGCGGGGTGCTCACCCGGAAGGCGAGCGCGGAGAAGAGCATTCGCCAGAGGCGAATCCAACTGATGGGCAACCTCAAGGAGCTGTTGGAGTCCGAGCCCGTCCTCGAAGCGTGGGACTAGCGCGCCGGCCTACTCCGACTCGAATGTGGGACCGGTGGCGCCGGGGACCTCGTTCCAGCCGAAGCGTTTCAGGGTGACATCCTGGCGCCGGCCGAAGATGCGCATCAGGGCGGCGGTGTCGGGGTCGGCGTAGACCGCGGCGGCGTCGAAGACGTCGGTGGTGTTGAGCTTGAGGCGGTGGGCGCACTCATAGTGCAGGGCCAGCCCCACCAGCACGTCGCGGAAGTCGCGGTGCCCGACATTCGAGAGGGCCTCGGCCACCAGCGCGTCCGCAAGGATCTCCGAGCGCTCCCCGTCGGGGGTTGTGGTGGCCAGGACGATCTGCGCCGCGCGTTGACCGAAGATGCCCAGCACGGTCTTCTTGTGGTTGTCGAGCACGGCCGCGAACTCGGGCGTCCGGGACGGACCCGCCGCCGCGACCGCGTGGCAGATCTGGACGATCTCGTGGTCGGTGGAGGAGGGTACGGCCTCCTGGACGTAGAAGTAGCGAGAGACGCCGCCGAGGAAGGCAGAGGCCTCGACCAGGAAGTCGGCGAACGCCGGCACGGGCGGCGCGGTTAAGGGGCGGTGACGGCCCCGGGCAGGCCGTACATCCCCCTGTAGAAGATCAAGGGCAGGCCCTCGCCGAGCTCCGTCTCGGTGGCCTCGCCGATGAATATCGTGTGGTCGCCGCCGTCGGTGTTCGAAAGGCTGCGGGCGGCGAGGTAGGCCAGGCAATCCTTCAGCCGGGGCGCGCCGAACGGCCCCGGCGTGGTCGTGACCCCGGCGAACTTGTCGATGTCGGGGGTCGCGAACTGCCGAGCGAGCTCCTCCTGCTGGTCGGTCAGGATGTTGACTAGGAAGCCCTTGGTTTCCAGCATCGCGGGGTAGCTCGCGATCGCCTTGTCGACGCAGACCAGCACCAGGGGCGGGCTCAGCGACAGGGAGGTGAACGAGTTGGCGGTGAGCCCATGCACCTCGCCGGACCGGCTCACCATCGTCAGCACTGACACGCCCGTCGCATAGTAGCCGCAGGTCGCCCGGAAGGTCGCCTCATCCATGCTGCGAAAGCGTACTAGGCCGGAAGTCGAGAACCTCGGCGGCTAGCCGCAGGCGGCCCTCGAAGCCCTCCATCAGGATGTCGGTGACGAGCACCTTAAGGCCGCGGGCCTCGAGCTCCGCCTTGAAGGCGACGTCCTGTCGATCGATGACGATGGCGTCGAGGAGCCCTTCGTAGTACTGGGCAACGCCAACGGGACTGATGGGCAGCCCCGCGCTCTGCATCATTGGGACCGTCGGCCCTTTGACGGCGTCGCCGCCGATCAGCGGCGAGATCGCGACCCGAAGCGCTGTCGCCTGCGCCAGCGCCTCGCGCAGCCCCTTGATCGCCAGCATGGGGCCGATGCTGGCGATGGGGTTGCTGGGCGCCAGAATGACGCACTCCGCGCTGAGGATGGCGGCCGCAGCCTCCGGACTGGGGCGGGCGTCGGCGGCGCCATCAAAGCGCACCTCATCGACCGGCGGCTCGAAGCGACGCCGGACGAAGTAGTCCTGGAAGTCGAGGAGGCCGTCCGGGGTCAGCACTCGCGTGCGCACCGGGTCGTCGCTCATCGGCAGCAGCCGGCAGCGGATCGTGAGCCTGCGGGCCAGCTCCAGCGTGACGCCGGTGAGGCGCATCCCCGAGGCCAGCAGCTGGGTGCGCAGGATGTGCGTGGCAAGGTCGCGGTCGCCGAGCTGGAACCAGGTCTGCTCGCCGTACCGGGTGAGCAGGTCGCGCGCCTGCCAGGTCTCGCCCTCCAGTCCCCAGCCGCGGTCGCGGTCGGCGAGGCCCGACAGGGTATACATCACGGTGTCGACATCGGGGCTTACGTGCAGGCCCCACATTTCGAGGTCGTCGCCGGTGTTGCAGATCACCGAGAGCGAGTCGACCGGCAGCAGCTCGCTGAGTCCCTCAACCAGCTTGACCCCGCCGATCCCGCCGCAGAGGACGGTGACCTGTTGCCCGGTCGGGCGCCGCGCGCTCACCGGAAGTAGTCAGTGGCGGGGTCGCGGAGCAGGTCGCGCCCGCTGCCCGCGCTGGTCTCGAACTCGTAGCCGCGAATCAGGGCTACCGGCACGCGGTCGAGCTTGTTCATAACCAGCTCGGCGGCCGCACAGAGCTCGTCGGCGACGGCCAGCTCGGTGCCCGTCAGGGCGCGCCCTTCGGGGTCCGACTGCCCGCGGTAGTCACGGATCGGCTGCATCCCGGCGACGCCGAGCGCGACGTTGACCAGCCCATGGCGAAACGGCCGACCGAAGGTGTCGCTGACCAGCACCGCCACCGACGCGTGGTACCGCTGCGCCAGCCCCTCACGGATGCGCGCGGCATCGGCGTCGGGGTCGTCGGGCAGCAGCAGTGCTGTCCCCGCCGCCCCGGTGTTGCTGCGGTCGACGCCGGCGTTGGCGCACACGTAACCGTGTCTTGTCTCCACCACCAGCACCCCGGGTTCGGCGCGGAGGACGCCGGTGCTTTCGCTGAGAACCGCCGCCACCTCGTCCGCGGGCTGACCGGTGAGCCCCGCGATCCGCTCGGCCTCGGGGTCGGGATGCGGGTTCGCCTGCAGCCTGCGCCCCGCCGACTTGGAGACCACCTTGCTGGCCACCACGACGACGTCGCCGTCAGCAGGCGAATGTCCGAGGCCGTCCAGGGCGTCGCCGATCAACGCCACCAGGTCGTCGCCCTCCCGAACCTCAGGCATCCCGGTCACCGGGGTGATCGTCAGGCTCAGAATCGGGCCCCCGGCATCCAGATGTCGTCTTTGACCTGGTCGGCCCGGATCCGGCCGGCGTCGATAAGCACCTGTCGTCCCTCGGGCCCAGAGGCGTCCAGCGCGTCGATGTCGTCGCCGGTATCGACGTCGAGCCGCAAACGTGGGTTGTCGATGACCTTGACCGGCACGCCCATGAGCTCGGCCTCGCGCTTGAACTGGCAGAGGCTGTCGGGACCGAAGTGGAGGCGCAGCTGAACCGGCGGCGACAGCCGCAGCGCGTTGGTGCCCAGGCCTTCGCGGTCGCTGACCATGACCACCACCGGGCCTTTGGGCTTGAGCAACTGGAGGATGTCCTTGGGCCGCGTCAGGGGAACGTCCGCCGAGACCGTCAGCACCGTGTCCGCGCCGCGCCGGCGCCCCTCCTCGAAGCCGGCCTCGACGACCGCGCTCTGACCCCAGAGGTCGGGGCGCACCATGACGTCGAACTTGCGAAGCGCTGCGACGCGACCGGCGGCCTCGTCCTCGACCACAGCGATCCGCTCATCGATGGCCTCGCATTCGGCGAACGCGCGGAGCACCCGGTCCGTCGTCACCTGCGCGAGGCAGGCGCGCTGATCGGCGTCGAGTCGATCGCCCAGCCGCGACTTGGCGCTGGTGAACGACTTGATGGGGACAACGGCCACGATCACGGGACTATTCTGACGCGGCCGTCAGGTAGGATTCGGTCGATCATGGCCGAAACTTTGCCGCAGCCTGCGATCCCCGACGACTGGCTCAACGACTACACCGAATACCGCATCTGTTTCGTCTGCGGCAGCAACAACGAGACCGGGCTCAAGACCGTGTACCGGCAGGAGGGGGAGTTCATCCTCACCGAGTTCACGGGCACCAAGGCCCACCAGGGATTCCCCGGCTATGTCCACGGGGGCCTGCTCTCGACGCTGCTGGACGAGACCATGGGTCGGACCGCGCTCTTCACGCGGACATGGGTGATGACGGGCAAGCTCGAGGTCCGCTATCGCACCCCTGCGCCGATCGAGCAGCGGCTTTCGGTTCGCGCCTGGCTGACCCGGGGCCGGCGCGACTCCTTCGAGAGCAGGGGCGAGATCAGACTCGATGACGGCACCATGCTGGCCGAGGGCCGCGGGCTCTTCATCCGGGTCCCCGACGACGTCCGCGAGCTGGCGGCGCGGGAGCACCCCGAGCTTGGCGAATACTTCAACTCCATGCCCGACGGCCGGCCCGCGGGCCGGAAGCACCAGTGACCCAGCGCTACTACGTCTTCGACGATGACCACGAGGCCTACCGTGCGAGCGTTCGCAGCTTCGTCTCCAAGGAGCTGCGGCCCAACGCCGACGAGTGGGAGCGAGCCGAGGAGTTCCCCGTCGAGATCTACCAGCGGATGGGCAAGCTCGGCCTCTTTGGCAACAAGTTCGACGAGAAGTACGGCGGCACCGGTGCGGGCTACCTCTTCGAGTCGGTGCTGGTGGAGGAGATGTCACGCTGCGGGTCGGGCGGCGTCGCCGCCGGGCTCGGGGCCCACGCCCAGATCGCGCTGCCCCCGATCGCCAGCTTCGGCACCGAGGAGCAGAAGGAGCGCTGGCTGGTCCCCGGGATCAAGGGCGAGAAGATCGCAGCGCTCGGTATAACCGAGCCCGAGGCGGGCTCCGACGTCGCCGGGATCAAGACCAAGGCTGTCCGCGACGGCGACGACTACATCCTCAACGGCTCCAAGACCTTCATCACCAACGGCTGCCGCGCGGACATGGTGGTCACCGCGGTTCGCACCGGCGAGGACCCGCACGGCGGCGTCAGCTTCATCGTGGTGGAGAAGGGGACCCCGGGCTTCGACCAGAGCACCAAGCTGAAGAAGCTCGGCTGGCGCGCGTCGGACACCGCCACGATGTACTTCACCGACTGCCGTGTTGCCGCCGCCAACATGCTCGGCGGCGAGGGCGCAGGTTTCCCGATGATCATGGCCAACTTCCAGTGGGAGCGGCTGACTATGGCGCTGGGCGCGGTGATCGGCGCCGAGGAGACCATGAAGCTGGCTAAGGACTACGCGGAGAGCCGGGTCGCTTTCGACCGGCCGATCGTCCGCTTCCAGACCATCCAGCACAAGCTGGTTGAGATGGCCACCGAGATTGAGGCCGCGCGTCACCTGACCTACCACGCGCTCTGGCTCTTCAACCAGGGCCGCGACGCTGTCAAGGAGGTCAGCATGGCCAAGATCGTCGCCACCGAGATGGCCACCCACGTCGCCGACGAGGCGGTCCAGATCCACGGCGGCTACGGCTACATGATGGAGTTCCCGGTACAACGCGCCTGGCGGGACGCCCGTCTCGGCCCCATCGGCGGCGGCACGACCCAGATCATGCGGGAGATCATCGCCAAGACGATGGACTTGTAGGCAGGCAGCGCAGCCGCTAGGCTGTGTCGCTGTGCTGTTCTCGATCCCGCTGCGCCACATCCGGGCGGTGGTTTTCGGTTTTGGGCCGACCATAGTCCACCCACTGAATGTCGGCCAGTTGCAGGTCTCGTTGCTGGTGGTGATCCTCATACTGATGGTGATCAAGCCCGGCGGCATCGTCGTCCTATAAGAGGGAGGTAAGGGTATGAACTGGTTTCTGTTCTGGCTGTTGCTGCACATCGCCGCCGCGATCATCGCGTTCGGCCCCATATTCGTCTTCCCCTTGATGGAGCCCACCGTCAAGGCGCGCCCCGGCGGCCTTCCCTTCTCAGCCCTGCTGTCCGAAAAGATGGAGAGGGGTTTGATCGTGCCCGTGGCGCTGACGATGCTGGTCAGCGGTTTCGGAATGGTCATCACCCTGCACCTCAACTTTTTCGCCAACTACTGGCTGCTGGCAGCGATCGTGCTCTACCTGGCCGCGCTCGCGATCGCATTCTTGAACCAGATGCCGGTCACGGGCAAGCTGGTCAAGCTGACGGAGAACCCGGGCCCGCCGGGACCGCCGTCTCCCGAGATCCTGGCCCTTCTGCAGCGCAACAAGATCGGGGGGATGATCCAGACGGCGATGCTCATCATCATCATCTTCCTGATGGTGATCCGGCCCGGGGGCGTGGTCGCCGGCTAGATCAGCGAGCCGCTACTTCTGGCAGTTGCGGCAGTAGTTGGTGACCTCACCGCGGGCCTTGATCTCGGCGATGCGGTGGCCGCACCGCGGGCACGCCTCGCCCCCGCGCATATGCACCTTCATGAAGCCGCGGTCCTGCTTGTGGGGTTCATAGGCGGCCTGCCCGCGAATGGCCGCGATCGCGGCATGTAGCACCTCGCCGGTGGCCGCGTGCAGCGCGGCGATGTCCTCCGGCTTAAGCGTCGAGCGCTTGCGCATGGGGTGGAAGCGCGCCGCGAAGAGGATCTCGTCGGAGTAGGCGTTGCCAACACCGGCGACAAAGGCCTGGTTGCGGAGCAGGTTCTTCAGCTCGCCGGGGTGGCGCTTGATGCGCTGCCGGAACTCTTCGAGGCCGACGTCATCCGCCTCGGGGCCGAGCGCCGCCCAGCCGGGGACGGTATCAAGCTCCTTAGCGCCGATGAGGTAGACGCGGGCCATGCGCGCGAAATCAGTAAGCCGCAGGACCTTACCGTCGTCCAGCTCCATCGCGAAGATCACCGACGGCGGCGGCTTGGCCGTGGTGGGGGCCCAGTGCAGCCGCCCGCCAAGCATGGGGTTGAGCACCAGCCGCTGCTTGCCCAGGTCGAAGACCAGGAACTTCCCCCGGCGCCACATCTTCTCGGTGCGGCCCCCCTCCAGCGCGCGCGCCAGGTCGTCGGGCGGGGTGCGCAGCAGAAAGCCGAACTTGGGCGAGATCGTGACCTTGCGGATGGTCCGGCCCTTGAGCTGCGGTCCGAGGGTCACGCGGAGCACCTCCAGCTCCGGCATCTCGGGCACCGCTAGGCCTTTCGAAGCAGGAAGCGGTAGGTCGGGCCGGGCTCCTCGGTCACGCTGACGAACTCGTTCCGCGAACGCTTGGTCCAGGCACGGAAGTCGTGGTCGGCGCCGGGGTCGGTGGCCAGGACTTCGAGGACCTCGCCCGGCTGAAGGAAGTCCATCTGGTT
>CAAGKR010180063.1_pt1 | contig 17254 bp, 14 predicted proteins | sample 2556971 | NCBI WGS metagenome assembly CAAGKR01 (sample SAMEA5207829, study PRJEB30636) | soil metagenome | biome: forest; feature: boreal; material: soil | place: USA | collected 2011-09 | depth 1 m | reverse complement strand
CCGCAACAACGCGAAGGGTGGATTTCATTGGGCCTCCTGGCTCATGAACGCTAAGACTTGAGAGTCTTGCGAGGATCTTACCTACGGCTGCTTGTGCGATTCCCCGGTCGAGCACTTGGTTGTCCGATTGATGTCGGCACGGGCTTGGTCGGACGGGAGTGTCCGACCCACACGAGCCCCGATGTAACATTGCTCCGTGCACAAGCTGGCGCAAACGGTGCTGGAGACTATCCGCAAGCATGATCTGGTGCGGGCGGGGGACCGTGTGGGGGTTGCGGTTTCTGGCGGGGCGGATTCGGTGGGGCTGCTCAGGGTTTTGCTGGAATTGCGGAGTGAGTTGGGGATTGTCCTTTCGGTGGTTCATCTCAATCACAAGTTGCGGGCGGAAGACTCGGATGCGGACGAGGTCTTCGTCCGCGAGCTGGCGGGGGCGCATGGGCTGGAAGTTATCTGCGAGAGTCGGGACGTGAAAGCGTATGCGGCGGGGAAGAAGCTGAGTTTGGAGGCGGGGGCGCGGGAGGTTAGGTATGAAGCTTTCCGCGAGGCGTTGGGGAGGTTGGATCGGATTGCGACAGCGCATACTTTGGACGATCAGGCGGAGACGGTATTGATGAAACTGGCGCGGGGGGCGGGGACGCGGGGGTTGGCGGGGATTTATCCGGAAGTAGCTATCGGCGATCAGCTGTCAGCTGTCGGCCGTCGGCCGTCAGCCGTCAGGCAAAGTCACTCGCCGGTTGAGCTATCGGCATTTCGTACTCAAGCCACAACAAAGGCGGTTGTTCGTCCACTGCTTGCGGTTCGGCGGGAGCGGGTGATTGAGTATCTGACCGAACTGGGGCAGGAGTGGCGTGAGGATTCCAGCAATCGAGATTTGCGGCATACGCGGAACCGGGTGCGGCATGGGATTTTGCCGCGACTGGAGGAGGATGTGAATCCGGCGGTGCGCGAGGCGCTGGCGGAGGCGGCGGAGATTGCGCGCGGGGAAGAAGAATATTGGGCGCGGGAAGTCGCGCGGTTGCTGCCAAACGCTTGGGTGCAGACGGAACGTGGCGGAAGGTTGCACTGCCATCGTCTGGCGGAGGGTGGGCTTGCGGCGCGGCGGAGGCTGGTGCGGGCGGCGGGCGAGGCGCTGGGATTGAATCTGGAATTTCGCCAGGTGGAGGAAGTGCTGGGGTTGGCGTCGGAGGGGGCGCGAGCTTCACTTTCCGGGGGGTGGGTCGTTTTGCGGGAAAAGGGTGAGCTTCGGTTTGAAGTGATTTCCGATGCGGCGTCGGATTACTGGTACGAGCTTTCGGTGCCGGGGGAAGTTTTAGTTTCTGAAGCGGGGGTCACAGTGCAGGCGTCGCGGGTGGAATCTGGGGGCGAAGGGTATAATCCCGAACACTTGCTGGATTGGAAGCACGCGGCCGAGAATCTTGTTGTCCGAAACTGGCGTGCGGGGGAGCGGTTTTGGCCGGCGCATACGAAAGAACCTAAGAAGATCAAAGAGCTGTTGCAGGACCGGCATATTACCGGGGATGGGAAAAAGCTGTGGCCGGTGGTGGCTAGCGGGGATGAAATTGTGTGGGTGCGGGGGCTGGGAGTGCGGCGGGATTTGCTGACGAAAGATGGGGGCGGGGTGCTGATTCAGATTTCTGTGGAGGGATAGGTTTACTGCGCGGGACGGGGGATAGCAGGTTTCCTTCGACTTCGCTCAGGGGCACGCTGTCTCCGCCTGCGGCGGGTCGGGGTGACATCGCTTTTTAATATGCTTCAACCCGAGCGCGCGGGCTGATTCAGATTTCTGCGGTGGGATAGGTTTATTGCGAGGGACGGAGACAGCAGGTCCCTCGACCTCTTCGCTCGGGATGACAGTTTTTATTCAGAGAAAGCCTTATCAAGAAAACTATGGCTGAAGGTCAGAAATTGAGAGTCATTATTCCGGCGGAGCAGATTCAGAGGCGGGTTTGGGAGATGGCGCGACAAATCTCCGATGACTACCGGGGCAAGACCGTGCACGCGCTGGGGATTCTGGAGAATGGGTTTATCTTTCTGGCGGATCTGGCGCGGGAGCTGGAAGTGCCGGTGATTTGCCAGTTCATCAAGCCGCGGTATCGGGCCGAGGGGAGCGATCGTCAGGAGATTTTCTTCAGCCACGAGCTGGATATTCGCGATCAGCACGTGCTGCTGGTTGAGGGGTTGGTGCACTCGGGGGTTACGGACGAGTTTCTGATGAATGATTTGCGGGCGCGGGGGGCGGCGTCGGTGAAGCTGGCGACCTTGCTGGACCGGCAGACGGCGCGGCGGGTGCCGCTGCAGCCGGACTACTTTGGGTTTCTGGTGGATAACGCGTTTTTGGTGGGATACGGGTTGGGGTCGGCGGAGCAGACGAACCGGAATTTGCCGTATTTGGCGGTGGGGTGAGAGCCCGTCGTTGGTCGGTGGTCAGCCCCTTCCTGGCACCCTTTGGGTTCGGGTGGGGACAGGGGGCCCACTTCTCGCAAAGGACGCGAGAACTGGGGCACCCGGATGATTTTTTGCCGGGCCTCCATCTTTTTCTCGACGACCTTAAGTTCTTCGAACCTCTGGCGACTTTTGTTCGTAGAGCGGGGTAGAATAGTGCAGCGGCATTTTGTCAATCGAAATGCCGGGTGCGGCATCTAATTTGGGGAGATGCTGTGGTTTCCCGGCGGGGCGGGTGTTCGCGGAGGATTGCATTTCACGGGAAGTTCATTCTCAGGAGTTCAGTCTTAGGAGTTCAATCAGTGAATTCAACAGTCAAGACGGTCATTTTCTGGGTGGCGATTATAGCTGGGGGATTCCTGCTGTTTTCGGTGCTGAAGCAGGTAAACTCCGGCCAAAAAGAGGCGGAAATCAAACTGACGGAGTTCAGCACGGATGTCGACCAGGGCACGGTGAAAGAGGTCGACGTAACCGGCATGGAAGTGAAGGGGAAGCTGGCCAATGGCACTACCTTCCACACCACGGCGCCGGCCATTTATTTCACTCCGGAAATGATCAAGCAGATGCAGGACAAGGGCGTCAGCGCCAGCTTTCACGACGCGAACAGCGGGAGTTGGGGATGGCTGCTGTCGACACTCGCGCCGTTTGCGCTGATCGCGGGGCTGTGGTTTTTCATGGTCAGGCAGATGCAGACGGGCGGGAACAAGGCGCTTTCGTTTGGCAAGAGCCGGGCGCGGTTGCTCTCCATGCAGCAGAAGAAGGTGACGTTCAAAGACGTCGCGGGCGTGGATGAAGCCAAAGAAGAGTTGCGGGAGATTATTGAGTTTCTGCGCGAGGCGCAGAAGTTCCAGAAACTGGGCGGACGGATTCCGAAGGGCGTGCTGCTGGTGGGACCTCCTGGAACGGGGAAGACTTTGCTGGCGCGGGCGGTTGCGGGAGAGGCGAACGTTCCGTTCTTTTCGATTTCGGGGTCGGATTTTGTGGAGATGTTTGTGGGCGTCGGCGCTTCGCGGGTGCGCGACCTGTTCGAGCAGGGGAAGAAGAACGCGCCTTGCATCATCTTTATTGATGAAATCGATGCGGTTGGAAGGCATCGCGGCGCGGGCTTAGGCGGCGGACACGATGAGCGCGAGCAGACTTTGAATCAACTGCTGGTCGAGATGGACGGCTTTGAATCGAACGAAGGCGTGATTCTGATGGCGGCGACGAACCGGCCGGACGTGCTGGATCCGGCGCTGCTGCGGCCGGGGCGCTTTGACCGGCGGGTGGTGGTCAATCGTCCGGATGTGCGCGGGCGGGAAGAGATTCTGCGAGTGCACACGCGGAAGATTCCGTTGGCGGACGATGTTGATCTTTTTGTGCTGGGGCGCGGGACGCCGGGGTTCTCCGGGGCTGACTTGGCCAACATGGTCAACGAAGCTGCGCTGGCGGCGGCACGGCAGAATCGCAAGGCTGTGCTCATGTACGACTTTGAGCTGGCCAAGGACAAAGTTCTGATGGGAGTGGAGCGCAAGTCGCTGCTGCTTTCGGATGAAGAAAAGAAAGTCACGGCGTATCACGAAGCGGGGCACGCGCTGGTGGCGTCGAACCTGCCGAATTCTGATCCTTTGCACAAAGTCACAATCATTCCGCGCGGGATGGCGCTGGGCGTGACTATGCAGTTGCCAATTGACGACAAGCATAATTACACCAAGGACTATCTGGAGACCGAGATCGCGATCATGATGGGCGGGCGCATCGCCGAGGAATTGTTCCTCAATCAGATGAGCACTGGGGCGGGCAATGACATTGAGCGCGCGACCGAGCTGGCGCGCAAAATGGTTTGCGAGTTTGGCATGAGCGAACTGGGGCCGCTGACCTTCGGGAAGAAGGAAGAGCAGATTTTCCTGGGACGCGAAATCAGCCAGCACCGCGACTACAGCGAGGCCACGGCCATCAAGATTGACGAAGAAGTGAAGCGCCTGATTGCGACGGGATATGAAACCGCGAAGCGCATTCTGGGAAGTAATCGGGAAACGTTGGTGAGGATTGCGCTGGCGCTTCTGGAGCGCGAAGTGCTGGACGCGAATGAAATCAAGCTGCTGATTGAAGGCAAGGACCTGCCGAAAGTGATTCCTCCGCCCAAGGAGGATGGAGTGCAGCAGGTGCTGAAGCCGGAACCGGGGCGGGCGGGGATTAAGGGCGAGCGGCCGGCGCCGGCGTAAAGTCAGCCATCAGGCATCAGGTAAAACAAGGGCGGCCTACTAAGGGCCGCCTTTTTATTTTGATTCCATCCACCCGGGCAGTTTTTTATTTCTGGACTGCCTCCCGAGAGATCCGCTGTTTGTCTCGAGCGTTGAATGTGGGGGGCCGCATCGGCCTGTGCCCGGGCCAACAGCGCCGGCTTTTGCCGCTCGTAGAGCTTCGCTCGACTGGGCAGACGAGGGCGTCTGCCCCTACACGGGCGCTGGGGTGCAAGCGAACAGCAGGTTCCTCTGCGGCTGCGCCGCTTCGGAATGACAGAGTTTTTTATATTTCTAGAATCTAGTTCTCAGGCGTTTACCAGATGCATCATTTGCTCGGGGTAGCGGGTTCCGGCGGCTACGCCGTGGGGGAATACCTGTTCGATCTGGTGGAGGTCTCCGGGGGTGAGTTGCACGTTGAGCGCGCCGGCGTTTTCTTCCAGATATTTTCTGCGCTTGGTACCGGGGATGGGGACGACATCATCGCCCTGGGCCAGGACCCAGGCCAGAGCGAGTTGCGAGGCGGTGCAGTTTTTCTGGGTTGCGATTTCGGTGACCTTCTTTACCAGGTCCAGGTTCTTCTGGAAATTTTCTCCTTGAAAGCGAGGCCAGTTGCGGCGCTGGTCGCCGGCGGGGAGATCGTCGAAGGTTTTGAATTGTCCGGCGAGCAATCCGCGGCCGAGGGGGCTGTAGGCGACGAATCCGATGCCGAGTTCGCGGCAGGCGGCGAGGATGTCGTTTTCGGGGTCGCGGGACCACAAGGAATATTCCGTCTGCACGGCGGCGATGGGATGGATCTTCGAAGCGCGGCGGAGGGTGTTGGCGCCGGCTTCGGAAAGTCCGAGGTGGCGTACTTTTCCTTCCTTGACCAGTTCGGCCATGGCAGCGACGGTTTCTTCGATGGGAGTCTTGGGATCGACGCGGTGCTGGTAGTAGAGATCGATGGAATCGATGGCGAGGCGTTTGAGGCTGGCCTCGCAGGATTTGCGGACGTAGTCGGGGCTGCCGTTAATGGCGCGGGTAGCGGGATTGGCGGGATCACGGACGATGCCGAATTTGGTGGCGATGATGCACTGATCGCGCTTGCCGCGGATGGCGCGGCCGACAAGTTCTTCGTTGGTGAAGGGGCCGTACATGTCGGCGGTGTCGAGGAAAGTGATTCCGAGTTCGAGCGAGCGATGGATGGTGGCGATGGACTCAGCTTCGTCGGGATGGCCGTAGAACTCGGACATGCCCATGCAGCCGAGTCCGAGGGCTGAGACGGTGAGGCCTTGCGATCCGAGGGTGCGGGTTTTCATGTGCGGTCTCCTGAGGTTTTGGATGTCTGATGCCGGCCACCGGACGCTAGCTTTCTGTGAAGAGCACCAATTCTATCTGCTGACGGTAATGAGGCGCGCTGATTGTGGCAGCACCTCGCCGATTTCTGCGACTGGGACCCCCGCGGCGCGGAGTGAATGCGTCAGTTCGGCAGCTGAGTTGGCGGCGACTGAGATCAATAAACCTCCGGCGGTTTGGGGATCGAAGAGGATGGTTTTGAGATCTTCGGGGACGGCGTCTTCGTATTCGACGACGCACTCGGCGAATTCGCGGTTGGCTTTGAGTCCGCCGGAAATGTGGGCGTCGCGGATGCAGTCGAGAGCGCCGTCGAGCAGCGGGATGCGGCTGGCGTGGAAATGCAGCGTCACGTTTTCGGAGGCGAGGGCCATTTCGCGGGCGTGGCCGATGAGGCCGAAGCCGGTGACGTCGGTGAGGGCGTGGATGGTGGAAGCGGTGGAGCTTCTCTCCGCTGGGCGGACGAGGGCGTCCGCCCCTACGTGGGCGTTCGTGATCCCTGCATTGAATTCTGTGATTACTTCGGCGGCGAGTTTGTTCATGGTGGTCATCGAGGCTACGGCGGCGTTGATCCAGTTTTGTTTGGCTACGCCTTCTTTGACGGCGCCGGAGATTGCGCCGGTGCCGAGAGACTTGGTGAAGAGGAGGCGGTCGCCGGGTTTCGCGCCTCCATTTTTGAATATTTTTTTTGGGTTGATTAGCCCGGTTACGGAGTAGCCGAATTTCAATTCCTCGTCGCGGATGCTGTGGCCGCCGATTACTACGCATCCGGCTTCGATCATTTTGGAGAGGCCGCCGGCGAGGATGCGCTCGAGGATTTCGAGGTCGCCTTTTTCGGGGAAGCAGACGTGGGCAAGGGCGGTGAGTGGGCGTCCGCCCATGGCGTAGATGTCGCTGAGCGCGTTGGTGGCGGCGATCTGGCCGAAGGTGTAGGGGTCGTCGACGATGGGGGTGAAGAAGTCTACTGTTTGGACCAGCGCTAAATCAGCGGCGAGTTGATAGACTCCGGCGTCGTCGGCCTGGTCGAAGCCGACGAGAACGTTGGGATCGTGCTGGCGGGGGAGTTTTCCGAGGACCTTGTCGAGCGTGGCGGGGCTGAGTTTGGCGGCGCAGCCTCCGGCTTTGACGGTGGCGGTGAGGCGGAGGGTTTGAGTCTCGGGCATGAGGACATTGTAGAACGGGGTTTGGGCGTTGCGGTCGGCGGCGCGGTAGATCCTTTCTTTCGCTCCTTCGGGGCTTGGCGTTGGTACGGCGTTGTCACCCAGGGCTTGCGCCCCGGGGCTGCATTCTTGCACCGCTTCGCGGCTGGGACGGGCCTTGCTCGCTGCGGAAATCACTAGTGGGGTGACAGGGTGGATGGCGCAGACGAAAAGCAGGTTCCTCTCCGCCTGCGGCGGTTCGAAATGACAGAGCTCGGACCACGAGCCCCGGACCAAGAGCCCCGGACCAAGAGCCCCGGACCAAGAGCCTAGAACCAAGAGCCATTATTGCGTGGTTACGTTTGCGATTTGCAGGTCCGGATACGTCTGGTTCCACTGCTCGCTTACGTGGTCGAAGATAAGGCGGAAAGGTTTGCTTTGATTGGGCGCGAGCGGTGACGCGACTAGGTCGATGGTGTCGGGGTAGGGGCCGGTGGTTTGCAAGAGCTTTACGGGGACGTCGTCGATTTGGGCGACCTGGCCGTAGGAGTCGCGGAAGGTGACGTGGACGATTGCGCTGGTGACGGTCTTGTTTCCGGGGTTGGTCAGTGTGCCGTCGATGTAAGTGACTTTCGCGCCGATGAAGTTCTGGGCTGCGCTTAGCTGGATGCCGGAGATTTTTAGTTGGGTGGCGTAGGGATTGACCGGGGTGGGCGGGTGCGGCTTGGGAAGTTGGAGAAAAACCACAACTGCGGCGACGATCAGGATGGCGACAATGCCGAGCAGCTTGGGGCGCCATCCGGGATCGCGATCAGGCGGGGGTGAGTGCAGAAGGCCGTCCATCAGAAGATTGTAGTGGGTGCGGGTTTTGCGGGGGCGGTCATTATCTCACGGTCATTCTCCTGCGATCGTTAGCTTGCGATCGTTATCTTGTGATCATTTGGCGGCGATCACTTGATGGGGCTGGTGTGGCTGGCGACGCATTGCCAGAGATTGTCCTGGAAAAGCCAGATGTCGGTGAAGTGTCCCCAACGCTCGAAGGGCTTGGCCTTGTAGATGCCTTTGGTGTGATAGATGCCGGTCACGACGGCGGCGTGGTTGTAAGAGACAACATGCTGATTTTCGTTTGTGACCAGAGTGGGCGCGTAACTGCCGTCTTTCAGTTCGGCGAGGAACTGGGCCTTGGTCATGACGGCGCCAGTGTAGCCGGTGTAAACGAAAGTATCGGAGAGGAGGGCGTGCAAGGCGCGGTCGTCATGGCTGACTTGCGCCTGCGTCCATGCGCTCTCGAGGGCCAGGATGTTGGGTTCGGACTCGGAGTGAGGACTCTGGGCGAATGCTGGCGCCGCGATCGCCAAAAGCGCGAGGAGAAAATTGAGTCTCATTGCATTTCTTCTTTGGACTGCGGGAAAACTTAGTTGCCATCCTATAGGGGTACGGGTGTGAGTGGGGATAGCTGGAGAGATTCAGCGAGGAATTTTCGAAGTTCAGGGCGGGGTCTGTCGTTGCGGCGTTCATTCGGGGCCGCTTCGGAGCGGGTCCCTCTGCGGCTGCGCCCTTCGGAATGACAGGGTTTTATTAATCTACTCGCCGCCTACCGTCAGGCCGTCAATGCGGAGGGTGGGGGCCGCGATGGCGCCGCGGAATTCCAGGTCGCTGGCGACTTCGGAAATGTTCAGGAACATGTCTTTCAAGTTTCCGGCGACGGTGATTTCTTCTACGGGGTAGGTTAACTCGCCGCCGGAAATCCAGAGGCCGGAGGCGCCGCGGGAGTAGTCTCCGGTGACCAGGTTGACGCCCATGCCCATGAACTCGGTTACGTATAAACCTTCTTTGACGTCCGCGATCAACTGTTGCGGAGTTCTTGGTCCGGCTTGCAGAAAATAGTTGCCGGGGCCGATGCCGGGAGTTCCGGCGAGGCCGCGCGAGGCGTTGCCGGTGCTTTGCAGGCCGAGTTTCTTCGCAGTGTAGGTGTTCAGCAGGTAGGAAGCGAGGACTCCGTTTTCGATGACCAGGGTGCGGCGCGAGGGAACGCCTTCGCCGTCGAAAGGACTGGAGCCAAAGCCGCCGACGATGGTGCCGTCGTCGATTACGGTGACGCCGGAGGCGGCGATGGCGTGGCCGAGTTTTCCGGCAAGGAAAGAAGCGCCGCGATAGACGGAGTCTCCGTTTACGCCTTCGAAAATATGTTCGAGGATGGAGCTGGCGACCATGGGGTCGAAGATGACGGGAACGTGCTGAGTTTTTACTTTGCGCGCGCCGAGGCGGCGAAGAGCGCGTTGAGCGGCGATCTTGCCGACGTGTTCGGGAGACTCGAGACGATTCAGGCTGCGGGCGACGGAGTACCAGTAGTCGCGCTGCATGGCGCCTTTTTCATCTTGAGCGATGGGGACGGCAGCAACTGAGCAGTAGGACCGGCGATATTCGCCGAGAAATCCGAGGCTGTTGGCCAGGATTTTGTGGCCGGTGGCGGCGTCGAAGGATCCGCCTTCGGAATTCTTGATGCGCGGGTCGGAATCGAGGGCGGCTTTTTCGGCGCGGCGGGCGTAGGCGATGCGCTCCTGGCCGGGTAGAGAATATACGTCGGTCGAATACAAATCGAGGTCGCTGGAAAGCGAGCCGAGCTGCGCCGGCTCGGGGAGTCCGGCGAAAGGATCTTCGGACGTGATTTTCGAAAGCTCGAGGGCGGACTTCAACATGCGGTCGAGGCCGTCGCGGGAGAAATCGCTGGAATGAGTGCTGGCGGCGCGCTGGCCGTTGAAGACGCGGACTCCGATGGAACGCGAGCCGGCTTCTTTCAGGGTCTCGACCTGGCCGAGGCGGACGAGGGTGGAGAATTCGTCGCCTTCGCGGACGACGCACTCGGCGGCGGTTGCACCGCCGGACATGGCGCGGCGGACGAGGTCGCTGGCTAGCTCGCGGAGGTCAACTTCCGGCTTCGCGGGTTGATTTTCCAGAGTTATTTCGGGCATACGCAGAAAGCATGATCTTCTTCGCTCGGAATGACAGAGTTGATAAATAAACGGAACGACAGAGCTGACAAATAAAATTTACTGCATGAAGCCGCCAGGGTCTTTTCTGGCTGTTCCACCGACGGTCATGCGATCGAGTTTCGTTGTTGGCATGCCTACGCCTACTGGCACCGACTGGCCGTCCTTGCCGCAGGTGCCGATGCCCTCGTCTAGCTTTAAATCGTTTCCAACCATGGACACATGGGTCAATGCGTCGGGGCCGTTGCCGATTAATGTTGCGCCGCGGATTGGCGCGGTCACGTGGCCGTCTTCGATCAGGTAGGCCTCGGAGGCGGAGAAAACGAATTTGCCGTTGGTGATGTCTACCTGGCCGCCGCCGAAATTCACCGCGTAAATGCCGCGCTTCACAGAGCGGATGATGTCTTCGGGGTCATCTTCTCCGGCGAGCATATAAGTATTCGTCATGCGGGGCATGGGGATGTGTTCGTAGCTTTCGCGGCGGCCGTTGCCGGTATCGGCCATGCCCATCAGCTTGGCGGAAAGCTTGTCACTCAAATATCCTTTGAGAATTCCCTTTTCGATCAGGACGGTTTCCTGCGTGGCGTGGCCTTCGTCGTCGACGTTGAGCGAGCCGCGGCGCCAGGGCATGGTGCCGTTGTCGACGACGGTGCATTTTTCGCTGGCAACTTTTTTTCCGATAAGACCAGCAAATGCTGAAGTCTGTTTGCGATTGAAATCGGCTTCGAGGCCGTGGCCTACGGCTTCGTGAAGAAGAACGCCGGGCCAGCCGGGGCCAAGGACGACTTCCATGTCTCCGGCAGGGGCTTCGCGGGCGTCGAGTTGCAGGATTGCCTGGCGGGCGGCTTCGCGGGCGAAATATTCCGGAGTCTTGTCGCCGAAAAAGAAATCCAGCGCTACGCGGCCGCCGCCGCCGGAACTGCCGCGGGCGGAATTGGTTTCGTTGCGGGCGATGCAGGAAACGTTCATACGCGCGAGGGGCTGCGAGTCTTCGGCAAAAGTGCCGTCGGAACCGACGATCAAAATGTTCCGCAGCTCGTCGGCGTAACTGGCGCGGACTTCTTTGATGCGGGCGTCGTCGGCGCGAGCGGCTTTGTCGGCGCGCATGACCAGTTCGACTTTGGCTGTAATTTCTGCGTCCACCGAAGGGAGGGTCACGGGATAAAGACTGCGCGCGGGTTTTTGCTGGAATCCCGCGCTGAGGGTTTTCGCGGGGCCGCTGGCGATCAGAGCCGCGGTGCGGGCGGCGCGAAGGATTCGGTCGGAAGAAAGGTCGTCGGTGTAGGCGTAGCCGGTGCGTTCGCCGGAGATGACGCGAACGCCGCACCCGACGGAAATTCCCTGCGAGGCGGACTTGACCAGGGATTCATCGACGGCCAGCGAAGTCGAGGAAAGGTATTCGAAATAAATGTCGGCGTAGTCGCCGCCGGCTGAAAGCGCGGCGGCGAGGTAGCGCTCGAGATCGTTCTCGGTGAGGCCGTAGTGCTGAAAGAAGAAAGGGTTTCGATCCACGGTGATTAGATGACCTCGTCGCGGGAAGGACTCGGATTAGTCATTATCCCATATGCCTGTGTGGGTCGGACACTCTTGTCCGATGCTTTTGAATTTGGGTTTCTGCGTACTGAGTCGGGGCGGAGCGAGGGCTGAGAAGGTCAAAGGCGTCGGACAAGAGTGTCCGACCCACACGGACACGGGCGATGTTCATTCGTCACAGACAGGGTAGTCGGGCATCTGGGAGACTTCTGGGATGACTGCAGGAACTTTGGCAACGGAGCTGGAAGGATTTCTTTCCGGCAGCAGCGGGGCGGTGGTTATGGAAGATGGAGCGGTGATGTTTGACTCGGGGCAGGGGAAGTATTCGGTTTCTGGGGAGAGCAACAAGTGCCTGCTGCATTTGTGGTCGGAGGAGCGGAATGTAGTACGGCGGGTGTTGGATGTGGAGAGCAAGGGCGAGAGCCTGCGGGTCACGGTGCAGCGGATGGGGCAGGTGCGTCCGACGAAGCTGGAAATTTGCCGGGAGCGGGATGCGCGGACGGTTTCCGCGAGGCGGAAAATCGCGGGCGGCTTATCAACATATTTTGGAGCGAGTGCTGGGGGAAAAGTTTCCGGAGCTGACTCTGGCGCAGATGAGCAATGCGGTGGATCTAGAGCGGCCGTTGGGGCCGATTTATTCGCGAGGGCTGCTGAAGCGAGGGCAGTCGGATTTGCGGTGCGGGAGTGAGGAACCGCAGGGGTCGATTGATGCGGCGCTGACATTTGGAATTTTGTGGCTGGAAGTTTGCGGTCGAAGGAGGGCGTCCGGGCCTACGTGGGCGCGTCGGGGGTCAGGGCTTCCAGATTCCTAGCAGTCGTCTTATGTCGATCAATTGGCCGAGATGGTGGGCGTTGTGGTCGGCGATCAGGAGGGCTTCGCGGAGGATGGTTTGGCCGTCCCCCCATGGGATTTTCGCGAACAGATCGGTTTTGGGATTGCTGATCAGCTTTTTCAGAGCGGCCAAATCGACTTGAAACGATTTGACGCTTTTGTTCCAGGTCGCGGGGCTCGGCGGGGACGAGGCTTTGGGCCAGTAGTCGTCCGGCCATTTGGGGGCGACGTATTTCGGGTCGCGGCTGAAGTCGAGGATGTCGCGTTGCGCGATGCGCAGATGTTCGAGGAGCATCCAGGCGGAATGCGGCAGGCCCTTTGGGATTTCGCCTTGGAACTTCGGGGGGAAATTGGCGATGATTTTGTCAAAGGGGGCGTAGGCGTGGCCGCCGTCGAGGTGAGCGGCGAGGTGTTTGCGGAGGGATTGGTCTTGATTCATGAGTCCTGAGATGGCGGAGCTTCCGGTTGGGTCGCAGAAAAAGATGTTCCCTCTTGTGGCTTCTCTCCTTGGTATACGCGTCCGAGGTATACGCGTCCGATTCCGCGAACGATTTTCCTGAGAGGCCATACGCTCTTATCGTCGGCGAAGAAAATCTCGCCGATGCGGGTGGACCGGTAGTACCAGCGCTTGAGGAGGGCTAGGTGCTCCATTCTTTCGAGCGAGGACTTTGTTTCCGGCGCCGGGAAGCTGCCGATGGCGGCTTCGATTCGTGATTCCATGGAACCGGAATTGGGCGCGTGCTGGATGCTGAAGGCGACCGGGCCGCGAAAACATCCCGACGCGAAACGGAAGAGTGTGACTGCATCCGGCTCGGCGCTGGGCTGGATGATGATTGCATCGAGGCGATCGATTCGCTGGACGATTTCTGGCAACTGGGCGAGGAGTGGTTTCAGCTTTTCGATTTTGGCGTGGACGGCGGCGGCGTCTTCGAAAGCCTGTTCAGAGGATGCGAGGTCGCGATGCTGGGCTAGCTCGCGGGTTAGTGACTCGCCTCCGCTTTCAAGAAAAGCCTGCACGCGAGCGACTTCGGCGTGGTAGTCGGCGTCGGTGCAGCCTTTGAAGCAGGGGGCGAGGCACATTTTCATTTCGGAATAGACGCAGCCGGGGAAGGCGGGGTCGGGATGGAGGTCGTCCACGCAGCGGCGCATTTTGAAGAAGTCGAGAGCGTCGCTGGCGAATTTTTCGGCGGCGGCGCGCGAGGCGAAAGGGCCGTAGTAGAGATTGGTAGGGTCATGTGGGGACAGCCGTCCCCGGCTGTCCTCGGGCCGCAGGCGCGAAGGGTTTTCCCTGCCGGCAGGGAGTCGAGCTTCGCTCGACAGGACAGCCGAGGACGGCTGTCCCCACGTGGTTCGTAGTCGTCCAAGGCGTCTGGTGACGGACGCACGCGGATATTCATTTTCCAAATGCAGCTTGATCAGCGGAGCGAAACGAAGGCGCAGGCGGGCGGAGTAGGTCTGCGGGAATGTCTGCCGGAAGAGTTGGTAGAGGAGAAACTGCGATTCGAAATCGGAGCCAGTGGCGGTGAATTCAGCCTCGCGGACGCGATCGCGCAGGTTCAGGCGCTTGCTTTGTTCGCGAGGCGGGCCGAGAAGGCGCGTCAGCCGGCGGCGGAGGTTGGCGGATTTGCTGACGTAAGGCTCGCCGTCGCCGCGCAGGAGGAAGACCGCGGGCGCGGTTGGGAGTTCGGCGAAGAAGGCTTCGTCTTGGTCTGGCGAGAATGCGAGTGTGTGCGCGAGCACGAGGGTATTATCTCTTTATTTTCAGGAGTCGGCGTGAGTGTTGAGCTGAATCACAGCCTGCACACGAATTGTTTTTGATGTAACGATAGAACCGAGGGTGTCCCCGGCCCTTCCAATACGGCGCTTGGTAATCGTCGATGCCGGGGCCGGAGGTCATGAAGCTGAAGAAAATGTGCCGCGAGGGTTGGATCACGATGCCGACGTGCCCTCGCCAAACTATCAGGTCGCCGGGCTCGGGTAGCTTGACTCGCTGAAACCCTTCGACGCCGGCGTAGAGATCCGAAGAAGGCGCGTAGGCATAGGAGAATCCGGCTCGCTCGTAGATGGCATGAACCAGATGAGAGCAGTCGGGCTCAGAACTTTGGCGAACCCTGGCGTCGAGCGCGGCGACAATCAGCGACAAGCGGTCATCCTGGGTCAGGGCGCTGTCGCGGTCGGCGTTGACGTCATTTGACTGATTCGCGCGGACGGTTTGGAAATCTGGCTTTTGGGCGTCCGAGCGGCGTGGTGCGTTCTGCGCCTGTGCGAGGCCGAGGCCCATTCCAAAGACCGCTATGGCAACCGCAAGTTTGGCCGGGATTCGCATCGCCTCTATTGTGATGGCGAATCCGCAGATTGGGCAGGTTACTGGCGTTCTAAGGCGCTGGACTCGACGCGCGGTTTGTATCAGGGCACGTCTTCAGACGTGCCGCACCAGATTTCAGCGAGGAGTGATGGCGGCTTCAGCCGCACCCTCAGCGCCTGAAGGCGCGATCATGTGCCGACAGCGACGGCACGCCTGAAGGCGTGCCCTGATACAACCCTGAACGCAGGCGAGCGTTAGGCGTTCGCGGCGTTCGCAATTTCGACTACGTCCTTTACCATCTCTTGGGCCTCATCGTCGTCATCGAGCTTGCGGACGCGCTGGGCGGCGATGTTTACCGGGTTCAGTTGGAGGATTTCTCCGCGCCTCACCTGAACCTGGAAGCGGAACCAGTCGGTGCGGTACATGCGTCCGGAGGCGTAAAAGGTCACGGAGGCGGCGATCTGGCCATCGTAATCGTCCCCGGTGCAGTCGAAGAGATGTTTGCCTAGTTCGTCGGTCCAGGTGGTGCCGCCGACCAGCGGCTCGTTCACGATGGAGCGCAACAAAGGCACGGCGAGCGAGAGCTGGCGCAATTGCACCATCTGTAGCAGTGCGGAAATCCTGCCCAGGTTGGTGACCACGATGCTGGTCTTCCGGGAGTTGGTCTTTTCCAGCTTGACGTGCAACTCGGGCGACCATTGGCGTTCGAACTCATCGCGCGCCAGGGCCAGGCTTTTGTCACTGGCTTCGGCGTAGCGCAGGGTGGCGCGGGCCAGCACCAGGCTGAGAATGGTGGTCGCCACCGTCGCCACCAGTGGAATGTAGGCCACGATCAGGGTAAACGGAAGGCTGTGCTGGCTGAACCATAGCAGTTGCATGTGCATGGCAGTCTGGGTACCTCGTTTCTCGTTTTTTCTGTGGGGGAGGGATTGCGGAAGTCTAGCGACGGCTGGCGGGGCGGGATAGTTGCCTAAGGTTCAGGGCTCAGATGGAGCGAGAGGCCGCCAGGGGACTAGAGATTGGCTTGGACTATGGTGATCTTGAGGGGGCCGAGGCCTTGATCTCCGGCTACAATTGTCTTGCGATGCAGCGACCACAGGCGACCAAATGGGTACGAGCGCGGCTGAAAGCAACGCAATTGTTAAAAGGAATCTCATTGAGTGTCCTCATTGTTAACGTCGAGTTGCACAAGGTTAGCTCCTAATGCAGCAGTCGGCTAGGGGTCGTACCTTGTTTGACCCTCATTCCGCCCTTCACTAAACTTGAGTTCACTCCATGCCTGACAACATTCACATCAATCTCCCCGACGGGAGCTCGAAAGAATTTCCATCGGGGACGACGGCGCTTGATATTGCGAAGTCCATCAGCCCGCGATTGGCGGATGCTGCGCTGGTGGCCCAGGTGCGACCGTTGGACTCTAATGGGGGATCTGCTTCCTCAAACCCTGAAAGTCAAAAGCAGGCGGGCGAGGGCGCCCGCCCCACACCAGCTAGCCCCACACTGATTGATCTGACGCGGCCGCTGGAAAAGGACACTGATCTGCGCATCCTGACTGAGAGAGATCCGGAGGCGCTGGAAGTTTATCGGCATTCGTCGGCGCATCTTTTGGCGGCGGCGGTGCTGGAGCTTTTTCCGGAGACCAAGCTGGGGCACGGGCCGGCGACGGAGAGTGGATTTTTTTACGACTTTTATCGTCCGACGCCGTTTACGCCGGAGGACCTGGAAAAGATTGAAAAGAAAATGCAGGAGCTGGTGCAGCAGAACCTGCCGTACGCGCGCGAGTTTTTGCCGCGCGATCTGGGCCTCGAGCGATTCAAGGGTGAAGGCGACTTCATGAAGTGCCACTTCATTGAGCAGTTCACCAAGCCCGACGAAAAGATTTCGATTTACAAGACTGGCAAGTTTTTGGATTTCTGCCGCGGGCCGCATATCCCTTCGACCGGGAAAATCAAAGCGTTCAAGCTGCTGAATATTGCGGGGGCGTACTGGCTGGGGGACGAGAAGAATTCCCAACTGCAGCGGATTTACGGGACTTCGTTTTTCTCGAAAAAGGACCTCGACAATTTTCTGCACCAGATTGAAGAGGCCAAGAAGCGCGACCATCGCGTGATTGGGCAGCAACTGGATTTGTTTTCCATTCAGGAGCTGGCGGGGCCGGGGCTGATTTTCTGGCATCCCAAGGGCGGGATTATTCGCAAGGAGATGGAAGACTGGATGCGCGCGGAGTACCTGAAGCGCGGATATTCGCTGGTGTATACGCCGCACGTGATGCGCAAGCAACTGTGGCAGACGTCGGGGCACGAAGGGTATTACGCCGACAACATGTTCAGCGTGATGGAACTTGACGACGCGGAATACCGGCTGAAGCCGATGAATTGTCCGGGGCATATTTTGATTTATAAGGATTCGCTGAAATCGTATCGCGATTTGCCGGTGCGGCTGGGCGAGTTGGGGACGGT
>CAAGKR010527930.1_pt1 | contig 17279 bp, 14 predicted proteins | sample 2556971 | NCBI WGS metagenome assembly CAAGKR01 (sample SAMEA5207829, study PRJEB30636) | soil metagenome | biome: forest; feature: boreal; material: soil | place: USA | collected 2011-09 | depth 1 m | reverse complement strand
GGGCGCACCGAGCACCGATCCGGCATCACTGCAGCGTTGCATTGGCACAGGACGCCGGCGACGGGCGCATTGATTTTCCTATTTTTTTCTCAGGAGGAATGAAAATGAGCGAGATTATTCTGACCGCTGGCAGGGATGCTCCTCCAATAGGGCCAGGCCGTCGTTTTGGGCTCCTGGTGTGTACCGTCATGGCACTGTCCGTCGCGGCCTGCACAACGGTCGCTCCAGCTACACCGAAGCTCGTTTCGATTCAGGGCAATGGGACGTCCTCGGGGACCCCTGATCCGAACATTGCGCAGTTCCGCTTCAATCTGCCGACATGGAACACAGCGGCGCATACCTCGACCTGGCACATTGGCACCACGGTCCGCTTCACCGTGCCTTACCCCACCTCGATCGAACTCGATATCAAAGGCAAACCGTTAACAAAATCCGAGCCACCGCTGTCGAGAAACTACGAGTACGCCGGGCGGATCGAGAATCCGGGAGAAAACCCTGTGACCTGGAGCGTTGATATCGTCACGCCGTTCGACGTGCCGTACGCCGAGGATCAAGGAGGCCAGGTCGCTTACGTGCTCAGCATCGTGGATGTGGCCGGCTCGAACCGCAGCCAACCACTCAAGATTTATTACAGGCAGCCTCAGGCATACGTCCCCCAAATCATAACTGGGACAACGAGCACCACCTCCACCAACCCCACCAGTGCTTCCCGACCCACCGGACCTTGTCCCGGCGGCGCGCAGGAGCAGTCGTTTCTCATCTGCTGGAGGAAATCCGGATCGTCTCCGTACACCGCCGGCACGACCGCGTGCAGTTATTCGGAAGCGGTTCGCTTGTTGTCGAATTCCTACCCGGGCTTTAGTAGCAGCGCAGGAGCCTGTCCATAGTAGGAAGACAAAAACGGGAGGCGTTGATCCCTCCCGTCATAGCGGCGAGCGAACGTTTTGTCACGCTGCCGGCTGTGCCGGGAAGTCTGCTTGCTGAGGGCTTTCGGCGTCGAGCGCGAGGTCTGCGATGGTCAACAGTTTGCCAGAAAAGAATCGAGGTCTTTTGAGGGAATGTGATTCACCCATCTTGTTTAGTCGCGAGAGCCCTCTATCTCGATAGCTATCTCGAGAGGATCCCAGTTTCCAACTCTGTCTACCGCATCACGCAAGACGTCTTCATCGACGACACCTTGAGCTGCGATGCGGCGAGCGGCGCGATCTGCCGCTTCCTGAATCACGTGGCCGTCATGCCCTCGCGTCCATTCCCATCTCACATCGTGTCTCATCACCGCTTTGTCCAGCCGCGCCCACCAATCGTGATTTGTTTTGCGACGAAAGCGGCCGCTCATTGTTTCTACAACATAGCGTGAGTCAGTGAAGAGATGGACGCGGCACGGTTCCAGCAAAGCTTCGAGTCCGAGAGCGGCCGCAGCTACCTCCGCCTGCTGATTTGTGGCGCGTCCCAAATAAGAACCTACCGCGCGCCACACACCTTGATAACCGAGCAACGCAACAGCAGCCGCGCGTGTAGAGACCTGGCCGTTGCCCAGACTCGAGCCGTCACAGAAAATCGTGACATCTTTGGGACGCTTGCGAGAAGGTTCTTCAGGTGTCTTCGTGCTCACTTGGCTGATTCTACAAATCTTTCAGTCTGAGTTTTGTATCTGCATATTTCCAGGCGTTTTCAAATTCTCGCTGAACAAGCGCTGCAGCATGGGTCTTGTTTTGCGACTTCAGTGCATGCAGGAGTCCAAAGAGCGATCGGCCGTTTCGTTTATTTCTTTCCAGATCAGCACGAAAAACCTTCTCCGCCTCCGCGTAATCGCGATTCTGCATCAGCACGCCGCCGAGAGATTCCCTGACAGGAAGAAACCAGGGCGGAGGTTCGTCGTAAGCCATACGGTCTTGCACTTCAACCGCCTGGCGTAGGAGATCAATAGCAGCTTTTCGGTCGTGGCGCGCGAGGGCGATTCTGGCGCTCAATGTTTTTTCCGCAAGCCGCAGGATGTCGCCCATCACATCGGCCCCATGGCGCATGCGGGCAGGAGCTCCTTGAGCGACAGTGACGAACACTTTGCGTTCGCCTTCAGCGCCAACCAGGTTGCCCCTTGCCGCGTAAGCCATGCCACGCGCGAAATGTCGGATGAGATTTATATCGGTGGAGTCGGCGGCTGGCGACGGTAATTTTAGAATGTCGTTCCAACGACGAAAGCGCACGAGCATCAGCGCCGAAGTCTGCATGAATCTTCCCAACATCGGCATCTCTTTGACGTGCGGAGCGACACTGGCTTCGAGCTGGAGTGCCGCCTTCATCGCGTCGGCGAAGCGTCCCTCCATGCTGCAAGCAACGGCCAGGAAGTGCAGATTGTGATTGTAATACATCAGCGGGTACATGCCACTCGCACCTGAGAGTTTGAAGAGCGACCGGTCGGCTTCCGCTGCATCTCTATTGCTGCGGGCAGCAGCCTCGTAATCTCCCGTGCGCTCATAAATGTGTGCCGGCATGTGCACTAGATGTCCGGCCGCAGGCATTAGGGTAGGGAGTTTTGCGGCGTAAACGAGAGCACGCTCAGGATTCGGCGAGGCTTCGACAGTGTGGATATAGTAATGAATGGCGCCGATGTGATTTGGGTCGCGCCTCAGCACAGATTCAAGAACGGCGATAATCTCCTCTGTGCCTTCAGCAGGTTTGCCGTCGGCGGTCCAGAGTTGCCACGGACGAAGATCCATCGCACTCTCGGCGTAAAGCGTAGCGGCGTCGAGATCATCGGGATACTTCTGCACCAGCTCTCCCATAGCATTTTTGTAATCTACGGCGAGTTTCTTTAGGTCGGCTTTTGGATCGATCGAGTATCTCTTTACTACAGCGTTGATGTAAGCACGCTCATTCGCGGCGGCTTTGGCGGCGAGTAAGAGAGCTTTCTGTGCGGCCTCATAAGCGGATTTCTCCCTCAAGGGATCCACATCGAGATTAATGTTCGGACCTAGCGCGAGGGCAATGCCCCAGTAAGCCATGGCCATGTCCTGATCGAGCTCTGTCGCACGTCTGAAAGAACGAATCGCTTCCTGATGATTGAAAGCGTAAATATAACTAAGGCCCTGATCGAAAAACCTCTGCGCCTCGGGATTGGTCGTGGAGACTGGATGGTGGTGCGAACCCATTCCTGACACTAGACTCGCAGGCTTCCCGGCCGGCGCCATCTGCATCTGGTGGTCTGATTGCTGGCTAAAAGCGATCGCGCTGCAACATAATGTCACAAGAATACTGGGTAGTATCTTCTTCATTTTGCACCTCCTGGATGGCTCCACTGGAATGACTGATCCAATTCCCATTAAGGCTTGAGTTATTCGTTCACTTTCAACACTGCCAGGAATGCCTCCTGTGGAATTTCGACGCGGCCGACTTTTTTCATGCGCTTCTTTCCTTCCTTCTGCTTCTCGAGCAGTTTGCGTTTTCTCGAAATGTCGCCGCCGTAGCATTTCGCAATAACATTCTTACCGAGAGCCTTCACTGTTTCGCGCGCAATCACTTTCATACCGATTGCCGCCTGGATCGGTACTTCGAAAAGCTGGCGCGGAATCAACTCCTTCATTTTTGCCGCCAGAGCTCGACCTTTCGACTGCGCCGTGGCACGGTGCAAAACCAGCGACAGCGCATCTACCGGTTCACCAGCAACAAGCACATCGAGCTTGACGAGATCGCTTTCCCAGTAACCGGCGAGGTGGTAGTCAAGTGAAGCATATCCTCGCGAAATTGATTTCAAGCGATCATAAAAGTCCAGGACGATCTCGTTCAGTGGCAGTTCATAAGTCAGCATCACGCGATTGGCAGTGATGTATTCAAACCCCTTTTGCACCCCGCGCTTTTCTTCCAGTAACGCCAGGATCCCACCCAGGTGTTCTTCGGGCGTCAGGATGACGGCACGAATCGCCGGCTCTTCAATTTTCACTATGCGACCCGGGTCGGGCATCTTAGCGGGCGAGTCGATTTCCGTAACCTTCCCATCAGTTGTTGTGACGACATATCGCACGCCGGGTGCAGTTGTGATCAGCTCGAGATTGAATTCGCGTTCCAAACGTTCCTGCACTATCTCCATGTGAAGGAGACCGAGAAAGCCGCAGCGAAACCCAAAACCCAGCGCCGTCGACGACTCGGGCTCGTAAAAGAAAGAAGCGTCATTCAAACGGAGTTTATCCAGTGCATCGCGCAGCTCTTCGTACTGATTGGTATCTACGGGATAGAGCCCTGCGAAAACCATTGGTTTGATTTCCTGAAAACCGGGGAACGGTTCCTTTGTGGGACGGGCTGCTTCCGTGACCGTATCGCCGATTTGCACGTCCGCGACCGCCTTGATCGAAGCTGTTAAAAAGCCAACTTCGCCAACGCCCAATTCATCGATCGGCGTTGGTCGAGGGCGATTCACCCCGAGGGTTTCCACCTGGTAATCGCGACCGGCGTTGAAAAAGCGAATCTTCATTCCCGGCCGAATCGATCCATCGATGACGCGGAAAAGAACGATCACGCCGCGATACGAGTCATACCAGGAATCAAAGATAAGCGCCTTCAAGGGCGCGCTTGGGTCACCTTTTGGCGACGGAACGTCGCGCACGATTGCTTCCAAAACTTCCGCCACTCCCTCGCCGGTTTTGGCGCTGGTGAGAATGGCGTTATGAGTTTCCAGGCCGATGAAATGTTCGATCTGCTCGATGGCTTTTTCCGGCTCGGCGCCGGGGAGATCGATCTTGTTGATAACCGGGATCAGTTCCAGGTTGTTTTCAATGGCGAGATAAGTGTTGGCCAGCGTCTGCGCCTCGACGCCTTGTGAAGCATCGACAATAAGCAGGGCCCCCTCGCAAGCCGATAGAGAGCGCGATACTTCGTAGGAGAAGTCGACGTGGCCGGGCGTGTCGATCAGATTCAAAATGTAAGGCTGACCATCTTGCGCTTTGTAGTCCAGGCGCACCGCGTGCGCTTTGATCGTGATGCCTCGCTCGCGCTCCAGGTCCATGTCATCCAAAACCTGCGCAGACATATCGCGCCCGGTGACGGCGCCCGTCAGCTCCAGAAGACGATCTGCGAGCGTTGACTTTCCGTGATCGATATGGGCGATGATGGAAAAATTTCGGATGAGAGCGGGATTCATTAACGAGTCCAAAGTTTAAAGTCCAAGGTCCAAAGTCCTTCGGCCCGACGTTGGACTTTGCACGTTGGACTGTGACTTAACATAACAAAAGACGCTGCCAATTTCTATTTACTACTGTTAGTCGTTGATATGCGCTTCGACGTAGGCACGAGCTGTTTCTGGAGTGTTCACTGACTGAATAAACTGAAAATTCTTCGTTGCCCAAACAGCATGATCCTTTATGAATTGCGCGTAGTCGTCTGATACTCCGGTCGCAGTAACGAAGCCAAGCTTGCGTAAAACTTTCTGCATCAACTCCGAGTCCTTCGTCATTCCCGCAGCCTGCATCAGTTTGTGCTTGTCGTCATCGGACATAGTTGACGAGGAATTTGATGAGGAGCTTGATGAGTTGGAGTTCGATTTTTGGTTAGCGTTTGAATTGGACTTCGTATTCCTGTTGGAATTCGTGTTGGAGCTGTTGCTGTTGGACCCGAGACCGGGTAGAGACAAAATACCGGCCGCTGAAAGCACAACACCGATAATTACGAGCAGAATTAAGCCCAGGCAACCTGCGGCTCCGCATCCCAGAGCAATCTTTTGGTTTCTGTTCATCGTCTTACCTCATTCTTCTAATATGATGTTACGTAATCTAATAGGACGGCTAGCGACGGGCTTGCGGGGTCCCTGCTCGGGCAACCCGCGTGGGGGTTTCTAGTCTTTCATCCAGGCGATGCAAGACTGGAGATGATAACGCATATTTTGAACTGTGTCGTGATGCAAACTACCGTGCCCGGGCAAAACCCACTCAAAATCGTAATTCATAAGTCTCGCCATCGATTCAGTCTGCTTCGCCCAAGAGTACCAGGCCACGCTGCGAAACGCGGTCAAAGTTTCGCGCGTCGGCGACCACGCCAGATGATCGCCAGTGAACAGAAACTTTTTCTTGTAGAGAAAAACCATGTGGCCTCGGGTGTGTCCGGGCGTGGGAATCGCAACGAGATCATTATCGAGCTCGATCTCTTTCTCACCAGTTATAATTCGCTCAATCCCTAAGCTTCCAGCCCCGTCGTCAGCGTGCATGGTCTGCTCGCAACCAAACCGTTTTGAGAATAGTTTGTGATCCGCTACATCATCCCGGTGCGTTAGAAGCATCTGTTTTACGCCGCCCATCTCCACAAGGCGCTTGACGAGATGTGTAGCAAATCGAGGTGAGTCGATCAGCAGGTTGCCGCCTTCACTTTCAGGCCGGGTGATTAGATAACTCCAGCCACCGAAACTCGATTCCGCAGTGAAACCACAGAAGCACACGTTCTCGGCAATAAGCAACGGAAAGGCATCGATGCCAATGTGCGCGTCGTGCTTCCTGGTAGTTCCGATTGAACCGGTAGGGCAGGCCACTAACGCCATCAGTGCCAGGCGCTTCTCTTCATCTGTTTCAGGCTGCCGGTACACACTACACTGCTCGCCGTGGTCTCGAAAAATTGCCGGAGCCAGCTGGCTACATGTGTCGCAGTCAATGCAGCTTGCATCAACATAGAAATCTCCGGGTACATTTTCCGGCAGGCGTTGTTGTATGTTCGCCATTTAAAAAACCGCTGTTTGGATATTGACTAGATAATGGAGTAAGCGTACCTCAGGATTCAAGTTTGGGGTATCTTAGATGTCCGACAAAACTTCAGTTTGTCGTTTACTTTTGCACGGGCTACTGTTGGAGGAGCGGCAGGCCAGGGATTCTTAGTTGAGCGATGCTTACTGAGTTGACTGGCCCTTCGATTTAAGAAGCTCTCAAAACCCAAAAGAACTGATCAAGTCAAAAGGTCTCTCAGGTTAGGAAGGGGGCCTGCCCCCCTGCTGCACTAAGACAATGTTCTTAGCTAAAAGCTTCCATTGAGTGAGTAATTAAGAAAGTCAGAGGTCTGGCTTTTGAGAAGAAGTATTAAGAGCGGGGGCAGGCCCCCTTCCTGACCCTGAGCTTCTGTGAATAAGCTTTTGGTAAACAAAACTTGTTCAGCCTGCGAAGCAGGAGTCGCGGGTCCGGAAGCCCGCTTGGCGTGCCATGGTCATCACCTGGGGTGGCCTGACTCTCACAGACCGAACTCGTTGATCAGTCGATGCAAATAAGAACGGCTGATTCCCAGGCGTTTCGCCGCAGCCACTTTGTTCCCACTCTCTGCTTCGAGGGCGCTTGCGATCAAGCGCCTCTTTAAAGCAGTAACCGCACCTTCAAAAGTCGTTTCGATGGGCACGCCTGGAGCCGGCAAATCCTTGAGCATTTTTTCCGGAAGAAACTCGAGGCCAAGGGTTGGCCCGCGGTCTAAGAGAACAAGTCTCTCCATCAGGTTTTCAAGTTCCCGCACGTTTCCCGGCCAGTCGTATTCGTGAAGGGAATCGATAAGAGCAGGATCCAATTGCGGCGTTGCGCGTCCATGCTTTTCAGCAGCCTTAGCCGCGAAGTGCGCTGCCAGGCCCGGGACGTCTTCTCTTCGTTCACGCAAAGGCGGCAGCACTAACGGCACAACGTTTAGCCTGTAGAAAAGGTCCCTTCTAAAGTTATCACCTTCCACCTCAGTCTCAAGATCACGATTGCTTGCAGCGATCAGGCGAATGTCGACAGTTAGAGTTTTCGTACCTCCGACCCGCTCAAAAGCACGCTCCTGCAATACCCGCAGCAGCTTTACTTGAACGTTAGGCGTCAGCTCCACAATCTCATCAAGAAACAGAGTGCCACCGTCAGCCAGTTCAAATCGTCCCATCCGGGCGTGGGTTGCTGACGTGAATGCCCCTTTCTCATGGCCAAATAGTTCCGACTCAATTAAAGACTCGGGCAAAGCGGCACAGCTTACGGCGATGAAGGGCCCATGAGCGCGCTGACTTTCTTCATGGATAGCTCGCGCAAGCATTTCTTTTCCCGTTCCATTTTCACCGATGATCAAAACTGTCGCGCACGTGTCGGCAACCGCTCGGGCTTGCTTCAGCGTTTTCTCCAGCGACTGACTCGATCCAATCAAACGGCCAAACCCCTTCGCCCCCACGAGCTCGTCATGCAAGCGCTCGTTTTCAAGTTCGAGCCGGCGCATGCGAGCCGCCTGGTTCACGATGTGAAGAACCTCGGCCGCGTCGAGTGGTTTTTCGAAATACCCGTAAGCGCCGCGCTTGACGGCCTCGAGGGCGGCGCGTTTGGAGTTGGTCCCTGTTATCACAACGACCTGGACCGGGGGATCCGCATTCCGCGCAGCCTCGATAATTGCCAAACCTTCGGTAATCTCTTCGACGTGAGGCGGCAGATGCAGATCGCTCACGACTACATCGATCTTTTCTTGTTGCAGGAGCTTGACGGCCTGCGCACGAGAAGATGACTCCAACACACGATAGTCTGAGTCGAGCGTCCAGAATAGTCCGCGACGCACCGCCTCATCATCGTCAACCACGAGAATGGTTTCTTTGTGTTGGTTTTCTTTGCCCATCTCGAGTTTTGGCAAACGAGTGCAGCGCGGTCATTAGCAGAGAGCGCGTCTGAAAACGACTTAGAACGTCTGGGCAGACTAACTGTGAGATTGGCTGTGCGGCTCTTTTTCACCGCGTTCGTCGATTGCGACTGATGGTAGCACGACCCTAAAGGTTGTTCCAGCGCCTACTCGCGACTCGACCTCAATCGATCCGCCATTTGCTCTGATTACCTCGCGACAGGTGTAAAGACCGAGGCCTACGCCTCTGCTTTTGGTTGTAGTAAACGGCCGAAAAAGCTTCTCTTCAATGAATCGTTGACTGATACCCCGGCCAGTATCGCTGACGCTAAAAAACGGTTGGCCATCCTCAGTCGTACCAGCCATCAGGCTTAAGGTTCCCTTCTGTTGGTCCATCGCCTCGAGCGCATTAATTATTAAATTCTCAACCACCTTAGTCATTCGTTCCACGTCAACAAGAGCAAAAAGGGATTCAGGAAGGGATATCTCGATATCATGCGCGACTCGAGCCGGCTCGGCGGTCATTGAGATCACCCGCTTCAACATCGGAACAAGATCTACGGGCATGGGCCTCTTGTGCTCGCCGCTTAGAGTAGTGACCGGATTGCTTAATCGCGCCACCAGAGCCCTTAAGTTCTGGGTTGCGCTCGTAAGAGATTTCATCGTGTCGGCGCGAAAATCTTTGTTATCAAAATGTCGCTCCATGTTTGTCACGGTCAGCGATAAACCTTCAATGGCGTTCTTTAGATCGTGAGTGAGAATGGCAGACAGCCTGACAAAGGATTGAAACTGTCGTGTTTCAGCTTCACGCGCGAGCTGTTCGCGAAGCTGTTTGGTCATCAAGCTAACGTTGTCAGCAAGAGGGCGCAGATCGTCTCTGGACTGCAACTCAATGCGATAGTCCAGCTTCCCTTGGGCGATTGCTCCAACCGCTTCCGTGACGCGATCAATGCTTTGTGTTCTTTTAAGATAATAGGTTGACAGAAAAATGGCTGCGGCGGTGCCCATGAAAAGCGCGAAAGCAATGCTTAACCAGCCCAAGCGTCGAGTGCTACTGGTGACGAGCGAATAATTGCGAGCCACTGCTAAAGAGAGTTTGGTCCCCATAAGCGGAGAATAGGCCGCGAGCCACTTATCGCCATCAGACGACGTGTAGAACTTCGTTCCAAAGTGTCCGGCAACCATGGAATTCGCAACCGGAGCGAAGTAAGGCATGAAGGCATTCACTTGTTGATTTTTGAGTGCATCGTTAGTGTGATAGACAATTGCCCCTGAATCATCAAGGACTATAACAACGGCCGGCGTCGTTGTTGTGTAGTCCTCTCCGAGGGGAAGCCCGCGCCGGCGAGCGATCAGCGAAACAAGAGAGTCGGGCTTAATGTCAGCCACCAGAGCGCCACGCGCATTTGGCTTTTCTTCCCATACAAAAACTGGCGTCGTGCATCGCAACATTTTGCCAAGCGTTGCCTGTTTAACGACGCTGCAGAAGGGTTCCTGCTGACTGGTTGTCCAGACAGCGTCATCTGGTTGAATCTGATCTGGAAGCAAGTCTCTTGTGCGAAATTCTATGTCGCCATCCCCTTGCGGGCTGGGGGATTCCGCGACAAACAGCAATCGTTTGGCCGGCGAGAAGGCGGCAACAGTTGCATAGAACCTTCCGTAGCGAAGAAGCCCGGCCACCGACTCCCTGACTTCGGAAACATCCTCGCTGCCGGCAGTAAGTTGCCCATTTAAAGTGGAACGTAATCGGTCGCCAACGCCTGACCGAGAAGCTTGCATTTGCGCAGCGCTAACGTACTTTCGCATAACTATGCTTCCGGCCAAGGTCTGTAGCTCCGTCTTGCGATCATGCAGCAAAGTGTCAAACTCGGCAGTTGTTCCGGCCAATTCACTTTCGAGATCGACCTGGAGCAACTTCTGGTTGAATTTTAGATTGCCGAGGAAACTGAGAAGACTTATGACGAGCAAGGGAAGAATGCAGACGAGGAAAAAAGTGAGAAAGGTTTTTGGTCGACTCTGCAACGCTCGCACCCCGGGGAAACAGGTTGGCAGAAATATTAACGCAGCCTGCGCTTTCCGGTAAGGGGGAGGCAACGCCGGATCAAACAGGGAGGCGGCCAAACTCCGCCAGCAGAGGCCCGAGCGAGTCTATGATTCTCGTATGGGCCACGCCATTGCTGGCGACAACACCATTGCGATTCTGTACGTCAGCCTTGTTGTACCTGAGTGGCCGCCCGAAGAGGTCGGTCAGGCACCCGCCCGCTTCCTGCAAAATGATTTCAGGAGCGCAGGTGTCCCATTGTTTTGTTCGCGGCGACAAATGGATATAAAGGTCGCATTGCTGCTCGACAATCAAACCCACCTTTATTCCCACTGAACCACGACGAACCTCCTGCTGCAAACCGAAAGCCTGAACAATCTTATCCATACGCGGGCTACGATGCGATCGACTGGCGGCAAGTCGCATCGTCGAGAGTTCCCTGTGATCTGAGACGCGGACCTGCTCGGGTTCATAGTCGGGACGCTCGGTCCATGTGCCGCTACCGCGAACGGCGCGATATAACACTCCCGTCAATGGTTGGTAAACAACGCCAAGCACACACTCCCCGTCTTCCGTCAGCCCAATCTGGACCGCGAAGTCGCCATTGCCGTCGATAAAGCCGGTAGTGCCATCGAGGGGATCAATCATCCACACGCGCGATCTGTCGAGACGATGCACCGTGTCAACAGATTCTTCCGCAAGAATGCCGTCGTCAGGAAACGCAAGCCGCAGCCGCTTCACGATGATTTCATTTGCAAGTTTGTCTGCTTGAGTGACGGGCTCTCGATCATCCGCGCCAGTCTTTTGCTCGATATCGAGCGGACCTTCATATAGATCAAGGATGGCCGCGCCCGCTTCACGCGCAAGTTCGAGGGCGATGGACATTTCGCGGTTGTAGTTTCGTGATTGAGTCCGCATTCGTTGTCCGCATTGGTTCTAATGCGGCTCTGCCGCCTGACGTGCGCAAGGTCTGTGACCTTCCAAACGTGAAATCTTGAACTTATGGGGCTACCCCCCAATCAAAAGGGGCATAACCCCCCACTAAAAAGTGTCGTTACGGTGGGGCAGGGCCGCCACCGTAAATCAAGCGGCGGAGCCGCAGAGCTCGCGTGCGGCCTCACGAATAATCTCCAGCGTTTCATCGATGTCCGCGCGAGTAGTTCGAAAGTTTGTAATGCAAGCTCGCAAGGCGAATTTGTTGCCGAGCGTTGCGCTCGAGAGATAAGCTCGGCCTCCGCGCTGGACCGCGTACATAATTTTCGTGTTGAGTTGATTTAACTCAGAATCGATGCTTGCGTCGTCGCACTGCTCGAGGGCGTGAAGTCGTGACTGTAACGATTTGGGTACATAACGAAAGCAGCAAATACTTAACTGCGGACGTGCCAGCATCTCCAGGTCATCTGCCTGCTCGACGCACTGGCCGAGGTATGCAGCGAGTGCGATGTCTTCGCTGATGGCCTCTGCAATCCGACGCACCCCATAGTAACGAAGCGTCAGCCAGATCTTTAACGCGCGAAATCGGCGCGACAATTCCGGACCATAATTCCAAAAGGCAAAAGATTCCTGTGCGTTCTGCTCGTGAACCTTGATGTAATCGGCATCATCAAAACTGAAAGCAGCGCGAGCTTGAGCTTCATCGCGAAACAGAAGGCACCCTGAATCAATCGGCACGTACAGCCACTTGTGAGGATCAAGCGATACCGAATCTGCTCGATAAAGACCCTGGAATAGCGGCCGCTTGGTTTCATCGAGCGCGGCAAGCGCGCCATAAGCGCCGTCGATGTGGAACCACAGCCCAAATTCGTTTGCGACTTCCGCGATCTCATCGAGCGGATCAACGGCCCCGGTGTTAACGGTACCGGCGCTGCCGACTACGCAGAACGGCTTCATTCCATTTTCCAAATCCCTGGAAATGCTCTCGCGCAATTGCTGCACGTTCATGCGAAAACGATCGTCGCACTTGACCAGACGAACCTGCTCACGCCCTAAACCAAGAATGTCGGCCGCTTTGGGTATAGACATATGAATCTGATCCGAAGCGTATAAGGTCATCGGCGTGCGACGATTCCACAACCCCGTCGACGCGACATCCGGGTCGGATTTAGCACGGTGGGCAATCAGCAGGGCGGTCAGATTCGCCGTTGAGCCGCCGCTTGTAAGTAGCCCATGAGTATTGTGAGCCTCAGAATCCCCGCTATATCCAATCAACGACGCGAGCCAGCGCACGACGGTGCGCTCAATCTCAGTGGCCGCAGGCCCCGAACGCCAGGATGTGACATTTGCATTCAGTGTGGAAGCAATCAGATCGGCAAAAGCGCCCGGGGCCGTAGAAGGCGAGGCGACGTAACCAAAAAAGCGCGGGTGACCATTGTGGCGGCTGCCTTCAATGATCGCGCGACAGTCGTTGAGCAGTTGCTCGAGTGGTTGACCTTCATTTGGAAGCGTCCCGCCGATTTCGCCAATTGTTTTGCCGCCGTAAGTTTCAGGGAAAACAGGGAAGGTGGAAACCTGGGAAAAGTAATCAGTTACGAGCTGAGTGACCTGCGACGAAAGCTCCTGCATCGCGGCAGCGGAGATGTCGAGTGAAGACCGCTCGCGCATAAGTGTCTTGACAATTTCTTTCATTTGAAAGGTGGGGCGATCGCCACGAGAAGCGATAAGCGCCCGCTGCCGTTATTTGTGACCCCATGCGGAATTCCGGCAGGTGCAACTACAAGCGATCCGGTGTGCGCCACTCGTTCTTCGTCTCCCACTGTAAATCTTCCGGAGCCTTCCAACACAAAATAGAATTTGTCCGCGTCCTGGTGAGCGTGCACGCTCTGCGTCTGATTTGCTTCCAGACAGTTTAGACCAACCATCACATGCTCGCCTTGCCACAAAGTGGTTTTGTAAAACTTCTCTGCTTGTGCTCGTGCATGCTCTTTCCAATCGAGGAAGTAGCTCATAGGTCGTTCCCTTAGTATCTGCCGAGTGGACTGCAAAGCTAACACAGCCCCACGTAACCATGAAGCGCTTGCTGCCCGGGGGAAGGCGCACGTATATTCTCGACCTTTACAAAAGTTACGCTTATGACCATCCCCAACTGCGCCACACTTGAAGGCACTACGCGCTATCGCGAGCGTTTCAAAGGTATCGCCGCTGTGAACCATTTTCGGCAAGAGCAGGACCTTTGTCTGGGATCGATCGGCATCGGAACTTATTTGGGCAACGCCGACGACGCGACCGACGCGAGGTATGCAGATTCAGTCGCTCGCGCCGTCCAGCTTGGAGCAAATGTAGTCGATACGGCGGCAAACTATCGCTTCCAGAGAAGTGAAAGATCTATCGGGAGAGCTTTGCAGGTTCTAACGGGGAAAGACGGCTTCTCGCGAGATGAAATTATTATTTGCACAAAGGGAGGTTACCTGCCGTTTGACGGCGCCCCACCCCGAGATATACGCAGCTATGTTGAAGAGACATTTATTAAGCCGGGCATAGCAAGCTTCGCAGATATTGTGGGCGGCAGCCACTGCATGACGCCAGCATATTTGCAGAATCAGTTGGAGCAGTCACTGCGAAACATGAATCTTGAATGCGTGGATGTTTACTACGTCCATAATCCGGAATCACAGCTTGGATATGTTTCGGAAGAAGAGTTTTATACGCGGCTGAAGGCAGCCTTTGAGGGTTTGGAGAAAAATCGCGCGCAAGGGAAACTGGGATCCTATGGCGTGGCAACCTGGAACGGGTTTCGCGTGGATCCCGGGGCAAAGGATTATCATTCTTTGGCGCAGATTGTAGCCATTGCGCGCGAGCTTGCTGGCGAGTCACATGGTTTTCGTTTCATTCAACTTCCGCTTAATCTGGCAATGCCCGAGGCCCTCATCCTGAGGAATCAGGTAGTTGACGGCGAGGAGATGTCTCTCCTCCAAGCAGCCATCGCGCTGGGAGTCACGGTCGTCTCCAGCGCCTCGATTTTTCAGGGACGTGTTGCGGAAGGTTTGCCGGAAGCTCTTTGCGAATCGCTCGGTTCATTGCCCACTGAGGCACAAACCGCGATACAGTTTGTTCGTTCAGCGCCGGGAATAACCACAGCACTTGTCGGCATGAGCAGCTGCGAGCATGTGGAGGAAAATCTTCAGCTTGCTCACGTGGAGCCCTTGATGCCGGAAGAATTCCTGAAGATGTTTGAAATAAAGTAGTACAAGCTTCAGGAAGAAGGTTTTGCAGTGAGGCGGCTATGCCGGGTCCCAGCGCGGCAGCGGCGCTGGGCGCTCTCGTCGCAGCTTCACAAAGCTGGACACGTCAGCGCACTCTAAACTCGGTCCGATTCCTTTGCCGGTTGACAATGATTCAACCTCAATACAAGTCGTTTGCAGAGTTCTGGCCACACTATGTTGCCGAACACAGCAATCCCCGCACGCGTCTGCTCCATCTTATTGGAACTGCAATCGCCCTCAGCTGTCTGGTTCTCTTCGTTGCCGTTGGACGATGGTGGCTTTTCCCTCTGGCGCTAATACCAGGTTACGGCGCGGCGTGGGTTGGTCATTTCTTCATTGAGAAGAACAAGCCGGCCACGTTTCAGCATCCGCTGTGGTCATTCATCGGCGACTACAAAATGATCTGGATGATGTTGACAGGAAGGATGGCGGCCGAAGTTGCGCAGACCGCAAAAACCGCAGGGGCAGGGCGGGGTCCCCAGCGGGGCAGCCCCGCTGGGGTGCTAGGCCCACCTTCCCGACCCTGAGCTTCTTCCAGTTCATTTATTCCCTGCACTTTGAAGGCCTTTCAATCAGGTTCGTCAACAAACTTGCACAGCCTCTGAGGTCGGGAGGGGTGGCTTACGCCCGCTCTTCGGCCAAGACGCCCTGCTATAGGAGTAAAGACAGTTAGCATGATTGCAAAGTTGTAATCTGGTAAACATATAAAACGAAAAAGCGATGGCGAGTGGATTCTTTATTGCGGCGGCAGTATAGAATAGTGAGTTGAAATACTTAACCTTGCCTATCTAACTAAGGGGCAAATATCGAAAACTAGTATGCGCGGAAATATTCCTATTCCCGAAATTCCTCACGCCGAAGATCTCTGGCTGATAGTTATCATCACTTCCGTGCGCGAAAGGCGAACGCAGCAAGGCAAACTCTTCTGCGACGCTACCGCGCGCAATGCGACTGGGTCGCTCGCCTTGAAAATTTGGGGTGAGACGCTTGAGCAGTGGAAGGAGATCAAGCCCGGACTCTGGGGTGTGACAGGCCGCCTCGAAATTTTCCAGGATCGCCCGCAGTTTGTCGTTGCTGAGTATCGACCGATCACAATCGAACAGTATCGCGAACATCAAGGCTCTGACCCGGTGCTTCCGCGGGCGTACACGATGGACATTGAGACGTTGACGCTTCCCGACTTCCGCGAACGTGTGGGCCCGCAGCTGGAACGATTGTGGAAGCTTGGTAACATGCGCCTTGAACAGCAGCAACGCTATCTCGAAGACATCGCCGCCGAAGAAGAGCGCTGTTATCAACTTGGATCGCTGAGCGCAGCCTCGGGCAGGATTCTTTCAATCGCAGTCCACGAGGGTCCGATTCCAGGTCTCGACTTTGGCGGCGTTGAGCAGCGGCAAAGTGAACAGGTCTTTGGGATAGACAAAGACGGAAATGAGCAGGACGAAAAGAAATCGCTGCTGGCGTTTCTTGAATTAATGAAAGACTTCGATCGCGAAAGCGATGAACTAGTCGGTCATAACCTCATCGGTTTTGATCTTCCTTTTATCTTCCAACGCTGTTTGGCCCATCGCATTTCCGCCAAACCGATTGTTGACCTCGGTGAATACCGCGTCCGGGGGGTGTTCGACACGATGCATCACTGGTGGCTGGGAGCTAAGCGCTTTGTGAGTCTTGACGACATTGCCTGGGCACTCGGTATTGAGTCGAGCAAAACTGCCACCGTGGAAGGCAGCAAGGTCTTCGATCTTTACCAGGCGGGCAAACTGGCGGAGATTCGCGAATACAACCTCAATGACGTGCGCGTTACCCGCAAGGTTTACGAGCGCATGGTCGGATGCTTTGGCAGATGAGCCACAGATGAACACGGATTTACACGGATAGGCAAAAAAAAAAATGCTTACGCGGCTGTAGCGTTAGTCTCATCTCAGATCTGTCTAATCCGCGGTCATCTGTGGCTCCTGTCCGGTGATTGTTGCAGCGGCAGCTAATTGGAGGGAAGCCGGCCCGTTAACGCGACGCTGTTTCACTTCTGCAACAGCTTTTGTTAGACTAAGCCAAAATCTCTGGATGGTCGTTATGATTGCTTCCTTATTGATATCACTAGTTGGTCTCGCCGTAGGTATCTTGCTAACTTGGTTGATCTTTCGTGAGCGAGTTTCGGCGAAGGAGACAAGCCTGCAAACGGCTCTTTCTGGACTTGTGACTAAAGACAATATCATATCGAGTCTCCAAAAAGAGAGTTCTTCCCTATCTGCGAAACTCACAGCCGCCGAGGTCAGACTTTCCGAACAACAAAAGGCTTTTGACGAAAAACTTGCCTTCAAAGACGTACTTGAAATCGAGTTCAAGAATGTAGCCAACGAGATTCTCGAAGAAAAGAGCAAGCGGTTCACGGATCAAAACAGACTAAACCTGGATTCACTATTGACACCTCTTGGGAATCAGATAAAGGAATTCAAAGCCAG
>CAAGKR010360549.1_pt1 | contig 17280 bp, 18 predicted proteins | sample 2556971 | NCBI WGS metagenome assembly CAAGKR01 (sample SAMEA5207829, study PRJEB30636) | soil metagenome | biome: forest; feature: boreal; material: soil | place: USA | collected 2011-09 | depth 1 m | reverse complement strand
TGTCGACATCACTATTTTCTGGCCAATAATTTCATCGAAGGGTCACTCGATTCAGCCTGCGGACCGCATGGTAACGGCCTGATTAAGCTGCTGATTCGCAATATTCGTATGGAAAGCGTTGGTGATGCTTCGCAGCAGATATATTTCAGCAATTCATGGCCAAACCATGATCGGCAATAGCAATTCGTGTCCACATCCGCGGGGCGTCGGCGCAGCGAAAATGCGATTGTCACTGATTTCCCGGAGAAATTGTCTCTGGACCGGAGATCCAGGGCGTGAATTGCTGAAATTTTGGCCAAAGAATACTGAAATCGACATCCGCCGTTCTCGCTTGCCTCGTTGAAATTGAGCGCGCAACGGTGGCGGCTATTTCGGGCATCGCACCCAATTCTTGGATGTGGGGAAAATTGACGGCGCAGGAATTCTTGATGATCCTGCGAGACCTGACGACGTGGGCCCTGACGCACTTTGAACCTGTACGGTGCTGGTCCATCGCCGAAGACTTAACAGCCTCCGAAGAGCGGGAAGGATACGGGTTGATCGGTCGGAGTACTCGGATGTCGGCGTCCGATTATCGGGATAATCGATCGACCAGATCACTGAGCGATATCACCAGCCCGAAGGTGCGCGGAGCTGCACTTTGGACAGCCCACGCCCTGATGGCTACGTGCCACATCGCCGCGTCGGACCGTCCATCGGGAAAATCCACTCAAGATCGGCAAGGGGCCCTCCTCTCGCGATCGTCTCCGGCGGGCCGGCAGTGGCTGGCACAGCGACAGGCGCTTTGGCCTCCGCAATACCGCGGCGCGCGGTGGATCGACGTGCGAGAAATGACATAAATCGCGGCGCCACAACAATTGCTGAAGGATTGGACAGAGACTCTGAAGTCGACAGCCGCAACGACGATCGAAAATAGCCCACGCGGGGGCCTGTAAGGGCTCCCACTCTATTGTGCGAATTGTGTCGCGCTCGCCGCGCGTGCGTCAAGTCGAGATGCGCCCGTGAGCGGATCGCAAGATCAATGCCCCAGAACTTATACCTCCGGCGATAGCAGATGGTCGAGTTCAGCATAATCGATGCACGAAACAATGAGGCGCGAATGAAAATAGAGGCAATGCTTTGGATAGTGGTCTTAATCTTGGTGGCGCTGTCGTTCCTTTTTCCGAAAACTCGGTCGTTTAGCCTTTCCGCAATTGGCGTCGCGATTGTCGCGATCGTCGCGATCGTCGTCGTCGCCAAGCGCGGCGAACCACCTACACTGGGGGCTACGGCGCCGGCCGTCGTTGAGAAAAAGCCGATCGACTTCGAGCGATTTCTTGTCGAGAAATTGGATAAGGCAGATCCCGAGGCAAAAAACCGCATACGCATGGAGGAAATTCGATTCGATCAAGTACGTGCCGAAGCTGGAGCGGAACGCGGCAGCATCGGCACGGTCGTCGCGCGACTTTACAACGACTCCGCGACTTACACTTTGACCGACTACGGGTATTATTTGGTGGTGCAGGATTGCATCAGAGCGGTCTGTACGACAGTTTTCGACCAACATGGACTATCCGCAGTGTCCGTGCCGCCCAACCAAGCGCGCGACGTGAAGATTGCAGTCCGAGACGGAAGTACTCGCGATGTGCCGCCGATCAAAATACTTGGAACAGCCAATATCCTGCTCACGCCTGCCGCAACGCGTGCCGGACCCGCGAGCAGCGCTTCCACCGACTAGTATTCTGCGAGAAATAACAGCAAACGCGGCGCACCACGATAATTGAACAACAATTGCAGACCGTTCGAACAATGGCGCCCACTGGCACGCGGATTTCGGTTAGCCTGCCCATGAGGACTGCAATGCAGGATTGACCTCTAATCCCGTCGCAGGTTCGACGATAAGTACTTGCTCGAACGCGGCCAAAACGCAAGTTTTCGCCGGGGCGTCCGGAACGTAACGGGGAGAGCGGTCCATTCTGGGTGCTACGCGGCCAGGCAAACGGGATCGGCAGCGGTTCGCAGCTGCGGATGCGAGCGTTCGAAGTCCTTAGGTAGCTGTTGATTGAGCACGCGGGTTCGCACCTGGAGCAGCCGATGTGCCCCGGCCATCCTCCATCGTATTTGTTGCTTCTTGAGATCTGGCGAACAACCCAGCCGCCTTGGAGGGTAACGCCCTGAAGCGCGACACGCATGCCCTCCAGCATTCGGACGGAATCGAAAGCTTAGACGCGAAGTCTAGCTTGGCGTGCTCTACAGGTCCGACGCTCTAGTAATAGGGCAGACGGGCAGATTCGAGCGCAAACCCGCCACAGTGCGCTACTTAGATACCGCTTCGTCGCGACCGGCCACCGCCGCCGCCCTCGCCATCCCCGACCTCGCCGCATTGATCCTCTCGGCATACTGCAGCGGCATCCGCATCGACTTCCATCCGCCTGCCTGAGTGATAGCCGCTAAGTCGAGCTCGGCGAGATCCTATGCCGCCCTTAACCGGCAAGAATGCCCCGAAATCCGCTCTCCCTGTTCCGCCTCCGACCGCTTCACCGCCTCTCGCCCTCAAGGGCCTCCCCTTGATTTAGGTGCCAAAAGTGCCGGTTGAGAGACCGGCTATTTTCCGGGGCATTTCGGGGTGTGGCTTCGTAACATATTGATTCAATGGAGTCCTCTGTTCGGTGTGAATGTCGGTTTTTACAGCGCATTTTGGCTCTGCTTAGGCGCCCACAGCCCGTGATTTTGTTGCCGCCAGTGTCGGCAGCAGTTGCTGAGCGTATTGCTCGATCGGGAAGCTGAACACGCCGCGCAGATTGATGCCTTCCGTGCGGGTCGGTGCGATGCGGCCGATCAGTTCCGGCGGTACCGCCGTGGATGGGCGTGTGTTCCAGCGATCCAGTACCAACTGCATTTTCATCGTGTTCCAGGCCATGACGATATTGGCGAGCAAGCTGAGCGCGTCGGCGACAGCCTGCATCTCATCGTGCTGTTTCGCTTGGTAGCCGGCCACGCGACCGACGTAGATGGCACGCTTCAAGGAATTGACGGACTCGCCGCGATTGAGCACGCGCAGCAGCTCACGTCGAAATCCCTCGTTGACGAAATAATCAGCCAGGAACACCGTGCGCAGCAGTCGCCCCAGCTGCGCCAGGGCCTCATACAGCGGATCGCCGCGCGCGGCAGCGCCAAATCGCGCCAGCACTTGAATCGCACTGGTGTGCCCGCTGTGCACCGAGGCAACGAGATGCACAATCTGCTCCCATTGCGCCGCAATCTTTGCCAGATCGATATTGGCGTGGCAGATCGATCTTAAAATCTCAGGGTAGTCACTGCCGTGAGGCAGAAACAGGTGTCGATCCTTCAGCGCCTTCAATCGCGGACACAAATCAAAACCCAAGAGCTTCGCGATCGCCATGGCGACGTCGGTGTAGCCGTGGGTATCGACGGCAAGTAGCGAGGTCTCGAGGCGCTCATCACGAATCACGCCCTCGATGGCGGCGCCGGCTTGACGCTCATTTAGCAGGATCGGTTGCGCATAGGAAATCCCCCAACGATCTCGCACGTGGGTGTAAATGCCGATCGAGGCGGTCTGACGGCGCGGATCGTTACGCGCCAGAAAGACGCGCTTGTTGGTCTCCAGGCTCATCATGTCGGAGGAGGCCAGATCCGCGCGTCCCCAGGTTGCTGAAATCGAATGTCGATGCATGAAGGTAAGAACGGCACTTAAGGCCTCGCTAAGCCGGCGCTCATCGCTCGCCCACTTCATGGCTTGGCGCACCGCAGCGGGCGACAGTTGCGGGATCATGCGCGCCGTCTCGGCTGCCGACAGCGCTGTGCCGTGTGCGAGGATGCCGGCATACACCATCAGCAGCTCACGGGTCGAACGGGGCTCCCGCCCGAGCATGATCCAACTGAAACGCACCTGCGCATCGACCTGCAGGATGAGTTCGGGCAGCTGCGCCTCGCCCACTCTCTTATCCAGAGCCGCGCGTAACTTGGCAAGCTTGGGATCTTCCTCAAGGGCTGCGAGCGGCGTCAGATGCAGCTCATCATCGACACGCAATATGCCGTCGGTGGCACTCTGTGCCACGGCTTGGACGGCGGCCTGGGCGCGCTCTGCCAGGGGCTCAAGGAATGCCCCCGGCTCGGTCGGCAGTGAGAGTCGTCGATAGTGCGCACGGCGGCTCTCTTCCCATTGCCGCTGCGGGATAAATAGCGTCTCGCGGCTGCGGAACGCCAAGCTGTGTTCGATCCACACCGTGCCGTTGCGCAGGGCACGGCGCAGGTCCAGGAGTGTGGCCACTTCCGCAGCGGCAAAGGCTCGTTCGCGATCCTCACCACCAAGCGTGTTGCGCCAGACGCGACCCAGCGGCACTGTGCAGCCCGTCGGTAACGCCCGAAAGTCCCGTTCGTACAGATTGTGCAGGAGTGCCATGACGTCGAGCAGTGGGCGCGAAGCGCGGGCTCTCCACGGCAGCACCACCAGTGCCTTGAGGAGCGCCCGCACCGGGCGTACCCCCTCGATCAATCGATCACGCACGATCTCGGCACGACTACGCGGCCGGCGGGCGCGATGCGCCTGCAGGAGTGCGACCAGCTGCTCCCGCAATGCGTCGCTCGATAGCGCGGCGTTGCTGGCCAACGATCCCAGTTCGCCGAGCAACTCCTGGTACAGCCGCCCCCAGTCGGCTAACTTCGCATCGACACCGGCAGCGGCTATGCGCCATAAATCGGCGACCCGCCGGCGCACCATCAACAGCAGATGATCGGTCTGAGTCAGCAGGCAATATCGCAAGAAACACGCCACCTCAATCGTGCGCGCCGGTTCAGCAATGCGCGCCGCGACCGCCGGCGCGCGAGATGCCAGCCGGTGGGCATAACGACGTACGACGGAATCGGGTAAATCGGCTGGGTCACGGCCGCTCGCCACTGCGCCAACAATAACGGGTCAATCCCTTCGACGATATTACGGGCAAGCCCTGCCTCGTGCTCACGGATCGCCTTGATGATCATCGTTCGCAAATCCCGTTCGCGCAACACGATCAGGCGATGCTCGTAAAGCCAGCGCCGGGCAAACTGCAATAGCCGTTGCCGATCGCTGGTGCGCGCGAGCTCACCACGCAGTACCCGCACCAATGCACGCCGCTGGGCGTCCGATAGCCAGTGAAAGCCGAGCGTCTCGCAGGCCACTTCCTGGTGCTCGAACTGCGTGCGCCGACGTTTATACATCGATCGCAGCGATGCCAAGTCTGGCGCAGCGACACCGAGTTGTTCACCAAGATGCCGCCACAGTGCCGGTGGCACGATGCGCACCGCTTCGAGGAGGCGGCCGGTCATGCGCAGAAAACCGATCTGCAGTGCCATTGCGAGCTTGAGCGCAGGACCGCGCCGATCTTCGATAACACGCCGTTCAGCGTCGGTGAAGTTGAAGAACGCCTCGATCTCAAAGGCGCTCAGATCCCGCGGCAACGTCCGCCGCCCCAGACACGTCGAATGCCAGTCTTGCATGCGCCGACCCCCCGTGAATCGGCCCACAATACCCCAGCAAAAACACGGAACAGCAAGTCCTTGAGGCGACTACGAAAACTCAGAATGACTCGTGCAATTACCGAGGAATCCTACCGGCACTTTTGGCACGGAAATCAAGGGGAGGCCGATTGGCAAGCCAGCGAAAGGCTCTGAAAAATCCGCCTTCTTCGCCCGAGGTCGTCGGATTGAAGAACCTCTCTCCATTGAAATGATCAGACTTGGGATAGTGGGCACCGCTCGCGCAGCAGCTGAGAAGACCGATCGTCATCATGAGAATTCCCACCCGTTGGATTGACATGTTACTTCTTCGGCGAAGCGGGCCAAACGACATTTCTTGTGTTGTCCGTTAAATCAACGTATCGGCGGATATGCTCGCTCCGGCCGCCCCAAAGCGTCGCGTAAGGGATGCCCATATTAGATAACAACGACAGGAGCATGCCTACCGTCATCATACTGAATACGCAGCGGACAACTGCGATCGGTCGACCGTTCATCAGTTCCACGACGACCTCGGCGCTACGCACCCGCTGGCGGGCGAACTGAGGGAGGCGGTGGGTTTTAGGGAAACGAAGCATTCGGTCGAAGGCCGCGCTCGGGAGCCGATACAGAGTGTCGTCCCGATCGAGCAAGAACTTTCGGATGGACGCGCTCATCAGGGATGCCGCGCTGTCTCAACTACCACCTGATGCTCCCGAGCGGCACGTCTGCTCGAGAGATTTGGCACCTTAATCAGCGTTGCCTTAACTCATCCCATCAGGATTACTGCCTTACCCGGAACCCGTTTGCCGGCTTCTAGGTCGCTGATCAGAGCGATGGCCTCGGACAAGGGGGCCGTGCGGCTGATGGCTACTGGAAACTGTCCGGCCGCAGCCAAGTCGGCGATTTTTTGTAGGATCACCGGACTTGGTACGCCCCTTACGAAACTGTGTCTCGATGAGAATATCGACCTGACTAAATTGCCGAAGGTCGGGTCGATGTCCACTGCGACACCGGAATGCTTTGTAAGGAAATCCTCTTCCTTTGCGGTCAAGCTTCCATGGCAGTCGAATACGACATCGAAGGCGCCCTTCAAGTCGTTAGGCAGCGGCTCGTTATAGTTCAGAACTCGCGCGAGCCCTAGCTTTGCGGCGTCGGCGAGCCACGAGGGACCGACGCGAACAGTGACGACGGCTCCGAACGCCTTGGCAATGCAGATCGCTGCCTGTCCGACGCCGCCCGCGGCGCCATTGATGAACACTGCTTGGCCGGCCTTCAGTTTGGCGGCGTCGATCAGGGCACGCCAGGCAGTCACGCCGATGCTCGGCAGAGCGGCGGCGGCGAGGAAGGACAGCGAGGCTGGCTTCTTGATCACCAGATCCGTGGTGGTGATCACCGCCTCGGCGAAAGCGCCCGACGTCTTCATCGGCGCCGTACCCACCACCTCGCCGCCTGGGGCAAAGCCGGTCACGTCGGGGCCGATCGTTTCAACGACCCCGGAAAAATCGTGGCCCATCGCCCGCGGGAAGTGGCCGCCCATCATGATTTTCATGAAACCCTGGCGCAGTTTCCAGTCGAGCGGATTGATCGAGGCGGCCTTTACGCGCACCAGAATCTCGCCTTTGCCTGGAAGTGGGACGCGATACGCCTCCAGGCGCATCACGCCCGGTCCGCCGTATTGATGGTATTGAATGCGTTGCATATGGTTCTCTTGCTTGGGAGGGTTGCGCGACGATCGGCTTTTAGGCTTCCGAGGACGGAAGCGGACACCGCATCGGCCTTTGCTCGTGATCGCATAAAGTGAGGCTCAGCCTGTGCGAACCGCAAGTGACGCGCGGTCCACCACTTTGACGAGTCGGTACGACATTCCTGCCTCGATATGAGCGATGTAACAAGCTTGGCTGCAGGCGCCTGGAGCGTAGTAGAGGATCATAAAAGTCTCCTTAACGGCCAGTCTAAATTGCTGACCAGCGCCAAGTATGCGACCATGTCTTGTTCGTCAAAACGCATATTTTTGAGACTAAGTCATATGGGTATGTCCAAGTCACTTGACGCTCACTCCGATTGCCGCCGGGTCAGCGAAATCCTTAATAGGGTCGGGGACAAATGGACGATGCAGGTGGTGGTGGTGCTCCGAGACCAGCCGCGGCGCTTCAATGATCTCAAGCGCCAACTTGACGGTATCTCCCAGCAGATGCTAACGCGGACTCTCAAGATGCTCGAGCGTGACGGTATGGTCGAGCGCTCGGTTCGCGGGACATCGCCGCCGCAGGTGGACTATACGTTGACCGCACTCGGACGATCGCTTTCTGAGCCCGTGCGGCAACTGGCGCAATGGGCACTCGCGCACCTTGAAACCGTTCATGACAATCGCTTGCGATACGACGCGAACCCATGAGGCCGGTCTCCTAATGGCCTCGCTTTGCAGATTTGGGCCGAAGCCCGAAGCCTCGGCGCCTTCTCAGGGAGGTGAAGCAGGTGTCCGCGAGCCCGCCGTCAACGCATGCCGCTTGTGGTCTTCCGCGTACGCGGCCTGTATGCCGACGTGAGAGGCCAGATCGTTGACGGCGAGCATCACTCGTCCTCGCTCATCTTGCCCGCGGTCAGCAGGCCGAGCGCTACGCACAGGTTTTTTAGGCGTCGATGATCAACTCCGCTCGCTCGGGCTTGCGCCGCAGGCGGGCGTTATCGCGGTTCAGATGCTTGATCTGGCGCGCCGATGCGTCGGGCTTCGGTCCGCGCTTTTGCGGTGCGAGGGCCTCACTGTCCGCCGCGCGGAGCTGTTCTCGCCGGCAGATAAGGCTCCCCACGTGATTCGCAGAATGCCTGAAAGATCGCCCCATCCGCCTTCTGCGCCCGAAGCGTGTTCGCCGAATACGCCCCCTCCGCCAGCGCCTGCCATTCGAGGAGCGCCGCCAATGGGCCTTCGAGCAGCGGTTGGGGCGCAACCGGCCGCGGCTCGAATTCAGAAGCCTTGTTGGGGTCGTTTGACGAAAGGGACAATAAAGTACGCTAAGGATTGACGTCCGCATTCCTGTAGGCCCATTGAGAGCGAATTGCTGGGTAGGCCCAGTAGGCAACGGCCATCACACAGATCCAGGCAAATGCCATCCAACCGATCACCCCGTCATAGCTACCAACGAGCCACGCCCAGTTGCTGTCGCGATTCAAATGGCTGCTCTTCCTCAGGACCCAGATTACGCAGACAGCGCCCGCGTGCAGTCCTACTCCGCCTGCAATCGCTCCGGTGCGCGAACGGATCAATGAGAGCAATATGCCGAGCCCACACAACGCAAGGAATGAATCGAGTACATCAAGCGGCCGCTCGAAACTCGCGAAGATGTCGCCGACCACCCGAAATCCGCTGACGAACGTGACCTCGTCCCGCGGTATGCGTAAATGTCCTCCGAAAAAATGCCCGGCCGCGTAGAGCACGGTCGGCAGAAGCGTGGCAAGCATGATGCCGGATTCCCTTCGAATGCCGCCGTACATGGCGCCGCGAAAGCAGGTCTCTTCGATGAAGCCGACCGTCAGGCCGGCGAGCAATCCCTGACCGACGAGAGTAGTCAACGCGATTAGCGAAAGATCACCGTCCGGAACACGGATCGCCAGACCAAACAACGCCAGGGCCAAAGGCATCATCAGCACAACAGCAGCCGCGAAGCCCGCCAAGAGCTGCCGTAGGAACACACGCTTAGGCAACGAATAGCCGAGAACATCGCGAGTCGCCAGATTCCAACGTCGCAAGAAGAACAGCAAGCCTGCTGCGATCAACAACATGGCGACTCGGTCCCGAACACGGTGAATAGGAACGTCCGCCACCGTCTGCACGAGCAGCCACGACGGGTAGGTCAAGACTGCGGTCAGGACCTCCGCCCCTGCGAGAAGCAGGATGAATTTGAAGAAACTTCGCATTGGGTCCCACTAACCGGCAGGGCTGAGGCTGGCGTTCCGGTAGAGAGTTGAGCGCGCCACATGGAATTTCTCAGCGACCGTGCTGACCGGAACGTCTCCCGATTTGAGCATGGCTCGGACGGTCTTCAAATCCTTCGGACTGAGCTTCCTGGGCCGCCCGCCTTTACGGCCTCGGGCGCGTGCGGCCTTGAGGCCGGCGAGCGTGCGCTCGCGGATCAGATTGCGCTCAAACTCAGCCAGTGCTCCGAAGACATGGAATGTGAGCTGCCCGGTAGGGGATCGCGTGTCGATCTGCTCGGTCAGCGAAGCGAACCCTACGCCGCGCGTCTTGAATTCGTGAGTCAGATGAATGAGGTCGCTCAAGCTGCGGCCCAAGCGATCCAGGCGCCAGACGATTAACGTATCGCCCTCGCGCAGGGACTTCAGGCACGCCTCGAGCTGTGGGCGCTCCGCGCTTTTGCCACTGGCGTGTTCCTCGTAGATCTCCCGGACTTGGCGCGCTTTAAGGCATCGCGCTGCAGATCGAGGGTCTGGTCGACTGTGGAGACGCGTGCGTAGCCGATGCGCATGGGTGGAATTCCTCTTTGTTGCAAATCCAAAAAAGGGTACCGTTTACGCTCCATAGATTACGCGACGGGTAATGCGCCACAATTTGGGCCGTTTGAGGCCTAATTTTGCGCTTTCAGCCGCCGTCGCACAAACCGAGGTTTTCGGGACAGGGAGGTTGTATGCCGCGGCGCGAACGATTGAGTGAGGTCCAACGGTCCGGGCTGGTCGGCGTGCCGACAGACCCTGAATCTCTTGCGCGCTACTACACGCTCGATGCGCGCGATCTGTCTTTGATTCGAACCAAGCGCGGGGAGCACAACCGGCTAGGGTATGCGGTTCAGTTAGCGTATTTGCACTTTCCCGGCCAGGCACTCACCGTCGAGGCCTCATCGCCTTCCTCGCCGAGCAGCTGGAGTTGCCGGCGGCGGCCTGGGAACAGTATGCGGAGCGCGACGAGACGCGCCGCGAACACGCGATCGAGGCGCAGACCGCCTTGGGCCTGCGCCCGTTCACGGTCACCGAATATCGCGGGCTGCGAGCGTGGCTCACAGAACTTGCGCTGCGCACGCAAAAGGCGACGGCGCTCGCCGAGCAACTGATCGAGCGGCTACGGACGATGCGCATCGTGGTGCCCTCTGCGCACGTCATTGACCGCGCCTGTAGCGAAGCCTTGGTGCGTGGCACCCGAGCGCTGTATCGGATCTTAACCGCAGCTCTGGATCAACCGCAGCGGGACCGACTCGATGCCCTACTCACGCCACGGCCGGAGTCGCGCACCATCGTACTCACGTGGCTGCGTCAACCACCGGGGGAAGCCAAGCCAGGTCCGCTGCTGCGGCATCTTGAGCGATTGACGCAGTTACGCACATTGCAGCTGCCGCCCGATCTGGATCGGCGCGTTCATCAGGGGCGCTTGGTGGAACTGGCGCGGGAAGGCGCACAAATGAGCGTGGAGCACCTACGGAATCTAGAGTCGGAGCGCCGTTACGCGACCCTGATCGCGCTCGTCCTCCACACCGAGGCGACGCTGACCGACCAGATCCTCGAGCAGCATGACTTTTCATGGGGCGCCTGTTCGCCGACGCCGGCAAGGCGATCAACGACAAGGTTCGTTTGTACTCGCAGGTCGGCCACGCATTGGTGGTGGCCCGCGAAGAAGGCACTGATCCGTACGCTGCGATCGAGACAGTCCTGCCGTGGGAGCGTTACGTCGCGAGTATCACGGAGGCCGACACACTGGCGCGGCCAGCGGCATTTGAATCCTTGCCTTTATTGGGCGAAGCGCTCGGTCAAGTACGGCGCTATGCACCGCGGTTCCTGGCAGCGTTCGATTTCCGAGCTGCCCCGGTCGCGCGGGGTGTCATCGAGGGAATCGATACACTCCGAGGTCTGTATCGAGACCACAAGCGCGCGCTGCCGACGGATGCGCCCGTGGCATTCCTGCGCAAGCAATGGAAGCCGTACGTCCTGACCGAAGCCGGTCTCGATCGGGCGCTATACGAAATGGCGGCGCTGACGGAGCTACGCAACTCGCTGCGCTCCGGCGATGTCTGGGTACCGGGCAGCCGACAGTTCAAGGACTTTGAGGATTACTTGTTACCCCAGGAACGCTTCGCCACTATGGCCGCGACCGGCTCGCCAACCGTGGGATTGCCAGCCGACGGCAATCAATATCTCGAGGCGCGCCTGGCACTGCTCACCGAGAAACTTGAACGCGTTGAACACCTCGCCAGCACCGGGGAGCTGCCCGACATCACCATCGAGAGCGAGTTACTGTCGATCACGCCGTTGAAAACTGCGGTGCCGAAGGCAGCCGCGCGGCTGGAGAACGAGGTGTGCGCCTTGTTGCCCCACGTGAAAATCACCGATTTGCTGCTCGAGGTTGATCGCTGTTCATGCCTAGCCTGATTGAGGTGACCGCCTTCGTATTTCCAGTGATCGCAAACGCAGAGGATTCAGTGCCGCCGCCCCGTGTCGCGTCAGCGATCCCCTCATCTGCGGCGGGAAAACCCACCGACGCCGCCACGGCTGGCGCGTCCGCCGCGGAATCGCAGAATGGCTACCTGGTGGAAATAATCGTGACCGCGCAAAAGCGTGAGACTGGACTCGAGAAAACGCCGGTGGCGGATTCCGCGTTCACCGCTGAGTCCATTGAACGCGATCACATTCAAAGCTTTGAGGATATTGCGTTGCGCGTGCCGAGCGTGAGCTTTGTGCAATTCAATAAAGGCGAGGCCTATATCTCAATTCGCGGGACATTGATCAATACGCCCGGCGCCGGCTGGGACGACTCGGTCACCACCTTCATTGATGACGTGCCCATGATCGGGGTCGGGGACAATAGTCCTGATCTGCACGACTTGAAGGGCATTGAAGTGCTGCGCGGTCCTCAGGGAACGTTGTTCGGTCGCAATGTGACCGGTGGCGCCATCGTCATTCATACCCAAGCGCCGAGTTTTGAGGAATCGGGCAAGGCTGAAGTGACCTATGGTCTCGACAACCTGGCGCAATTCCGCGGCTTGTGGACCGGACCGCTTCTGGGTCACGAGTTGGCCGGCAAGCTTACCGTGGACATCAAGCGGCGCGATGACTACTTGAACAACGTCACCCTGGACGACAAAACCTATGGCGACTCGGTAGAGAATTTCCGCGGTCAGCTACTATGGCAACCGTCGGACGACTTGACCGCGCTTCTCAGCGCGGATTTCACTCACGATCAGTCGAGTGGCACGATCGCTCAGCTCTCCGGCAGCCTGCAGCCGTCCTTGTACCCTGATTTGTCCTATAGCCCATACAGCACGAATCAGGGTGAAAACAGCATCGGTCGAAAGAATATTTTGGGTCTGAGTGCGCGGGTGGATTGGAGTATGCCGTGGGCCACCCTGACCTCCATCACCGGGTTCCGCAATGTGCGGGACCTCACGTCGTGGTCGCAACTCGGTGATCCCGACAATCAGGCCCCCATCACCGTCTTGATTCAAGATAAACAATACACGGAGGAAGTGCGCCTTGCATCCGCGGCCGGCGGCAAGCTGACTTGGTTGGGCGGCTTGTTCTACATGTATGCCAACAAAGAAGAAGACGATCTTCAATCGTTCAACTTGAGTCCGAATACCGTCAATGGCGGTGCGTTCCCGTTTCCCATCACCGGCGTGACGCAGGCGGTGGGACAGCAAGTCGTCGATCGAGTCGGCGCGCTCTTTGGCGAGGTCAGTTACTCGCTCCTCGATCGGCTGAAGCTCACCCTGGGAGGGCGTGGTCAATGGGAACGCAAGAGCGGATTCTCATCGGTGTCGGCGGATTTTGCGCCGGGGAACCCCCTTGATGCGTTCTATCCCTTGATCTTCGCCGACGCGTCCGCCGCCTATGCCGACACCTGGCGGTCGTTCACGCCGAAGGGGACGCTTTCGTACCAGGCGACGGATAGCCTGATGCTCTATGCCACCAGCGCCAAGGGCTACAAAAGCGGCGGTTGGGACACGTCGGCATCGTCCGACTACGGTTCGCCGAGCGCGATCGTCGCGAAGCAGCTCGCCACGGCGTTCCAGCCGGAAAAGGTAACGAGTTATGAAATTGGCAGCAAGTACCTCTCGCAGGATCTGCGATTCCAAGCCAATACAGCTGTGTTCATCGCCGACTATCGCGACATGCAGACCAGTCAGTTCAATCCGCAGACGGGCGTCTATCAGACGAGCAATGTCGGCAAGTCGAGGGCCAAGGGAATTGAACTGGAAACAATGACGGCACCGACCCACTGGTTGACGCTGGGTCTTAGCTACACGTACGAACTCGCCAAATACACGGACTTTGTTCAATCCACCGGACAGAACAACACCGGCAACGTCATTCCCCTGACGCCGAAACACAATGTGCATCTGAGCGCTGAAACGAAATTCGGCATCCCTGGAATTCCGGGAAATATGAATATCGGTGGCGACTATACCTACCGCACGGCGGTGCACTTCGCGGACTCGAATGCGGAACCCTCATTTATTCTGGACCAGAGCAAGTTTGATGGAATCGTCAACCTGCACACCACTTGGAACTCGGACGGGGATCTGTGGCATGTGTCCCTGTTTGCGACCAATCTGACCGACCGACACACCGTCGTTTACGGAAATGATCTGTCGGGTTTCTATCTGACACCGGCGGAAGCCGCAAATGCCGCGAATCGCGTCTTTTTGGTCAAGAGAGGACCTACGCGATTGGTCGGTCTGACGATCAGGCGGAACTTCTGAGTGCGTAATCCGAAAAAACACTGGTTGCCGAGCGGTGTAACCATTGTCCATTTGAGGCGATTACTATGAATCGAGTAATGAGGCGACTTGGTCTTGCAGGTTTGACTCTTGCGATGGCGGCGACTGCCGCGGCCACGGATATCTCACAAACACCCGGCCACGACTACGTCTATGTGCAGGCGACCATGTCAAAAGACATTTGGATAGTGGATGGGGTGTCATTCCAGATCGCAGGACACATTCCAGTCGGGGACTATACCGACGATGTGATCGGGTCCCCGGATGGCAAGACGGCCTATGGCAACGCACAGATTTCGAGTGGCAATCCCTTAAGCTGGGAAATCAACGAGGCAGGCAAGGTATTCGCTATCGACACGGCGACGGACAAGGTCAAGTGGTCAACCTTCGTCGAGGGCTCCCCTCACCATCTAGCCGTCAGCCCCGATGGCAGTCGTCTCTATGTGCCGCTGTTCAATCGCGCCTACTTGCTCGTTCTGGATGCTAGATCCGGACAGTTGATCGATCGATGGCACACCGGACTCGGCAACCATACGCTAGTGATGTCCAAGGATGGCAAACGACTCTACGTGGGGAGCATGATCATGGATCGTATCTGGGTGTATGACACATCGGCTGGCCCAGGCGGCAAGATCGTCAAAAGCTTTCCTGCGGGTGATGCCGTCCGACCGTTGGTTCTGGATCCTGAGGAAAAGAACGTCATCTACCAGATCGATCGATTTCATGGCTTCAAGGTCCGCGATGTCAACACAGGCGCTGTCGTGCGCACGGTCGATCTGCCGCCAATGTCGTCGGACATCAAGATACCGGAGACGTATCCCTACACGGTCGACCATGGACTCGGTATAACGCCAGACGGAACCAAGCTTCTCGCCAATGCGTCGTTGGCGGGTTATGTCGCGGTCTACCAATTACCTGACTACAAACTGCTCGGAACGATTGCGGTAGGACAGGACCCCAACTGGATAAAGTTCACCGGCGACTCGCGCATCGCGTTTGTCAGCAATCGAGGATCGAATACTCTTTCCGTCATTGATCTGGCGCAGATGAAGGAAATCAAGCAAGTTCCCGTCGGCCGGATGCCAGCTCGCTTCTCCGTCATCCGCGTGCCCAATCGAGATGTCGCCGTCGAACCGAAATAGGCGCGCTACGATTCGGCGCATTGCGGGCGCGGCAATCGTTTGGCTAACTACCATGCCGCGTCGACTTTTCAGCGCCGATACGGGTGGTCCAATTTACGCGAATTTCGGGGATCGGATCAACGCCACCGGTGTCGCTCCGGGAGACTGGCTCCTGGTGGTGCTTGACGATGAAAATCCGATCTTCATCCGGCATCGCACCAACGCTCAAATCCAAGCGGTCCGCTCCGAACCTGTTGCCGGGCTTCTGGATCCCGCCCGGGACGAAGACCGCGCACCGGACGCCGCGTGGATTGCCGTGGTGGGCATCTGTACGCATGCCGGCTGCAAGGTCGTCGCCGGTCTAGGGCCGTACGACGGTTGGGCATGCTTCTGCCACGGGTCGGTGTTCGACGCCTCTGGCAGAGTCCGTGGCGGCCCCGCCCAGCGAAATCTGCCCGTCGTCAAGCTGACTCGTGTTGCCCCCAGCATTTTCGTTACTGAGTGACACTGAGGCGGAGCGAGCGTGCCATCGGCTTCAACAAAGTAGGGCACGGAAATCGATCTACACGCGCCGGCGGTGGTCGCATACCGGAGGACAAGACACGATTCGTGCCTCGATTAAAATTCGGCGCACATGCCCGTTGCCGGCCTTGGTAATCTTGCCGAGACGGCGCGAGTCACCGCTAGTGTATTCTTTTTATCGGCCTAACGCTGATGCGATCGTAGAGGAAGCTCCTGGCGAGGTGCCTCAACCGCAAGTGCGGCACGCCATCATTGCAGTGGGTCACGGAAACATCGATGGTAAGCGTGCCCTCTTGATACGGAATAGTTGGGGCCTGAAATGGGGCCACTCGGGGTACGCGTGGCTCACGGAAACGTTTCTTAAGTCACGGTTATATGCCGCCGCAATACTTTTGGAGGACATCGATGTACCTGACCGTTCCGCAGCAGCCTGATTGCGTCACCACATGGCGCGAAGCGGTTCGAGTACTCGATGCTCGTCCAGGCCATTGCGACTATAACGTCATCATGGACATCGCAGACCCGATCGCGAACGCGACGTCTGAGGATCCCAGGGTTGCGGTCGTCAACGAGTTCCTTTTGGGGTACGACAAATCCGTTGAAACAGTGGCTAACACCATCTCTCCACGCGGTCTGTACCGACGTTATGGTGCGCCTGCCTTTTTTGAGGTTTTTTCCAAAAAGATTTTGACCAGAGTGCGCAGGAACGAGCGATGGTCCGGATACTATTTCGAACGCATTATTGAGCATCCCACTCTGGATCAATCCACCTTCAATCAGGGCCCAGTGGGAGCGAAGCTGCAATGCCACGACATTTGGTCGGCAGCAGGTACGTGACGTTGGTTATGTCCCTCGTCCTGGGCCACTAGCCGCGCAGCGGTAGGTAGGCGCGCTTTTGCTGCTCAAGGCCCGGGGGTAACGATCGATACAACTCTTGCCCGCTAGGTCGAACCTGTGGGAAGACGACACGAGCAATGTGAATAGCTGGATATGAGACGAGGGGTGCGCTCCACCATCGGCTCACCGGTCTTCCCCTATCACTACAGCGTACGGATCGACTTTCCACGCCCGGGCGAGAACATTGGACCCGGATCCCCCTCGGGGGCAGTCCACCTCTGGACACTAACATCCGCCAGCGCCTCGAATATAGCCGGCGTACGTTCCAGGCGGGCAATCGTTCGCGCGCCTTCGAGGGCGGCTACCAATGCCGCTGCGGTAGACGATGCGCGCGCGGGAGCGAAACCGCACCCCCTAAAATGCTCCGCAAGAATCTCGGTCGAATCAACAAATCCGCGCGCTACCCGTTTGGTCAGCTCAGCGTCGAGCGCGGGCAGCTCATTCGCCAGATTTTGCATTAGACATCCATACTGGAAATCGGAGGCGACCATTTCGGCCGCGAATGTGCCGAAAATCTGATGAACAAAATTCAGAGCATCACCCGTCGT
>CAAGKR010494881.1_pt1 | contig 17289 bp, 25 predicted proteins | sample 2556971 | NCBI WGS metagenome assembly CAAGKR01 (sample SAMEA5207829, study PRJEB30636) | soil metagenome | biome: forest; feature: boreal; material: soil | place: USA | collected 2011-09 | depth 1 m | reverse complement strand
TCCCAGCTTTTTGTGGACGCGAGAAACTAACGGCGTTACCGGCGCGGAGGAGTGCCGATGCATACGAAAGCGAGTACGGGGAAGATCCGTCAGACCTACGAATTTATCAAAGCCAACCGCAAGCGCTTCGACGTTCGAACGATGTGCCGGGTGTTGGAGGTGGCTCCGAGCGGGTACTACGCCTGGCTTGAAGAGCCGGTCTGTCAGCGAGCCCTCGAGGACGTTAGGCTCCTGCGGTTGATCCGCGCGTCTTTTGCGGCAAGCCACGGTATCTACGGAGCGCCCAGAGTGTTCCTCGACCTCCGGGAGGCCGGCGAGACTTGCAGCAAGCACCGCGTGATGCGGGCCGGACGAAGACGCCGACGTGTCCACTGAATCCTGGGAAGTCCATATGTCTTGCTGTTCGGTCGATTCTTCGTGTTCAACACCTGAACTTACCCGTCTGGATCTCTCGGCTCCTGCATGCAGCGAACCTCACGGCCTGCGTTGGCATGTTGATTTTCGCGTGTATATTCGAGCTGAGAGCCCTTCAGTGACGGCGCCCAACGATCGGTTGGAGCGATCGCGAGGTCGGGTCTGCGGCGGGGCCAAGGAGAGGTTCGATGATTAAAATAAGGCAGCTTGGTTTTTCGTCGGCGAAGCCCGCGTCGCTCCGCCTCATCGTTTGACACCTTATTGGAGGCAGTGCCATGATCAAGACGCACGGACTTAGCCACGTCGCACTCTCCGTACTTGATCCAGACCGTTCGTTGGCCTTCTATCAAGCTGTCTTTGGGGTGCGTGAATATTTTCGCAGCGACTCCACCGTTCAAGCGTTGGGCCCCGGGCAGTACGATGTCATGGCCTTTGAGAAACGTCCGGCCGGCGCGGGCGTCCCAGGCGGAATCATTCACTTTGGGTTTCGGCTTACCCGGCCAGAAGATATCGACGCGGCCGTGACAGCGGTTGAGGTCGCCGGAGGTACGGTTACTTCTCGTGGCGAATTCGGACCTGGTCTGCCGTATGCCTTTGTTCGTGATCCGGATGGCTATGAAATTGAGATCTGGTTTGAGTGAACCGTAGCGGATGTAGCGGATGCCTAACAATCGGTTCGAGCGATCGACGGGCCAGGTCTTTGTTGAGCCCGGAGGGAAGGCGGTGATTGAGATAAATCAGCCGCGTTTGTCGTCAGTGAAGCTCCGCGCCGCTCAACCTCATCGTCGGAGCTCAATGAGACACGTCCGTAGTATTTTTGTGGGGTTAGTGCTCGGTGTACCAAGTATTGCCGCCGCCACGGCGCAGTCCTGGGCGTTTGTAGTATCTGTTGGCGGCATCGTAATTGGGGACGCGGTCAAAGAAAATGGCTCATGGACCTTGCCAGTGCGTGCGGACGTGTCAGGCCTGGAGTCGTTCACATCCAAACCCACTGTTATGAATTCGGCGATGGTATGTTCAGGAGTGGTGGCCAAGATTGTCCGCAGCGATATCTACCTTACCATCCATACTGACCTGGCCGGTGTCGGCAGACGAGCTCAATGTCCGGCAGCAAAACTTGGAGTCCTGCCTGCTGGAGCGTACACCGTATTCTATCAAGGGCCGCAAGGCGCGCGAGTGCGACTTCGTTCAGTTCAAGTCGGGCTCTAGAAATCGGGTCGAGCGATCGCGGGGTAAGGACGTGCTGTTTAAATCGGCCGCGAGCATTATGACCTGGGATACGTTCGGACCTCGGACTTCGGTGAGCCAAGGAGGAAGTCGATGATGTGGATAAGCTGCCTTCGGCGTGCGGTAACTCAATCCCGCGTCGCTCTATTTCCTCGGTAGCCGCCCCTGCATGCGTATTGCAAGGTTTCTGCTCGGGTTTGGCGGCGGCATTTTCGTATTGCTAGGGCTCTTGCATGCCCTCTACACGTTTCTCGACATCGGCCGACCTCGCCGGCTCGTTCCTCAGGATCCGGCGGTCGCGCGGGCCATGGCCGAGTCTCATGTCCGCCTTTCTCGTGGCGGAACAACGATGTGGCGCGCTTGGGTAGGATTCAATTTCAGCCACAGCTTAGGCGTTGTCCTCTTTGGCATGCTGTGCATTGGGGCGGGCGCCGTGATTGGCGCGACCGTGGTACCAGCTTGGATCCTGCTGCTCTTCGTTCTGATCGCTTTTGCCTATCTTGGCGTGAGTGTCCTGTATTGGTTCCGGATTCCCACCGCAGGAATCGCCATAGCCACGGCGTGCTTGTTGCTCGCGTGGCTGATGTACGCAACACTTGGCGCCTAGATGCCATGACCGCCCCACTGAGGAGGTATATTCGTGAAGGCTTACCTCGCAACTACGGGCACGGTGTTTGGTTTGATTGTTGTGGCCCATATTTGGCGCGCCGTTGCGGAAGGCCCGGCCATTGTCAAAAACCCTGTATACATCCTTCTCACGGGTGCAGCGGCGGCACTCTCGGTATGGGCGTGGCGCTTGCTCGCGGCGATGTCGCGGTCGTGAGTTCCGCTTGGCGGCAAAGATAGGCCATGAGTAATCTTACCTATTCACTGATGGCGATATTCTTGGCGGCTGTCCTAGTCTCGCAACTCGCTTCCGGGAATGCATTGGGTACGTGGTGGCGCCCACGCATCACCTGCCGACACAGCCCGGGATTTTATTGGGTTTCAGTGGTAATTCAGGGCGTTATTCTCGTTGCGTTTCTCATGACCGGAAAAATGTGGCACGTGCGGTAGCCCGCTCGATGTGAGCGACGCGCGTCTTGAAATCAGCCGGCCTTGCGGAAAGTCAGATTTAGGCGCTGTGAGCCCAGCACCTCGTGATGGCCGTCTTCCGCGCGTCAGCCGCCGCGAGTCACCCAGTGACGGAAGGGGGCTGATGACTGGACGCAACCGATACCCGCCAAGGCCTCCGTCATCCTATCGAGTGCGAAGCCGCGCAGTAACCACGCCCCCCGGGGCGAGCTGCTCCTCGCGCGTCGGGCGCAGCCACGTCGTATAGATCAAGGATGTGCATCTGCATGAACAATTACTTTAATCGAAGCCGAAGATCGGGTTAAGGTGCATCGCATGCTCTGGCGGGCCATAATTGCATTCCTCGCGCTTCCCGGCGTCGTGGCCTTTGCTATTCCGCTGGCAATTGGGTTGCTACCCTGCCGGGAGACCCTGCCCGCCCGTCCTGTGGTAGTCGCATGATCCGGTTACTCGTGGCAATTGCATTGGGGTGGGCGGTGCCAATGCCGCCGTTCTTCACGGACGGCGCCTGTACCGCGGAATTCGACAACGTGGCGCGCCAGATTCAGGAAAACAAGCCGTCACTCGCGTCGTTTGCGTCGGCCCAAGAGTATTGGAGTGCCGCGCATGTTTCAGTGCAGGCGGTTTCGGCGGCCCAATGCCGGGTCTCGAGGCCTCGCTTCTTGGATAGCTGCGGCCCGGGGAATCTGTTACTGGTGTCCGTCCCCATCAACAATAAGGTTTGCCATTTCTACCGGGATTCCGCTGTCCGAGTTCAACTTCGATACGACGATCAAGGGCGGTTAAGGCAGCCGCAAGCCGATATGAAACCATTCAAGTATTTCTCGATCCCGTGGCTTGGGGTTACATTGTATTGGGCGAAGTAGCGCAAGTACCTGCGGCTGTATTCGGGGAGCCTCGATGAACGACAAGACATTTCGCAGTTTCCACGATTTCTATCCGTTCTATCTCGGCGAGCACGCCAACCGCACCTGCCGACAACTGCATTTCGCCGGGACCAGTATTGCGGTCGCACTGCTCTGCGCCGCTGCGGCAACACAAATATGGTGGCTCATCGCCGTCGCGTTCGTGCAGGGCTACGCGTTCGCCTGGGTAGGCCACTTCTATTTTGAGCACAATAAGCCGGCAACCTTCAAATATCCCTGGTTAAGCTTGATGGGCGACTGGAAACTGTGGTGGGACATTTTGACCGGCAAGGTTCGAATCTGAGGCGGCATTTCTCGAACCTCCCGGTGGATTCCAAGGCTCTCTTCTATCCAAGACATTTTCTGCTGCTCGCCTGCTTCAGCATGCTGATAGGCGCCATGAGCCAACTGCATCTCACCGGCAATCTTTCCGTTGCCTTCGCGTTGTACGGAGCGCTGCATGCCGTGGCGCTGGTTTTCGCTGTGCGAAGCCGCCAAGAAATTTGGCGAAAATGTCTATTCATTGGGGTTGCCGCCGCGCTCTGCGTCATGACTTTTCATTTCGGCAGCGTTGCAAGGGAACAATCCGCTGCACTACCCGGCAAGGTCGGACTCTATTCTCCGCTCGGACTGTCAGCCTTCATCGGCGCCGCGAGCTACGGAACCTTGATCCGTCTGTCCGGCATATACGCATTGACGATGGGAGAGCTCGCCGCCATTGCGGCCGGCTGCGCATTCGCCGCGTATTTCAGTTTGTTCACCGCGAGCCATTTTCATTTTCTGAGCTCATGGTGGCTCGCCGTACCTTGGTGGTTCACGTTTTCAGGCGGTCTCTGGTATTTCGACCCGCGGCACGGCAGTCCGGAGACTTAGCGAAATTCACGGACTGTCAGGCGAGCGAACGTGCTCCTGCCGAACGCCGAGGCCCAACAATTGAGCTGGCCAGCGCCGCAGCCACGCGTTGGCGTCCAGCACCTTCAGAGGCCACGGCACCTTCAACGATCGTCGAGCACCCGAGACCGTCGGCTGCAACACCCGATTGTGCACCGCTACTTGCAAACTCTGGATCACCTTCACCGGAAACAATCGGCGCCGCCGCACCGAATCAAGATCCTCATCCCGTAGGCTTCCGGCCTTTAATTTTGCCGCGAGAAGATTGGCCGTCGCGACCGCGTCTTGGATCGCGAGGTTAATGCCTACTCCGCCGACCGGCGACATGGCGTGCGCCGCGTCGCCGATACAGAGGAGTCCCGGTTTGGACCAGGTCGTCAGCCGATCGACCGACACGCTCAAAAGCTTGATGTCGTCGAAAGATTTCAATTCGTGTACCCGGTCCGACAAAAAGCGTGCGCCGTCCGCGACAGCGACCTTGAACGCCTCGAGCCCGGCGGCATGTACCCGCTCGATACCGCCCTTGCCGATCACGTATGCGCACTGCCAGTAATCGTTGCGATCGATGGTCACGATCATCTTGTCGACCCCGAGCCGTCCCAGCACCTGCTCCGGATCACCGGCTCGTTTCGAAAGACGGAACCAGAGCACGTCGATGGGGGAGCCCAGATCCTGCACCACGAGACCGGACGCTGCCCTCACGGTCGAGGTGCGGCCGTCGCAGCCGACTACCAGGGTGGCGCGAACTTCGAACGGACCCTCGGGCGCGGTTACTCTGACGCCAACGACTCGCCCCGCAGTCTCGATCAGGCTGTTCACCTGCGCCGACATGACTACCCGCAAGCCGGGAAAGCGCCGACCCTTGTCGGCCAGAAAATTGAGAAAATCCCATTGCGGCATCAGTGCGACGAACTTGAACGGCGTCGCAACTCTTGCGAAGTCCGCGATATTCACCCGGGCCTCGCCGATTTCCGCCGCGAAGGCCCGGATCTCCGAGTGCGGCAGTTTGAGAAAATCGTCGATTAGCCCCAGCTCTTGCATGATCATCAGCGTGGAGGGATGCACGGTGTCGCCGCGAAAGTCGCGTAGAAAATCGGCGTGCTTCTCCAGGACGACCGTTTTGACTCCGGCTCTTCCCAGCAAATAGCCGAGCATCATGCCGGCAGGGCCGCCGCCGGCGATACAGCACTGAACCTGCAGCGTTCCGTCCATGCTCGCAATATACTCGGACGAATCGGCACGCCATAGTCCTCGACTTCAACGGAGCTTTAGCTCCCCTCCGGTGTTCGCGGCCGCGCCGACTTGGTAAGATTCCTCATCACATAGTGCGCAGTGCCCCAAAGTCCAGCTTCGGCGCAGGAAATCATGAAAATCAATGAAGGCGGCTGTCTCTGCTCGGCGATTCGATTTCGCATCTCCGGTGAACCCATTTTCTCCAGTATCTGTCACTGCGCCAGCTGCCGCAGAGCCAGTGCCGCGCCGACGGTCGCCTGGGTAACCTTTGACCGCGGTCAAGTTGAAATCTTGTCGGGTCGCCCGCGCGTCTACCGGTCCTCTCAAGGAGTCATTCGCCAGTTTTGCGGCACTTGCGGCAGCCAGCTGCTATATGAAAATGTGGCGAGCCCGGCGACCATCGACATCACCACCGCATCGCTGGACAACCCCAATCTGTTCCCGCCGTCATTGGAGACCTGGCTGGAACATCGACTGCCTTGGCAGTCCGCCGATCAAGCCCGAACACAGTATCCGAGGAGCACCCTGTGACCCGCCAGCTGATCAGCTCGGGATCTCAATTTGAACACGACATTGGCTATTCGCGGGCAGTAGTCGATGGCAAGTGGGTTTTTGTCTCCGGGACGACCGGCTTCGATTACGCGACGATGACCATTGCCGACAATTTGACAGATCAGACCGAGCAGTGCTTGAAGAACATTCAATCAGCTCTCACACAGGCTGGCGCAGAGTTTGCGGACGTTGTACGAGTAACGTATGTTCTGCCCGACGCCGCGCGTTTCCCCGACTGCTGGCCGATACTGCGGAAATATTTTGGCGCGGTCCGTCCCGCCGCCATGATGATATCCGCCGGGTTGTCAGACCCCCGTATGCAAATCGAGATCGAGGTGACTGCACGCAAGCGCATCGCATGAGCGAGACCCCCGCTATGGAACGCTTTTACGACGGCGGCTGCACCTGCCGCCATGTTCGCTATCGTATGACGACCAGACCGCTGTTCGTTCACTGCTGCCACTGCCACTGGTGCCAACGAGAAACCGGTTCCGCATTCGCCCTGAATGCAATGATCGAATCGGATCGAGTGCAGCTGCTGGAAGGCGAGGTGGTGGTCGTCGATACGCCGTCCAACAGCGGCAAGGGCCAGCGGATTTCGCGGTGTCCAAGATGCGAAATCGCCGTATGGAGCAGCTATGCCGGTGCCGGCGACGCCATTCGCTTCGTCCGCGTTGGAACGCTCGATGAACCCTGGAGGCTACCGCCCGACATTCACATCTACACCGCGTCCAAGCAACTGTGGGTGCAGCTACCGCCCGATATCCCGGCCGAAGCCGAGTACTATAAGGCTGCGGCGCGCTGGCCGGCCGAGAGCTTGGAACGCCGCGCCGCGCTTCTGGCGAAATATCCGCGTGCGCGCTAGCGCATTAACTAATTACCTAAAGGGGACCCGTGACCCGTGTTCGGCGTTCATGATCCCTGGCTGTTCGTGCTGTCCGGCTTGCTTTTGAATGTCACGCCGGGACCCGACACGCTCTACATTCTTGGGCGCAGTTCCACCCAAGGCTGGCGCGCGGAAGCTGTCGCAGCGCTGGGAATCGGCGCTGGCGCGCTGGTGCATATGTGCGCAGCGGCGCTCGGATTGTCGGCCATTCTGGCTGCGTCCGCGACCGCTTTCACCGCTGTGAAGATCATCGGCGCTGCCTACCTGGTGTATGTGGGTATTTCGCTTGGATCAGCGAGTCGTCGGTACGCCAGCGCGGACATGAGGATTTTCGCGTGCGCGGCCGAGTGTTCGCCTACTTTCTTAACAATCAATGCGGTTATGCTAATGTTGTGCGCAGAAACCGTGGAGAGACCTCTGTGAAAGCGTTACTCGTGATTGTCGCGTGGTGTCTTCTGCTGCTGTTGTGCTGGCCGCTCGCAGTTCTGGCCATAATTCTGTGGCCTTTTCTATGGCTCATATCGCTGCCGTTTCGGATGGTCGCCATCACTTTCGATGCCATGTTCGCCTTGCTTCGTGCCATTCTGTTCCTGCCTGCGCGCCTGCTCGGTTACCGCGGCGGCTCCACCGGCCGCACCTAAAGTGAAGCGTCGATGATCTTGGCTCGCGAAGCGCTGGCGCTTCTGCAAGAGGGCAATCATCGCTTCGTGTCGGACATCGGCAATCGCGAGGCAATTACCGGTCGGTCGCGCCGACTAGAGTTGGCTGCGACACAGGAACCGTTCGCCGCCATTCTCGGCTGTTCCGACTCCCGGGTACCGGTTGAAATCGTTTTCGATCAGGGCCTGGGCGACCTGTTCGTCATCCGCGTCGCCGGCAACATCGTTGCCCCATCCCAAATCGGCAGCGTCGAGTTCGCCGCCGAACAATTCGGCACTCGCTTGGTGGTGGTGTTGGGCCACACGCAGTGCGGCGCCATTGAAACAACCCTGGAGCAGCTGCAGCGGCCAATCGAGAACCAATCGCGTAATTTGCACTCCATCGTGGATTTGATACGGCCATCCGTCGCAGGACTATTGGCAACGGAACTGCGATACGATCTTCACGCATTGGCCCGAGCGGCGGTACGCGCCAATATCCGAGCGTCGGTGCAGCACCTGCGGCACGGTTCGGACATCATCGAGCAGCTCATCCAAAAGGCAGGGCTGATGGTCGTGGGCGCCGAATATTCGCTGCAGACCGGCGTTGTCGATTTTTTTGACGGATTAGAGCAGACCTGCCGGAAATAGGCCGCGACATGACGGAGTGCATAGCACTGCTACGCGGCATCAATGTCGGGCGAGCCAAGCGCATCGCCATGGCTCAATTGCGCGACCTGTTCCGCGACCTCGGCCACGAGAATGTCCGTACCGTGCTGAACAGCGGCAACGTGCTGTTTCGCTGCGCCCGACCCAACACCGGTAAGCTCGCGCTCGCCATCCAGAGCGCGATTGCAGATACATGCGGCTTCTCCGCGTCGGTCACCGTGCTTACGGCGGCAACTCTGGCGGCCATCGTTCGAGGCAATCCGCTGCTGCGCATCGTCAAGGATCCATCAAGGCATCTTATAGCGTTCGTGGCCCATCCGCGCGCGCTGGACCCGATGCGTTCGATGGTCGAGGAAACGTGGACGCCGGACGCGCTGGCCATCGGCGCGGAAGCAGCCTACCTCTGGTGCGCTGCTGGCGTGCTTGACAGCAAGCTATCCCAGGCGTTTGCGCGCCGAGCCGGCGAGACTGTGACAACCCGCAATTGGGCGACGGTCCTCAAATTGCATGCCGCATCGAATACGGCATAGACGCCGGTGCCCAGCCCACTCGGCACACCGCAGTGCGTGAGGCTGGACGCGGCTCGTGGGCGGCGAGTAGTATCGCCACCCCGTGAGACGCGCCTGTAGCTCAGCTGGATAGAGTATCGGCCTCCGAAGCCGAGGGTCGTGGGTTCGAATCCCGCCGGGCGCACCACTTTTCACGGGTCCGTTCCGGACAGATGGGTCTATACCCGACACGTAGATGACAGCCAGGTTGGGACCGTCGAGCCGCCCCTATTCACTTCCGGTCGACGCTCGTTGGGAGGCTGGATTCTTTGGGCGTACCCGTACTCGCCGGCCGCGCCGCATTCCTCAGACTGCTGCCCGCATGCGCCAGGGACGCCGAAAACAACCGGTCGAGTAAACCATGCGTAGCGCCGCCGCGATTCATCCAATTGCTGGTCCATTGCAACGACGGGTCTCCGTGTTTGCCCGTTTGCAGAGAAACCGTGCTACCGCTCGATTCCCAAAGAGTGAGCAACCGCAGTCGATCATGCGATTTGTATTCCGCCATGCGCTGCCAGACGGTCGTGCCCCGAAGCATGGGAGTGTCGCCGACGGGGTTGACGAAATCATTGTCCAGGACGCTGTGCTTGCGCGGACGAAATTCCGTGGGAGAGAAAGCCTGATTGTCGGTGGCCGCCGGAACGCTGAAGAGTTGCGCCGTATCCAGCGTCGCTGGAGCAGGCGGCGCCGAGCGGCGAGGTTTATTCGCGTCGGAATCCTGCGCGGGATTCGCAACATAGGTTTGCTCGCCCGCCAGCGCATCGCCACCCAAGGTGAACAACACCAATCCGAGCAGCACGCGGTCTCGAATGCCGTTACCGTGCACGGCACGAGGAGGCGGCGGCGAGTCAGAATATGGATCGGTTTGCGGCATGGTTGACCGAGGCTAAAGCGACCTACAGGCCCGGCCAGCATCCTCCAACCAAGCGCAGGCGCCGTGCGACGTGCGTCACAGATTTCCGCTGCAGCTGCAGTGCAAACAGACTCAGGTCAACATAATCTCGGCATGTCGCCTAATTATGTTGGTCGTGCGCCGCACTCAAGACTCGGGCGCGTCGGGGTACTCCGCCCGCCCCTTTTCCCAATCGCGGCCATCGAACGGCTTCACTGACATCGCTTCGATGGTATCGCTGTCGATGCAGCGCGCGTTGACGCTGATACCGTCGGGATGAGAGCGCGGGATGTAGAACGATTTAACGCCGCACGCGGAGCAGAAAAAATGCTTGGCGACGTGCGTGTTGAATGAATAGGTCGTGAGCGCCTCGCGACCGCTCAGCAGCTTGAATCGATCGACAGGCACGATCAAGTGCAAATACCCGTATTTGCTGCAGATGGAGCAGTTGCAGTCGATCACCTCGAGCCTTGCGGGTGCGATCACTTCGAAGCGGACTCGCCCGCAATGACAGCCACCGGTGTGGGTACGCATGCTCCGTGGCTAGCGCTTGTGCTCTTGCGCTGCCAAATCGCCAATCAGTGAAATCAACCGCTCAGGGCTGCCCGCCGATGCAACATCGACAACATATTTGCCATTCACGATAAAGCGCGGCACGCCGTCGACCCGATATCGCTGCACCAGTTCGTCGGCCTTGCGCATCGCGTTATCCACATCGAAGGAATGATACTTGTCCCTGAAGGCGGACTCCGCAATGCCGAACTTCTTGACGAATGCCGCCTGCATGCGCTCGGTCTCCGCCGGATCGGCGGCGACCAACGGATCGCCGTTGACATGAATTTCCTTGAATACTTCCGTATGCAGCTGATCCAATTTGCCCAGACTCTCCAGCGTGTAGTACAGCCGCGCGTGCGCGCGATGGGCTTCGTTCCACATCACGTGGACGCGCGAGAAGCTGATGTAGGGCGGCTTGGTCCTCTTCCACGACTCGACCAACGGGTCGATGGCATTACAATGCGGGCAGGCGTACCAGAAAAATTCCAATATCTCGATTTGCCCGGGGGGCACCGCGGTGGGCTGCGCCGGCACGATCCGGGTGTAGTTGACGCCTTCCTGCCACCCGCTCACCGCCGCGGCGGATGCACCGGTCGTCGCGGCTGCAACCGTGGACGCGACAGCCGCCAGCAGCGGGTTGTGGGCGCCGCTGTCGCTCGGCACATCCTCGACGGTTTCGGAGCCGTCCTCGTTCATGCGTGTGATCTTTGACGGCAGGTCGGACGCCTGCTCAGCCGCCTTTTGCTGAGTTACCGCGGCGTTCGTCGGCGCGGCAGCCCTGGACGCGACGGCCGGTGCACTCGCTGCCGGCCGCTCGGGGGCGGATTGATTTCTGCCGCACGCTGCCAGCGCGAGACCCAACCCAAGACACAAAACCAACTGTCGAAGGCGCATGTTCAGCGCAGACCTTGCAGGTATGACGCCAGATTGCGGATGTCGTCGGGCGAGAGCCGCTTGGAGATGGTTTGCATGATGCCGTTCGGTCCGGTAGTTCGCGCGCCCGACGCGTAGTCGTTCAATTGTTTCATCACATAGACCGATTGTTGACCGTGCAACGCCGGAAATTTCGCCGGCTCGTTGCCACGCCCGGTCGGGCCATGGCAGGCCATGCATGCGGGTATACCGCGTGCCGGGTCGCCTGCCCTGTACAGCTTTTGGCCCGCTTGCCAGTATGAGGGGTCCGCTTCCAGCCCAATATTGGTCATACTATCGAAATAGGCTCCCAGGTTGGCCATGTCGTCGTCGCTCAAGGTCATGGCATTCGGCATCATCACCGGGTTGGGGCGTTTGCCGTCTTTGAAGTTCTTCAACTGCTCGGCGATGTAATCTGCGCCGATTCCCGCCAGGCTCGGCCATTCCGGGTTCGCGCTATTGCCGTTGGCACCGTGGCAAGCCTGGCAAACAACGGCCTTGGCGGCGCCGGCTTCGACGCTTGCCGGCAATGCTGAATTGTTGACGATCGCGGCGGAAATTGTTGCTGCGAGAATCCAAAACCGTTTCATGATCCCCTGATACCCCATTCTGTTGTGAAACCGCGCGGCGGCAAATTGTACACTAGAGTCAATAATTTGCGTCCAGGGCGGCCATGTCGATCTATCCTGATCTGAAATTCCTGACCAGTGCGGCCGAGGCAAATCAACTCGCCCCGGACCTCGGCAGAGAAATTGCCTTTGCCGGACGCTCGAATTCCGGTAAATCGACCGCCATAAACGCCGTTACGCAACGGCCGGGCCTTGCGCGCGTGAGCCGTACGCCAGGGCGTACCCAGTTGATCAATTTCTTCGAGTTGGCGCCCGAACGGCGCCTGGTGGACTTGCCCGGGTACGGGTTCGCCAAGGTACCTGACAGAGTGCGGCTGCATTGGCTGCAATTGATGGAACATTATTTCAATGTGAGGCAGTCGCTGGTCGGGCTGATTTTGATTGTCGACAGCCGCCGCGGGTTAGGCGCCCAGGATGCCGGCATGCTCGAATGGGTTCTTGCCAGAGACCGCGTCGCCCATGTCTTGCTGACCAAGACCGACAAGCTCAATCGGCGGGATGCGCAACGCGTGTTGCGCGAGACCCGCGAGGCTTGCTCCGATACGTCGGTCACCGCGCAATTGTTCTCGGCGCACGACAAGGAAGGGATCGATGAGGCGCGGCAGGTCATGGACCTGTGGCTGAAGGAGGAAGAAAAAAAAGCCCCGGTGGTTACTTAGAAGCAGCCACCGAGGCAGACCAACCCGGCATGGGGATGACAAACCGGGTCATTCCCGCTCAGGGAGAAGAGCGGGGAGCGTCTTTCACGCTCATTAGGTTAGATGGGGATGCGCTCCGAAAGTTCCAGCCCCCTTCATAGCAATTTTCTCGATGCGGCCACGGCGCGGTTTCGCGCCGCTAACACGCTGAATATGGGCTGATTCTGCCCCAAACGCAGCCTTCGTGCACGTTTTAATGCGTGGTGCGCTGCGCTGCCGCATGCCGTCGCCATCTGGCAACAACCGCGACGGCGGCGGTGCCCGCCGGCGGCCTAGATCAATGTGCCTCATCCCAGTTGCGGCCAATTCCTACATCTATTTTTAGCGGCACCACCAATGTCGCCGCTTGTGCCATGTGCATGCGTAACTGCCCCACCACTTCCTCGACAGCCGCGTCCGCCACTTCCAGAACCAGTTCATCATGTACTTGCATGATGAGCCGAGCCGGTATCCGCGATCTCTGCAACCAACTGTCCACCTCGATCATGGCGCGCTTGATGATGTCGGCTGCCGTCCCTTGCATGGGCGCGTTGATGGCGCTTCGTTCGGCGTATTGCCGCAACGCATGGTTGCGTGATTGTATTTCGGGCAGGTAAAGCCGCCGTCCGAACACCGTCTCGACAAAGCCGGTTTCGCGGGCCTGGCGGCGCGTCTCGTCCATATAACGTTTCACGCCCGGATAGCGCTCGAAGTACAGATCCATGTATTTCTGCGCCTCGCCGCGGCCTATCCCCAACTGGCGCGCGAGCCCGAACGCCGACATCCCGTACATCAACCCGAAATTGATGGCCTTGGCAGAGCGGCGCTGATCCAAGCTCACGGCCTCGAGCGGTGTGCTGAACACCTCGGCGGCGGTCGCCTGATGAACGTCGCGATCCTCGGCAAAGGCCCGCAACAAGCTCGCATCGCCCGATAGATGCGCCATGATGCGCAGTTCGATTTGTGAATAGTCGGCCGCGACCAATGAGTGACCCGGCGCCGCGATGAAGGCCTGACGGATGCGCCGGCCTTCCTTGGTCCGAATCGGGATATTTTGCAGATTCGGGTCGGTCGATGAGAGTCTGCCGGTGGCGGCGACCGCCTGATGATAGGAGGTATGGATGCGGCCCGTTGCCTGATTGATTTGCTTGGGGAGGTTATCGGTGTAGGTCGACTTGAGCTTGGCTACGCCGCGATATTCCAATATCAATCTGGGCAGGGGATACGTCGCGGCGAGCTCTTCGAGAACATCCTCTGCCGTCGAGGGCTGCCCCGTTGGGGTCTTACGCATCACCGGAATGCCCAGCTTGCCGAATAGGATTTCCTGCAATTGCTTCGGCGAATCCACATTGAACACGCCGCCGGCCTCGAGATGTGCCTGCGCTTGCAGCTCCAGCATGCGCGCCGCCAGCTCCGAACTCTGCGTCTTGAGCAGATCCCGATCTACGAGCACTCCAGCGCGTTCCATGCGGTACAACACCGGCACGAGCGGTTGTTCGATGGTCTCGTAGACCGTTTTCAACCTGGACAGCGCTTCGATTTGCGGCCATAAGGATAGGTGCAGACGCAGCGTGACGTCGGCATCCTCCGCGGCATACCCGGCCGCGCGATCCACATCGACCTGATTGAGCGCAATCCGCTTGGCGCCCTTGCCCGCGACTTCTTCGAGTTGAATGGTCTCGATGCCAAGATATCTCTGGGCGGTCGAGTCCATGTCATGGCGGGTCGCAACGCTGTTGAGCACGTACGATTCGAGCATGGCGTCGTAGCGCTGTCCCGCGACCGCGATGCCGTGGTTCTGCAGCACGTGAGCGTCGAACTTCAGGCGATGGCCCACCTTCGGCCGGGTGGGGTCCTCGAGCAGCGGTTTGAATGCCGCCAGCACTTTCGCCCGATCGAGCTGGTGCGGCGCTCCCGCGTAGTCATGGGCGAGCGGCACGTACGCGGCTTCCCCCGGGGTGACCGCGAACGACAGGCCGACGATGCGCGCCTGCATGTAATCGAGACTGTCCGTTAGGGTATCGAAGGAAATGAGCGGCGCAGCGTCGAGCTTTGCGAGCCACGCGTCGAGCGCCTCCTGCGAAAGAATTTGGCGATACTCGCGAGCGAGCACCGGCGTTTCGACCACGACGACCGCCACGGCCGGCGCACCCGGCGAATGCGCGGCGGCCACGACAACTTCGAGCACGGCCGGATCCGGATTCGCCACGGGGGGCTCGGGTGAGGGAGCCAATGCCTTGAGCAATGCCCGCAATTCCAGGCGCGTGTACAGTTCTCGAAGCCGCGGCACATCAGGGGCGACGGCAGCAAGTGCATCTGCGTCAAGGTCCAGCGCGAGCGCTGTGTCGATGGTGGCAAGCTTACGCGACAGTTCGAGCATCGGCAGCTCGTTGCGCAGGTTCTCGCCGACCTTGCCCGCGATGTCGCCGGCATGAGCGATCAGCTCATCGAGCGTGCGGTATTGATTCAGCCATTTGGCCGCAGTTTTGGGACCCACTCCGGTGACGCCGGGAATGTTGTCCGAACTGTCGCCGACCAGAGCGAGATAGTCGACGATCTGTTCGGGATAGACGTCGAATTTCGCTTTGACTCCGTCGCGATCGAGGCGAGTGTTGCTCATGGTATTGATCAACCCAACCCGCGGACCCACCAGCTGGGCCATGTCCTTGTCGCCGGTCGAGATCAGCACGTCGTAGCCCGACTCCGCACCCTGCTTTGCCAAAGTGCCGATTACATCGTCTGCTTCGACGCCGGCGACGCGCAACAGCGGCAGTCCCATCGTCGCCACCACTTCCAGCAGCGGCTGCAGCTGTGCGCGCAGATCATCCGGCATGGGCGTGCGATGCGCCTTGTACTGATCAAACAAATCGTCTCGAAACGTGCGGCCGGGTGCATCGAACACCACCGCGATCCGTTCCGGCGACTCCTCCTTGATCATCTTGTTCAGCATGTTCAGCACGCCGAGCACTGCACCCGTCGGCTCACCCTTCGAGTTGCTGAGCGGCGGCAGCGCGTGGAAGGCCCGATACAGATAGGAAGAGCCGTCCACCAAGATAAGTTTGCGCGCGCTCATGGATTTACCCGCGCAACCCGATCAGGGTTGCGGCGACTTATCCGACGGCTTGCTCGTAGCCTCTGTAGCCGGCATCCCCGCGGGGTCCGGGCCCGTACCTTGACCCCGGGGCGCACCAGACGCCGGCTGGGCGGGCGCGGCGGCGGGCGGAGTCGGCGTCGTCTTCTTGTGCTTGGGGGCATCCGGCTGCACCAGAGGGCCTTTTTGACCGCATCCGGCCAGGATCCCGGCAAGGCACAGGGGAAGCCACAGGCGCACGATTTTCATGAGCAGAGTATACCGCGTGCGGTTGCGCGGCAGTTCGGCAGGAACTTATGGCGGCGTCCGCCGGTCCGAAACTTGAGTACCTGCGATGGAGAACTTGATGAAGCGGATTTCAGGAACCCTATTGGCAATCGCCGCGACCGGAGCCTGCGCGGTTTCGACGGCGGCGCTGGCGGAAAACCCGGCGGGATTTTATCTTGGCGCGGGCGTGGGTTACTCCACGATCCGCAGCGACGACGCCAGCTACGGCCTTCCGGGCTACTACAATGATCACCAAACGGCGTGGAAGGTAATCGCCGGCGTGCGGCCGATTTCCATCATCGGCGCCGAATTCGAATACATCGACTTTGGTCAGCCGGGAAACCATTATGGGTACAACAGCAACAGCATCAACTACAACGGACTCGATTCGCACCCACGCGCGGCGGCATTGTTCGGCGTGGGGTATCTGCCGCTGCCGATCCCGTTCTTCGATATCTATGGCAAGGCCGGCGTCGCACGCCTGCAAACGGACGTGACGACTGTTTCGGGGACGCCGGGGACGGGGACGTGTACTGTGAATACGCAGTTTTGTCCCCCAATCTTCTCCCGTCAGAACCAAACCGACAACAAGTTCGCGTACGGTGTGGGTGTGCAGTCCAAAGCCTGGGGCGTCTCGTTCCGTGCCGAATACGAGCGCATCAGCTCCCAGTTCGGCGACCCCGACGCGCTGACCGTCAGCGCGACCTGGACATTTTAGCAATGCGGCGCTTTCGCATCGCGCGCTAGCACGCGGCAGTCACTCACGGCGTAGAGCCACCTGCGCAGTTCGCACCGGTCGCGCGACACGGTGCAGGCCTCTATACTGGCTTGCATGAAACTCGCAATTCAGTGCCGTGCGCGCCTGTTTTTTCTCCTCGGGTTCGCGCTTCTGGCCGGATGCGCTGGGGAAAGCGGCATCCCCAGTTCGCGCATCTCGAATGGCATCGCGAGCTCGGACGATGCCGATGCCACGACTCGCGCGCTGCGCTCGAGAATCGACACCATCGTGGTCATCTACGCCGAAAATCGCGCCTTCGACAGCTTGTACGGAAATTTCCCGGGAGCGCATGGCCTGAGTGAAGTCATCGACCGAGACGGACGTCCGTTGCCGGCTTACGTGCCTCAGGTCGACCGCAATGGGTCGGTGCTTACGACGCTGCCGCGGACCTGGGGCGGCGTTACGGCGGCGGGCGTCAAGACGGTGGGGACGGAAGCGCAGAGCGCCGGCT
>CAAGKR010330712.1_pt1 | contig 17318 bp, 14 predicted proteins | sample 2556971 | NCBI WGS metagenome assembly CAAGKR01 (sample SAMEA5207829, study PRJEB30636) | soil metagenome | biome: forest; feature: boreal; material: soil | place: USA | collected 2011-09 | depth 1 m | reverse complement strand
TGGAGGCCGCCAGTGTTTGTGCCGTTTATTTCCGGAGTCTGAATTCGCGGCGGTCCAGCGTCGGTTGGCATACACAGCTCCGCAGTCCTCACAAACTGCGGGCTCGCTCATGGCGCGCAATGTGTGATGACGACCTGCCTCGTGATCGACTCGTTTGGTAAAAGTCGCGTTTGTATATGGCTTCTTGCCCGGCATAAAAGCACTCACTTTCAAAATTAGAACTAGGCAACGCCTGTGCCTTCCGTCTAGAGACTTCGAGACCGCAAACACTTGCAAAAACCTGGGAACTCCGCAGGTTTTTGAAGAGCAGTTAATCGGAGTTTTGATTGAAGTCGAAAGGCAGCGGGCTTTAACACAATGCCTGCGTGAGTTTCCGCAAGCACCGAGCAATTTGGTGGCGTCAATGACGTGAACTGGGGACGAAAATGCCTCCGACCGGCGGAACGCTGATTGCCAGTTGTTAGATCAATATTGTCGCTCGAGTCCGTTAGACCAGGATTGTTTGCCGTGTTTATCCATAAGATGACCGACGATGAATGTCGCAGCGCCTTACAAAAGGCGAGCGTAGGCAGACTGGGATGTGCGCGCGATAACCAGCCTTATGTTGTTCCCATCTACTTCGCGTTTGATGGAGAACATCTCTACGGGTTCACCACCCTGGGGCAGAAAATCAAATGGATGCGCGCGAACCCGCAGGTCTGCTTGGAGATCGACGAGCGAATCAGCCAGAATCAATGGATGAGCGTTATCGTTTTTGGACGTTATGAGGAGTTACCCGATGAACCTCAATACGAACCTGCGCGAATGAAGGTCCGCCAACTGCTGGTGCGACGACGCGCGATGTGGTGGGAGCCTGCTTACATGTCTGATGCGCACCGGAACGGCTCTCACTCAATTTTGCCGATCTTCTACCGCATTCAAATTGGTCGAATGACTGGGCACCGAGCAACGCCGGATATAGTAGAAGTACCAGCACAAGACGCTACTCACCTGATAGGAAAAGAAAGCTGGGTCGACAGCATTCTTCGGCACATCGGAATGAAGAACTAAAGCTTACAATGTCTTGCGAGCTACTGCTGCCAAAACACAGACTCAACAATTTTCTGTTCTCGGGTTAGTTTGCTTGAGGTCTCCGCACAATTTCAACAGAACAGTTCGCATGGCACGCAGCTCTGCGAGTTTTGACTGCGAAACCGCGCACTCAAGTCCGGCCGCTCCTCTAAACTTGATTACCTTGTGGGATGTTCCAAGGCCAACGCTGACAGGCATACGCGTTGCTCTCTTGAACTCCAGTGGTGGGCCACCAAGTGGAAAGGTAGGAGTATGAAAGGCAATCTGGTTTACACGCTTGATCTCACTCAAATCACTCTAAAGGATTTGCCGCTCGTCGGCGGCAAGAACGCTTCTTGGGGTGAACTCTTTAATGCTTTAAATCCCAAAAGTATTGGCGCGCTCGATGGCTACGCCGTGGGGTCTTCGAGCCGGCACACTTCATCATGGAACGAAGGATGAGGCTGGGTATTAAGCGGAGAGCCGAAAAGGCAATCACGATTTTAGGAGTTGAATTCTGAAAGCAATGAAGATGAAAGCCTGGACTTTGGACACACCTGCTCCCATTACTGAGCGTCCGCTCCACCTCAGTGAGATGCCTGTGCCGAGTCCTGCTGAAGACGAACTACTGTTGCGCGTCGATGCCTGTGGCATCTGCCGCACGGACTTGCATGTTGTCGAAGGCGAGTTGCCTGTTTGTCGCTCGCCTTTGATCCCTGGTCATCAAATCGTCGGCCGTGTCGCCGCTCTCGGATCGCTTGTCGCGGATTTTGCGATTGGAGATCGAGTGGGCGTGGCCTGGCTCAATCGCACCTGTGGAGCGTGCGAGTTCTGCCTTGCCGGCCGGGAAAACCTCTGCGAGCAGGCCATGTTCACCGGTTGGACAGTAAACGGTGGCTACGCAGAATACGCAATCGCGCCCGCCGCTTTCACCTACCCCTTACCGGACAACTTTGATGACGCTCAGGCAGCGCCACTTCTCTGCGCCGGCATCATCGGTTATCGCTGCCTGCGTCTGACCGGACTCAGTGAGAATGAATGGAAGGGTGCGCGGCTTGGCCTGTACGGCTTCGGCGCTGCGGGGCACGTGTGTATTCAAGTGGCCCGCGCACGCGGTGCGGAAGTCTACGTCTGCACTCGCGATCGTGAACGACATCAAGCGCTGGCTCGCGAACTCGGCGCAACGTGGGTTGGCGATGCCCAGGATGAACCGCCTGTCAAACTTCACGCTTCGATTATTTTCGCGCCGGCGGGTGAACTTGTTCCGGTTGCGCTTAAAGCTATTCGCAAAGGAGGCACTGTGGTCTTAGGCGGCATTCACATGAGCCCGATCCCATCCTTTGACTATTCGCTCATCTACGGTGAGCGAGTGGTCCGAAGCGTCGCTAACAACACGAGAGATGACGGCCGCGAGTTTCTCCTTGAAGCGGCCAGCATCCCCGTGCGCACGCATACGCAAACCTTCTCTTTCGATCAGGCCAACGATGCGCTCATCGCGCTGAAGAATGATTCCATTCGTGGGGCGGGGGTACTGACGACAGACTAAATCTCAAAAGTTTCTGGTCTTGGGTGGGAAAAAAGAGCAGGACGGTTTCCGTTCGACCCGGCGTTTGAGATTGAGGTAATGCGGTGTCCAAACTTTGGTCTCAATACATCGCTACCTCGCGCGAGATCTCTCGTACTTGTTCCAGTAGCGGATAAAGTGGGGCCGCCGGATCATTGAGAACAGGTGCGAATTCGCTAAGTACCAGCGCTGCGGCCACAAACATCTCGTTAGTCACCCGTCTTGCGCCCGATGCCAGTACTCTCAGACCAACGCCTGGAAAAATAAACGAGTTGTTGCATTGCCCAATGTGAACGGTCCGGCCATCCCTTGTGATTGGATCGAACGGACTGCCGGTGGCTACGAGCGCCCGGCCATCGGTCCATCTGGATAGATCACTCGGAGTCGCCTCGCACTTCGAAGTCAGATTCGACAAAGGGAAGATTATGGGATGCTTTCTGCACTGCCCTTCGCTTCGCTTCATACGTCGCGAGCGTGTAACGCGCAGTCATCCGAATGTCGCTGGGACCAAGGATCGCAGCGAGCGGGAATGGAACTCACTGCGAGTAATAATCGTCCTTGCATTCGGAAAGGGACCTGATTCCGCACTAAAGAGACAACCGTTTTCTATTGGACACGTGCTGTGGGCTCCGGTGGCATCGGCCGATTCCAGGTTGTCGGAATTAAACCTTGGAAGTCGGGCATAAGACTGCGAACATTAGGATTACAAAAGCGAAAAGGCGCAACAGTTTTTGGACTGTCGCGCCTAATCTAATGTGGTTACTGTCCTCACCCCAGCAACCACGTGATGGAAGGATTCACCAACCATCTAGTTGCGCATACTATATCGCGCATTCTATCCATTGGCAACACTTAAAAACCCTCGCCGGTTGGCGGCGCAAATTCCACATCATCACAAAAAGGCATCGGGCGCAGTCCGCGGGCAAAAAGACCTTAAATTTGTATGCCTGCATACAATGCAACGTCGCTTGCATACGTTTCAGACGCCGGATAAAGCCAAGAGTTCCAGCTCATGACCGTCGGGATCGTCGAAATAGACGGAAACTGAATTCATCCACTCGTGGTATACGGGTTCGGAAACCGACACGCCTTTATCTTTCAACAAAGCTGCCGCGCGCTTTATGTCGGCTTCGCTTACGCTAAACGCGAAGTGCTGGGTGGGCCATTCTCCCTTGTCTTCCTGCAAAACAACCATTGCGGCGTCGCCGCCCGCTCGCAGGAAGAGCCAATTCCGTCGTTCGTCGCGAAGTCCCTCTTCCAACCCAAGCACGCCCTTGTAAAAAGATTCCGCGCGAGCCAGGTCTTTCACCCGTATTGCAATCTCATAAAGGCCCTTTATTGGTAACATATCAGAGTTCGCTACCTCCATTACAGTCTCTTCGCGGCGCAAGTTTACTCGGCCTCCCAGGGAGCAAACAAGAGTTTCGGTTTGAAACCAGCGGACGATATTTTCGTCCTGGGGAGGCGTGGCTTTCAGCACGATCCTAAACCGCTTACCTAAACCGCTTCAGTTTTGCCACAACCTTTCTTCCCTGGATAGCATCGGACAACTGCCGCTTGCCTCTCCCGCTTGCAAAAGCAATCGACTCTTGCTAAACCTGCGTTTGTGAAATGTTCTTCTGGAGAATTCCCATGAAAAAAATCCTACGTACCTTCTACTCCTTAACTCTTGTTCTTGCTTTCTTTGCTCCAGTCGCGGCCGACACCATTCGCCTAAAGGACGGAAGCGTAATTCGTGGCCAGGTAATTGGCTTTAAGGATCAGCAATTCACAGTCTTAATTGGCTCTGGCGCTCAAGGGCGCCGCAGTAGAACTCTCATTTACATGGAGGATGTCGAGTCGATCGAGTTTGATTCGGCGACGACAGCCGCCGCTTCTGTACTGGCAAACGAAGACGCGCCAACAGCGAACTCGAGCACGGCGCCGGTGTATCAGACCCCGAGATCCAACCCCACGTCTGACACGAACACGATCCCTTCTCGCACTAACGCAAGCCAGCCGTCCACCGCCAGCTCGCCAACCTTCTTCACTATCAAGGTCGCGGTTCGCGCAGACAATGCGAATAACGGCTGGACAAACAGCGGGCTGGTCGTTCGAAAAGGCCAGCGCTTGCGAATTAGCTCGACAGGCCGCGTCTCGCTTGGAGGCGGTCGTTTCTCGACCCCTGCGGGGATGCCAGGATTGCCTGATAACGATAAACTTATGCGTACCGAACCTACGGGAGCTTTGATAGCCGTTATCGGAGACGATAATGACGATTTTCTTCTAATTGGAACCAGACGGGATTTTGTGGCTCAGCGAGACGGCGTATTGTTTCTTGGGGTAAACGAGGGCAATCTCAACGACAATACCGGAACGTATGATGTTGTTATCGAGGCTGAGGCGGGCGGTAACGCGCCCCGATAGTTGGCACCCCCCCCGCGGGGCTGCTCCGCCAGATACGCTTCCTGGCAAACTTCGGCTTATGTATGGGCATCAGACTGACGTCGGCCGGCAGTAAGTGAACGCGCGGACTGGAATATCGAACTCTTCCTCCCCGTTTCTATTAGCTCGTAACAGGTGACTTCAATGAAACTCTCCAAGTTAGCGCGCGCTTTCTTCGCTCTAGTAATCGTGTCAGGTTTACTCGCAGGCCTAACCCTTAGCTTCGCCTTCGGACAGTCGCGCCGCCAACCGCCAACCACCAATCAGAAAAAGAATAAGCGACCTGGTGAGACAGGGCAGCAGGGACAAAAACCCGAGGAGCCACTGCCTCCGGACTTGACCGGTAAACCTCAGGAGGCTGAGAAGGTCACTATTTCGACTCAAATCGTAAATGTGGACGCAGTAGTCTATCAAAAGAAAACGGGCCAGATTGTTAACGGATTGAAGAAAGAGAACTTCGCGATCTTTGCCGATGGCGTTCAGCAAACAATTACTAATTTCTCAACTCCGGAAGCGCCGATTACGGTCGCTATGGTCGTCGAATACAGCAAATGGTCGGAGGTATTCGGCTATTACGGCGCGGGCGGTTTTGACCCTGGAACTTACGAAGTGATTCGTCCTACGGCGATGTTTCTATCGCGGTTTATCAAGCCGCCTAACGACTATGTTTCAGTAGTAGCTTTCGACATGCGTCCCACGCCGCTCACCGACTTCACAAACGATCCTCGTCGCATTAGTGAGGTAATCAACCTGCTCCTACGGAATTCTCCTGCTTTTCGCGAGACCAATCTTTTCGATGCTCTCAAGTTTACGCTAGTCGGCGGGCGTGGGGATTCGGTCGTGCTCGACAATTCCAAGGAAGAGAAATCTGATTACTCAGGTTTGGTGAGCGTGCAGGGCCGGCGCCGCGCGATAATTCTTGTAGCCTCCGGCATTGATACATTCAGCAAGATCAACTACGGTAACGCGCGAAAGATTGTGCAGAATGCCGGCATTCCCATCTATATCGTTGGCACTGGCAATCTGTTCTTTAAGAAGTACGAAGACCGTCTGGACGCGGTCGACAGCTTGACGGGAATGCCGGGACGACTGACGTGGCTCCAGGCTCAGAACACGCTTAAAACATTTGCCAGCGAAACCGGCGGCGCCTATTTCCCGGTTACCTTTGAAGGCGAACTGCCAAAGGTACTGGGCTCGATTAACGCTCTCTTGCGCAGTCAATACAGCCTCGCGTTCAACCCCGGTGACGTTCGCGACGGCAGGCAACACAAACTTAAAGTGAGCGTTGACGTAAATGGCGACGGCGTTTACGACGACAAAGAATACGTAATACAGGCTCGGCAGTTTTACAATGCGCCGAAGCCGGACGGTTCTAAGTAGGAGGCGGCAGGAGCAGAAGGCAGTAAGCAGCCTTTATTGATAACATAGCTGGCAGTAGGGGAAATTAGAGGCAGCGAGCCTATTGTTCGCTGCCTTCTTTTCTTTTGAGGCTGCGCTCGCAGGAATAATCGCAACTTCAAGTTTTCACGTTTCCTGGCGGCAGTGAACCAAGAGAGGTGGTGAGCTCTGGCGGTGCATAAGAAAGATGTCGTGGTAATAGGCGGCGGGGCGGCAGGTCTCTTCTGCGCAATCGAGGTCGGCAAACGCGGGCGCAAGGTGGTTGTGCTCGAGCTTGCGGACCAAATCGGGAAAAAAATTGCCATCTCAGGAGGCGGACGATGCAATTTCACCAACCTGAATACCAGTGCAAACAACTTCATTTCGGACAACCCACACTTCTGCAAGTCGGCGCTTGCTCGCTACACTCCCGCCGATTTCATCTCGCTCGTGGAGAGGCATGGCATCGCCTATCATGAGAAGAAGCTCGGGCAACTTTTCTGTGATCGAGGTTCACGCGGCATCATCGAGATGCTGTTGACGGAATGTAGCGAAGCGGGTGTTGAGATCTATTGTGGCTCCGTGGTCCGTAGCGTTGCTAAGAAAGACGATTACAAGGGAAAAGATTATTTCGAAGTTGAAACCAATAACGAAACTTTTGTTTCGCAATCACTGGTCGTTGCCACCGGTGGATTGTCGATCCCGCCTCTTGGAGCTACGGATTTTGGTTACCGTCTGGCTCGCCAGTTTGGTCTTACAATTCAAGAGCCGCGGCCCGCGCTTGTCCCTTTCGCTCTATCGCCTCAAGCACAACGCGAACTGACCACGTTGAGTGGAGTGTCGATTGACGCGTCTGTCAGTTGCGGCGGCCAGGAGTTTCGCGAGAACATTCTCATTACACATCGCGGCCTGAGCGGACCGGCTATCTTGCAGATCTCTTCCTACTGGCTTCCCGGACAACGGGTCATGATCAACCTGCTGCCGGATTACGATGTGCTGGAGCTTCTACGCGAACAGGAAAACAAAGAGATCGAGCTGGCAAACTTCCTGGCCCAGTTTCTTCCGCGCCGGTTTGCCCACGCGTGGTGCGCCCTCAACTTTCCCTCGCAGCCTCTTAAACGTTATACGCCCGGCGAAGTGGCGAAGATTGCGGAGAAACTCAATCACTGGGAGATCATCCCAGCGGGAACTGAAGGTTACAAAAAGGCGGAAGTTACTGCGGGAGGAATCTCAACTGACGAACTTTCTTCCCAAACCATGGAAGTCAAAGCCGTTCCCGGGCTTTATTTCATCGGAGAAGTGGTCGATGTCACAGGCCAGCTCGGTGGCTATAACTTCCAGTGGGCCTGGGCCTCCGGTTACGCTGCCGGCCAGAGCGTTTAGTCAGGGGCAGCGGGCCGTAGGCAGAAGCCCGACCGTAAGGGAGGGCTCCTCCTGCGCATACCTAAGCCCTCCCTTACGGTCGGGCTTCTGCTTCCCTTCAGACACCATGGAGCCTGAGGCGAAACTCGTCGTTGATGGCGATCAACTCCGTCCTGCGATTCGAAAACAGACGACTTTCGCGCAGAAGCATAGGCAAGCCACCTTGCGGGGTTTTTCCTCCGAACGCCGGGCTTGAAAATATCGCCGCCAGTTGCGGATTTAAGCGCTGCGCCACGCCATAGCGGATTGCTTTTTGCGCAACGGGAGAAAAGCCTCTCGTTCGTCGAGGATTAATTAGTTCAATCGAATGGTCGAAAATATTCAGACGGGTTGGCTGATCGCGCAGAATCAGATCGCGATGGATAAGTAGATTACAAACCCCTTCGCTAAGAGAACCACGATGATAGTTTGCACGTGCCGCTACCGGGCTGTCCTCAATGTCTGCGGCAGGAAAATTTTTAGGGCGGACGTCCCACAAATCGCAGTAGCGGCCAATAAAGCGCATCGTCGATTCGTACAGAGTCAGGAGCTGGCCTGCAATCGTAATGCGCTCAACCACTGGAGACTGCATTGAAGCACCGGCGAATCGGGTAGCTAAAACTGTCGAGCGTGGCAAAAGCTCGGCAACCCGGTTATCTCGCCCAAAAAGAAGCAGGCCGGCTACCGTGGGGACTACTTCGCCGGCGTGTTCAGTTGCCAACAGAAGATCGCGTTCGAGCACATCCTTCGTCGGATATCCACTCGCGCTCGCGTTATCAAAAGCATCGCCTTCGAATTCACGGAGAAAACTCCACAGATGTGCTTCGTCTATGTCTGAAATCGTGGCGCCCAGTGCCGGCATATTTTCAAACCCGATGGGCCGAACTTCATCCAACAACGACGAGAGTTCCTCGCGGGTGGCCTCGCGCTTTTCTGAACCAACGCGCAGATATAATCGCCCGTCATGAGTTCGATAAGGGCGGCGTTTTCCTTCAATATCAAGCGCGACAATCCGCCGGCCGTTGTCAAAAGCGATCCGATCAATAAAAGGAAACAGTGGCGGCTCGACATCTTCACGGCAAATTCGCACCAACTCTTCCTGAACGCTCTCCGGGTCATCGACGCCTTCAATGCGTAATTGATCGTTGACACCAAAGACCATAATTCCGCCGCCCGTGTTGGCGAGGGCAACGATCTCCTGCGCAATTTTTTCTGTATTGGAAAGCTTTACTTTCAGCTCGAGGAATGTATCTTCGCCGCCCCGAATCAGTCGCAGCAGTTCAGTCCTTGAGGTCTGCGGAGCGGGTGTCGAAAGAAAGTACTCCTGGAAGGAACGCTCAGTGGAGGGTTCGTGCCGCTGATTACTACGAAATTTTCTGCGAGCCATTTGTGTACTGACGGGGCCGCTTACTCTCTGAGATCTCAAATCTGAGATCTCAAATCTGAAACTTTCTGCCCGCCCGGATGTCCAAAGCCATAGACATCGCTGGAATAAAGCTACCATCCCGCGCGTTGCCGCGCGGAAACCCGAAGACGGTTAAGACGCCATTTAAGGTACTAGGCGAAAAGTTTCCTAATCACCACTCGGATCGTTGACGGCTTCGAGTAATTCCAGTTCCCTCTGCTGCAAAGTCTCTCCCTGGGCGCTGATCAAGAGCAGATAGAAACCAATTGAAAGAGCTGCCAGAATTGCGAGTGTAACATACTCAATGAGCAAACTCTGCGCGACGTAACCTGCTGCCGCAGCCGCCAACGGCGGGAGAGCCAGGACAAAAATCATCGGTATCACGAGCAAACCGACTACGCCGGAAACATTGAGCCGCTTCCCAAATTTCATACGCTTCGGGAAGCGGACCGAAAGCGAGTTGCCCATCATTGACATCATGGGAGCCAGAGTGAAAAAGCTGAGGCCTGCAAAAAGTAACGCATTGAGCGTTAGATCTCTAAAAACCAACTCATTAATCAGGAGCAGCCCGCTGGAAAAGATCAGGGCCACAGCCGAGATTGCCAGGTTCTTTCCAAGGAGAATGTTTTTCCGATCGATCGGCGAAAGTATTAGCGTCCGCATGCCGCCATGCTCGAAAGCAAACTGGTTACAGAATATACCCGCAAGAATCAGGAAGACGTAAAGCATTCCACCCGTCGCCATCAACCCGTTACCATACTTGAAGAAGTCCGTAACGAAACCGCTATCTCCGGGGCCGGGGCCGTGTTGATCGAACCGCCGCTGGTTCATGACCCTCACAATGATGAGTATTAGCGGCATGAAGGTCATCATGCGTATTTGCGCATTGCGCATCACGTAGCGCAGCTCCTTTTCAATAATCGCCGAGAGTGCCGGCGAGATTAAAGGTATTTCCCAGCCAGTGTAGCTTTCATTTGCAGGTGTCGGCGCAGCTAAGCGGCGCGCGCGTCTTGTTGTTCCGCCACCCAGGATGGCGCGGCGCGCGAACCAGTAAGTAAGGACAATAAGAACAGCCGCATAGGAGCTGACAACCGCCAACGCGAGTGCGTAGCCCGCAGCATGGCCTTCGCGCAAGCCTTGGGTCAGAGCAAAGGCTATTGCGCCCGGTGGCGTCCATCGTAGGCCGGAAATCGATTCCGCGTGACGAAAAAGCAGTGGCGCGATTTGACCAAACAAAGCACCGCCGAGACCTGCAACCACTCCAATCAAAGCCAGCAGAGTTTCACCGCGAGTTCGTTTCCTGCGAATCAACGAGCCAAGTGAAGTCGAAATCCATTTTGACAGGGCGATTCCGAATATCGCGGCAACTATCGCGATTAAAATTGCGCTACCTATTTTTCCCTGCGCGAGCCCGGCGCCTGTCCCGATGGCGATGATCGCCGGTATGGCAAACACTGACTGAAGACTGGCGATTTCGCTGATGAAATCTACAGCGAAGAGTTTGCGCAAACTGATGGGGTAAAGAAGAAGATTTCCTGGATCAAACTGTCTGCTGCTGCCGACGCTTAGTGGCAGGATCGCCCAGAACAGGTAACACATCGTGAATATCGAAAAGAAAATAAACTCAGCTGAGGGGAGGCTTGAGGCACCCTGCACATTCTTCGCTCGAAGAGTTTGCAGAGCCCCTGCGCCGAAGTCAGGCAAAGTCAGCGCATAGGCAGCCACACCCAGGCCCGCAGCGATCAACAAACCAAACGCCAACGCAGCGACCATCGCCAGCGCTGATGCAATGCGATTCGCTACAGCCTTTGACGAACGTAGTGAATTCCGGAAAAGAGTCCACTTGAGCCAGATGAGTGTGCCGAGTTGGGCCATAGCAACAGCAATCAGGGATTAGCAAACAGTACAGTAAACGGCAACAACGAGTCGGCGCTTTAAGCAGTTTGTATTCTTACAATACCTTTACGTTCTTCGTCGGCTTTGCCCTTTCATTTTATGCCTCGCGCTTTCATTCTATACTGACATGCCGCTCAATTGTTGTGGAAGCCACCACTGACTTTGGGATTCGGGGTTCGTTTTTGATATCCTGCCGTTTGCTGTTCACTGTCTGTGGTTTACTGTTTACTGTTTACGAATTCTTGATTGCTTCCAATGCCTCTAAACGCATACGTCGGACTCGGCTCCAATCTAGGCGACCGCGCTGGTCATCTGCTGCTCGCCGTGCGCGGAATGCTCGAGGCCGGCATCTCAGTCACACGGCTCTCTTCAATCTACGAGACAGCTCCAGTAGCTCTAATCGATCAACCGACATTTCTAAACATGGTTGCGGAAATCAGAAGCTCTCCTATCTCCTCGCCCGAAGAAGTCATGGTGCAGTTACAGCGTACGGAGCACGCTTTGGGCCGCACGCGCCCTGTTCCCATGGGACCGCGTACTATTGATCTTGATCTGCTCCTTTATGAGGACGAGCAGCGCAATACGGAATCCCTTACGCTGCCTCACCCGCGCCTGCATTTGCGCCGTTTCGTGCTGGTCCCACTAGCCGAACTCGCGCCCGGGCTGATGCACCCCGTTTTTCGCAAAACGATCGCTGAGCTGCTCGAATCGGTAGCAGACAATTCTACAGTACAGCTCTGGACACCTTGACTAAAGTTAATCGCGGTGAGACCTGGCCGAATTGCATAGCGAGTACGGCCAACCCGGAGCCTTTGAATACATGTTCCTGCTCACAAATCTATATGTGCGCATCGGCTATGGTGCAGCGGACGATGTCGATGACACGGTGCTCTGCGACTCCTCAGTACCTTTCCTGCACAACGATTTTCGGCCACTACCAAGGTTTGCAGAAGATCAAGGAAATCATGCACCCATGCCGTTTCCCCTATCCATGAGACTTCGTCATTTGATGCTACCCACGCTTTTTCCCCTTTTTTGATTTTGTCGTTATAATGACTTCACTTGCTAACACGCCTTACAAATCTCCGAACGTGGCCGATAATTGGCAATTTAATTGGTTGCCGCTAACCGTGGCCAGAGAGCTGAAATATGCCTTATCTCAAGCCTGAACGTCCTGAAAAAGTTAACGCACCGTCGCTGAAGGCAAGCAAACAGCGCGGCGAGCGATTGGTCTGTCTGACCGCATACGACTTTCCCACGGCCCGTATTGTTGATGAGGCCGGAATTGACATCATTCTCGTCGGTGACAGTCTCGGGAATGTCGTGTTGGGATACGGCAACACGGTGCCGGTAACGCTCGATGAGATCCTGATGCACCTGAAGGCGGTGCGCCGTGCTGTACAGCGGGCACTGCTGGTTGCCGATATGCCCTACGGCTCCTTTCATACCGGCGCGGATGACGCGGTTAGAAATGCGCTGAGGTTGGTAAAAGAGGGTGGCGCTGAAGCTGTGAAACTGGAGGGCGGACAGAAGCGCGTCCAGCTCGTGAAGCGTCTTGTTGACGAAGAGATTGCGGTGATGGGCCACATCGGACTGACGCCGCAGTCCATCAACAAGCTCGGTGCTTACCGGGTGCAGGGTAAGACAGCCGCAGCCGCGCGACAATTGCTCGATGATGCGCGCGCGCTGGAAGACGCAGGTGCCTTCGCGATTGTGCTGGAAGTTGTGCCCCGCGAAATTGCCAAACTAATCACCGAAAGCGTTAGCATTCCCACGATTGGTATTGGAGCAGGCGTCGACTGCGACATTCAAGTTTTGGTCTTACACGATATGCTCGGTTTGTCGTTCGGAAAACTGGCGCGCTTCGTTCGGCCCTACGCAAATCTGCGCGAGGTAATCACTGACGCTATCAGCCGCTATGCCGATGACGTGAGAAGTGGGACGTACCCCTCGGATACTGAGTCGTATCCGCTGCCTGCGGATGCTGCGGAAGAACTGAAAATCACCACGCCCGCTAAAGAGTCGAAAGCCAGGAAGTCCTGATTCTTCCGAAATAAACTTATGGAGATCATTAATCGCCGTCAGCGCATGAGTTCCGTCGCGCGCAAAATTCGCCGCGAGCAGGATCGAACTATCGGACTGGTGCCAACGATGGGAGCGCTTCATGAAGGTCACCTCAGCCTGGTCCGAGAAGCGCGAAGGATGTGTGACATCGTGGTGGTGGCGGTTTTTGTGAACCCTGCGCAGTTTGGTCCAAGTGAAGATTACGAGCACTATCCTCGCGATCTAACCAAAGACACTGCGCTTCTAACCGATTACAACGTAGACTATATTTTTGCGCCTCCCGTGGAAGAGATCTATCCCAAAGACTTTTCCGCCTACGTAAACGTTGAAGGACTCTCGCAGCAACTCGAAGGCGCATCGCGTCCCAATCACTTTCGCGGCGTCGCAACAGTAGTGTCTATACTTCTTAATACTGTGCGCCCTGACTTCGCTTTCTTCGGCCAGAAGGATGCGCAACAGGCTCTCATTATCAAGCGGCTTGTGAAGGATTTGGCTTTCGATACCGAAATTGTTGTCCTGCCCACCGTGCGAGAGGATTCCGGCCTCGCGATGTCGTCGCGCAACCTGTATCTCAACGCTGAAGAACAGCAGTCGGCCTCAGTAATTCATCGAGCGCTGGCGAAGGCCAAGGAGACTTACAAGAAGGGTGAACGTCACGCGGCGAAGCTGGCGGAGATTGTGCGGACAACTATCGAGACGGAACCCCGCGCGCGCGTTGATTACGTGAGCGTTGTGGACGCAGAAACGCTGGAGAGACTGGATAAACTGGACGAGCGTCCGATCCTGATTGCTGTTGCGGCCTATGTCGGCAAGACCCGCCTGATCGATAACACGATGCTCAACAGAGCGAAGAAAGATGCCGCCACAAACAAAGGTTAAACCTTCGCACACCTGCGTTTTTCCTCCCGCCTTTGCTAATATCTCTAACGTCAAGGTATGTCTGATCCGAACAAACAGAAGTCTCACATTAAGTTCGTCTTAAACGGCGAGACGGCCGAGGTCGCGTTTGCGCCGCACAAGACATTGCTCGAGGTCCTGCGCGAAGATCTTGCCTTAACGGGCACTAAGCACGGCTGCGAACTCGGCGAGTGTGGCACCTGCGCAATTCTGGTAAACGGGCGGGCAGTCCTCTCCTGTTTGATGTTGGGTCTGGACGCTGAAGGGCAAGAAGTAAAAACAATCGAAGGGATGGCTGAAGGCGCGCAGCTTCACCCGCTGCAGGAAACGTTTGCGGATCTTGGGGCCGCTCAGTGTGGCTATTGTTCACCCGGCTTTTTGTTAGTCGCAGAAGAACTGTTGAAGAAGAATCCAAATCCTTCGCGCGATGTGATCAAGGAAGCTTTATCAGGAAATCTGTGTCGCTGCACTGGCTACATAAAGATTTACGAGGCTGTGGAGCTGGCCGCGGCGCGCATGCGTGGCGAAGAGATGGAGTTGCCGCGCGAGAGTCTGTATGGACTTGAATAGATCCGCCACAGATGAACACAGATTACACTGATAATCTGGCGGTGAACTTTGAGGTATTGGGTCCTATTTCTGAATCCGTGTCCATCCGCGTTTATCTGTGGCTTATTTTTTGAGATGCCTAAGAACGGAAACAAGAACGGCAAGCCACTCAAGGTTATCGGCAAGCCTTTTCGTAAGGTCGACGCACGAGCAAAGTGCACCGGCCAAACGAAGTTTGCCGACGACATCGTGCTGCCGCGGATGCTCTTCTGCAAAATTCTTCGCAGTCATCTTCCACACGCGTTAATCAAGAACATCAATATCTCGAAGGCGATCGCAATGCCTGGTGTGACTGCGGTCATCACCGGCAAAGACCTGCCTATTCCTTACGGCATTCTTCCTGTCAGCCAGGATGAACACGCTCTTTGCATCGATAAAGTGCGTTTCATTGGTGATCCTGTCGCGGCTGTTGCGGCAATTGACGAGGACACGGCCTTCGACGCGATGAATCTCATCGAGGTGGAATATGAACCGCTTAACACAATCTCCTCAATTGAAGAGGCAATTTTCATAGAGGAACCTCGCATTCACGAATATGGCGACGAGGGGAACATTCACAAAAAAGTTTCCCTCGAATTTGGCAATGTCGAAGATGGCTTCGCCGAGGCGGACCTGGTTCGCGAGGACACATTTTTCTACGAAGGCAATACTCACCTACCGATGGAACAACACGCCGCCGTCGGCAACTTCGATCCGGATAACAAGCTCACGCTCTGGAGTTCGACGCAGACGCCACACTACGTTCATCGGGCGCTCGCAAAAGTTTTAGAGTTGCCCGCCAGTCATATTCGCGTCATCGCTACACCAAACGGCGGTGCATTTGGCGGCAAGAGCGATCCCTTCAATCACGAAGTCGTGGTCTGCAAGCTTGCAATGATTACCGGACGGGCTGTGAAAATTACGCTTACGCGCGAGGAAGTGTTTTATTGCCACCGCGGTCGCCATCCGGTCCTGATGCATGTCAAGACGGGAGTGAAAAAGGATGGCTCGATAACCGGGATGCATTTCCAGTCGTTCCTCGACGGCGGCGCATACGGCAGCTATGGGGTTGCCAGCACCTTTTACACTGGAGCGCTGCAGACCGTTACCTATGAAGTGCCGCGTTACAAATTTCAGGGGTTGCGCGCGTTTACAAACAAACCGCCGTGCGGACCAAAACGTGGACACGGAACTCCACAGCCGCGTTATGCGCTGGAGGTTCATCTCGACAAGATCGCCGAACAACTGAAACTTGATCCCGCTGCGATGCGCAAAGCGCATCTCGTTAAACCTGATTCAGTCACGGCAAATTATCTGCGCATCGGCAGCATGGGCCTGGGCCAATGCATCGACAAGGTCGTTGAAGGCTCCGAATGGAAAAATAGATTTTCAGGTTGGGATCAGAACAACCGCAAGCTTCCCTACGGCAAAGGAATCGGAATCGCTTGTAGTTCATACATCTGCGGCGCGGGACTGCCGATCTACTGGAACAATATGCCCCAATCAGGCGTGCAGTTGCGCCTCGATCGTCAGGGTGGCGTTTGTGTGATGTGCGGCTCAATTGATATCGGCCAGGGCTCTGATTCGATCCTGGCCTACATCGTCGCCGAAGTTCTCGGAATAGATCCGTTCGACATTCGTGTCGTGACGGCAGACACGGATTTGACTCCCGTCGATTTGGGCAGCTACTCCAGCCGCGTAACCTTGATGACCGGCAACGCGGCGATTCAGGCTGCCGAGCGAGCGCGTGAGCTGTTGGTAATGGCTACGGCGGAAAAGCTCGGAGTGCCCATTGAAAATATTTCGCTTGGTGAACGCAGGGTCTTCGACGTGGAGAATCCGGAGGTCGGGGTTTCGTTCGCGGAAGCGGTAGTACTGGCTGAATCGAAGTTTGGCACGATTGGCACGGTCGGCTCGTACTCACCGCCGCGTTCACCTGGCAAATACAAGGGCGCGGGTGTTGGACCATCGCCTGCTTACAGTTATTCCGCTGCAGTGGCCGAGGTCGATGTAGATCCGTCGACCGGTATTGTTATCGTCGAGCGAATTTGGATTGCGCACGACGTCGGGCGATCGATTAATCCGCTATTAGTAATGGGCCAGGTTGAGGGCAGTGTCTACATGGGTCTCGGTGAGATCCTGATGGAGGAAATGGCCTATCGCGCCAATCGCAATGTAGTGCACAAGTTTCCCTCGATGCTGGAGTACAAGAGCCCGACAACGATGGAGATGTGCGATGTCAAAACCTATCTAATCGAAGATCCCGATCCCAATGGACCATACGGCGCCAAGGAAGTGGGCCAGGGACCGCTTCTGCCTGTTCCACCTGCGGTCGCTAATGCTGTCTACAATGCGGTGGGAGTGCGCATAGACGAAGTCCCCATAACTCCCGAGAAAGTTTTGAAAGCACTGCGCGAAAAAGCACGGGGCCGTGATGGGCGATACGGGCCAGACACCGTTCCCTCTGTTGAGTGGCCGGAACCACTGCGCGTGCTGACGCCAGCCGAAGGCGGTGATGGAAGAGAGATGCCAAGAGTGGCTGTGCATTCGTGAACGCTGAAAGCGTTCAATATGGTAGCCCAGGGGAGAGCGCGTAGCGCGGCACCCTGGGACCACGAGCTACTAAGAGGATTTCGCGCGACCCCTCGAGGG
>CAAGKR010166096.1_pt1 | contig 17331 bp, 17 predicted proteins | sample 2556971 | NCBI WGS metagenome assembly CAAGKR01 (sample SAMEA5207829, study PRJEB30636) | soil metagenome | biome: forest; feature: boreal; material: soil | place: USA | collected 2011-09 | depth 1 m | reverse complement strand
GTTCAGCGGCGAAGTTCGCTCTCGCCCGATCCTCGGCGGTCTACATCACGCTTACGAACGAGCCGCCTGATGGGGATTTGGACTTTTGACACCCCACGACATCATGATCGGGATACGCGGCGTGTGCCTCGAAGACCGAGGCGAGGTGCGGCGGTTATTAGGTGATGCGCTCCGGTTACCACCGGAGCCTGGTCTCCGATTTCACGACACCTTCCCGATACCGCCCGACGCGCCAAAGTGGCCGGACCTCTTGCCCGACCCGAACCTTGAGGAGAGCAATGCCGCGATCGAAGCCGGTTATACTGTTTGTGGCGACCCCGAGGGCTGTATCAAGCAGATCGAGCGCTTCGAATCCTACGGAGTGACCCAGGTCGCGCTCCCGCTGCCGTACGAACTGCCTAACGAGACAGTCTTCAAGATTCTGAACAACTTCGGAGAATACATCATCCCTTACTTCGATAAGGAATCGGTGCACAGCACGACGCGCTACCCGGAGGCCTCACATGCAACAGCGTAGGAAGGGCGAGTTGCAGCGGTTCGGTTATCCGCTACTGGCACTGCCGTCAGTCGGTGTCGACGACAAGATGGCGAGGACGGGCACCATCCGCTTACTGTTCACGACATGAGCGCGGCTAATCCCAGGCTCAACGAACTGCTCGATAAGCAGGCTATCCACGAAGTACTCATCCGCTATTGCCGCGGTGTCGATCGTTGCGACGCTGAGCTGATCTCCTCCGCTTACCATCCGGACGCCATAGATAAACACGGCAGCTTTGACGCCTCGGGGGCCGAGGTGGGCCAACGAATCGTCGACATCATGCGCACGACCTACAAAAGGACGCTGCACCGGGTGACCAATGAGTATGTCGTCGTCAACCGCGACCTTGCCCAAGGCGAGAGCTACTTCATGGCGTCGATGCTCTTTGACGAGAACGGCGGAGAGGTCAGCTTGGAGGTATCAGGTCGTTACGTCGACCGGTTTGAGCGCCGGTCGGGCGAGTGGCGGATTTCGTACCGGCTGGTCACTATCGAATGGGCTTATGACGTCTCGCTGCCGAAGCGTAGGCCCGATTTCATAATGGACCGTGCAAAGCGCTCTCGGGAAGACCCGTCCTACGCACTGTTTCTTCATCCTTACGGCGATTAGATTAGACCAAGCAGCGAGGCGGAGAACAGCCTGGAGCCGGTGCAGCACGGTCACCGGCAGGCCATCGAACCCTCCACCGTCCGCCACTGGGCTCGCCGCTTCCAACTGAACTTCGATCTCGTCCGCGACGCCGACCAACAGGGTGCCGCCCTTCACGCCAGCCAAGGCGGATGGGATGCTGCCGGTGCCGGACGGGAACCGGCGTCCAGACCCTCAACATCGAGACCAATAGGAGCGCAGTCCACCGACCGACTCAACCCTGACTGAGAACGGGGGCGGCCCGGACCCGTCCGGCACACGAGACGGCACCAGTCATTCCCGTCGATCCCCGCCGCCACGGGCGCGCGGAGTAGCCCCGGGGCCGAAACAGAGAGTGCAACTATAGGCCGCCCAAGGCTAGGACGTAATCAGTGGCGGTTTGCCAGACAGTCGCGAAGCTCTTGACTTAGGAGGCGCACTTTCTGGGCTGAATGTGGGCTACAACGCCATCTCAAACTCCCCACTCCGCGGACTTTCACATGGCCACGCGTACGCGCCGGGCCTTGGACTCGACTCTGATCACCCCAAACCAAGGCCGGCTGGCCAGGTCAGCGGCAAGGTCTTATCGGTCGAAGGCTCCTCGTTCCGCGCTTCCTGGACCGTCCTGTGGCCTCGATTTCGTAACGCCGCGCGTCAAATTGCGGCAAACGGACCCACTTCGCACCATCACGTCCACAGCGGCGCGGTACGACCACACCGCGCAGCGATTGGGCTATGCTACCAGGCGGCGGGACGGCTCCGAAATTCTACTACGTTCGGGACATCCTCGGGGAATTCAGATGGCCGTTGACATTATCATCCCCCCGCGCGGTCGCATCTCGGAACCGCTCGGTGACTAGAGAGGATTAAAGGTGAAGCTAGCGAGATTCGGTGAAGACGCGTCCCTAGGTCTTGTTATCAACACATCCGACGGCGGTCTTATCCTCGATGTCGCCGCTAGCCTGGAGGCATATTCTCACGAGAGCGCCGTCGGGGCGAAAGCCTTGAGCGCCGCGCTCGGACCTCGTTGCGCCGGAAGTTGGACACAACTCATTCATGGGTGGAGCGATCTGGCGAGCCATCTCAATAGGATGGTACAGCTCGGAGAAGCGCACCATCGCGGGATTCGGCTGCGAGCGGTGGCCGATATAAGGCTCCGGGCACCACTTCCGTCGCGTCGCTCGCGAATCTTCGCCCTCGGCGGCAACTTCGCAAAACACTTTTCTCAGGCACAACGCAGTATCCATGGTCGCGATAGGGAAGAAGATTCATTAGAGCGACGTCGCGCGCAAGGCCCATGGGGATTTCTTGTCATCTCGGATACCATCATCGGACCTCAGGAAGCGGTGGTTCCACCGCGTGGAATGACCAAGCTGGACTACGAAGCCGAGGTTGCGGTCGTCCTCGGATCGGGGGGTAGAAACCTCAAGGCCTCCGATATCCGGATCTGGGCCTTTACGGCGTGGAATGACTTCAGCTTACGCGACGCTCAGTTCGGGTCAGAGATACCTTTTGATCGCGGTCCACTAAGTTGGTGGCTTCAGAAGAACTTCGATACCGGGAGCAGCATGGGTCCTTGGCTAGTTGCCGACGAACCCTACGACCCCGCCTGCCTGCGCATTGCGCTACGAGTCAACGGCCAGACCCGGCAAGAAGGCTCGACGAGTGAGATGATCTTCTCATTTGCGGAAACAGCCGCTCATCTCTCACAATTCCTGACCCTCGCGCCCGGGGACATCATCGCGTCGGGGACCCCTTCCGGCACCGCTCTTGAATCAGGAGCCGACGGGCCTTTCCTACGGCCCGGTGACATGATCGAGGTCGATATCGAGGGAGTGGGGACTCTCCGTAACTGGGTGAAACGCGATTGACTAGGGCGACGTAGCTTTCACCTCCACTGCTTAAACCATGCGTCCTATTTGGTGACCTTCCTGCATTGCCTCTAGCGCGCGGCGTGGAGCAACGCAATCCCCTGCCGCGAGCGGCTGGATATCAAAGAGTGCGTTCAGGAGTTCGTTTTTTGCCCGGTAGGGTTCAGCTACGATCAGGACGTCGATTTCATTGAGCGCGGTTTCCTGGCCAGTGAACTGTTCACGCACCCAGATCACGTTCCCCGCGATGCGCGTGACGTCGGTAAAGGGCAATACCTTGACCTGCTGCTGACCGAGCCGAGCTCTCAGGCCCAAGAAGTCCCATCGGGTCAGTTCGTCACCGGGTTCTCCGTTAGGCACGACAACTATCACGTCTCGCCCGGTGGCGGCCAGCTCCTCGGCTACGGCTCCCGCCTTATGATGGCGATCCTCATCCAACAGCACTACCCGCTGGCCGAGACCTGACAGATTAGCAAGAGCATCGACCACGTCGAGGATCGGGACCGTAGAATCGCCCACGAAGCTGCGCAAGGCTGGCATCGCCCCCGTTGCGACGACGACTGTATCGTAGCCTGCCCCAACAATCTTGTCGGCGGTCGCTTCGGAATTCAACTGGACATCGACGCCCAGTCTCTTTAACTCTTCTCCAAGCCATTCTACGAATTTTCCGAAGTACGCCCGATTGCGCGGCTGTGACGCTGCGACTGTCTGTCCACCGATACGATCGCGACTTTCCCAAACCGTAACCGCATGCCCCCGGCTGGCAGCGACCCGGGCGGCCTCTAGGCCCGCAGGGCCGGCCCCGACAACGAGAACTCGTTTGGGATTCCTGACCCTCGGCTCAGAGTCGATGTCCCACTCGGCCTCGTGTCCCGCGGCCGGGTTTACCAAGCACGTCAACGGTCGGTGGTTTAGTACATTTGCGAGGCAGCCCTGGTTGCAGCCGATGCAGGGGCAGATTTGGTCGGCCCTCCCCGAACGAGCTTTCGTTGCCCATTCTGGGTCCGCGATCAAGGCCCTGACCATCACTATCATGTCAGCGTGTTCGGCCGCAAGTATCTGCTCAGCCTGCTCTGGCTCCAGTATCCGGCCAACTGTCAGGACTGGAATCGCCAAGCCTGACTGCCGCAGTGCCAAACGGATCGCGGAGGCCAGGTGCACGTACAGGCCAGGGGGATAGTTCATGTCGGGCACGATGTTTTCCCGCGCGACGCTGACTGAGAGGTAGTCGAGATGTTTGCCTACGATGACTGCGATCTCCTGCATGGCTCTCAAGTCCAGCCCACCAGGGGAGCGCTCCTCTCCGATGATCCGCATCCCGACGGGCACGTCGGATCCGACGGCCTGCCTTACCGCCTCGATTACCTCTTGCGCTAGCCTCACCCGGTTCTCGAGGCTGCCTCCATAGCTGTCAGTCCGCTGGTTGGTCAGCGGAGACATGAAGTGATGGATCAAATAGCCGTGCGCGGCGTTGATTTCAATACCATCCAGACCTGCGGCCATAATGTGCTTCGCAGTCAGCGCGTGGGCATCGATGACTTCCCGAATCTCTGCTGTCGTCATGGCATGCGGAACTTCCGTCGCGCCGGGCATCGCGGTGCCTGAGGGTGCCCAGAGCGGGAGCCGACTGTCCTGGCTGGACATGCTGCGGCCGGAATGGAGAATCTGGGCGAACATGACTGCTCCATGGGCATGGACAGCGTCAGCTAGCCGGGCAAAACCAGGCACGATCGCGGGATCGTATCCCTTCGCCTGATGCTCGGAAGCCATCGTGGTCGCATGCACCCTGATTGCCTCTGAGATAATCAGGCCTACACCACCTCTGGCACGTGCAGCGTAATAGGCAATGAGCCTGTCAGTTACGAGACAATCCTTCAGAAACTCTGTGCTATGGGAACCAAAGGCGATCCGGTTTCGAATCGTTCGACCCCTGATAGAGATGGGCTCGAACAGCATCGGTAACCTCCTTTGTGAGACCGCATATATGGTACTGCGTCACCATCCACCGGGCCCGAATCTCCAGCCTAGCGTGACAAAAGGAATCATAAGTCAAGCTCACAGACCGAGGTAGGCGCGGCGAACCGTGGGATTGTCCAGTAGACGTCGGCCTGTATCCTCTGCGACGACCCGCCCACGTTCCAACACATATGCCCGATCCGCCATCGACAGAGCGTCGGTGACGTATTGATCGACGAGCAGGAGAGTTACGCCGCGAGCGTGCAATCTCTTTAGCGCCTCCATGATGCGTTCGACCACCTTGGGTGCAATGCCGGTGGAGGGTTCGTCGAGCAGGAGTAGGCGAGGATTGCCCATCAGTGCACGAGAGATGGCAAGCATCTGGCGTTCCCCGCCGCTCAAAGATCCCGCCAACTGTGCCTGCCGATTGGCAAGCTCGGGGAACAGTTCGATGACTGAGTCTGCGCGGGGAACCGTCGCATCGAACTCACGCCCAGCAAGCTTACCCAGGCTGAGGTTTTCTGCCACAGAGAGGTCGGGGAATACGGTGCGCTCGGAAACCAAGCCGATTCCGAGGCGAGCGATCCGATGAACAGGCAGGCGGTGAAGATGCCTTCCGAGGAATCTGATGTCCCCACGCATGGTCCTGTGCAGGCCGACGATGCAGCGAAGCAGAGTCGTCTTGCCTGCGGAGTTAGCCCCCACGACTGCGACGAGTTCGCCAGCCTTCACATTGAGATTGATGTTCCATAGTACGACCAGGTCGCCATAGGCTGCAGTCAGATCTTGCACCTCAAGCATTTGTCACGCCTCCGAGGTAAGCCCGCTGAACTCGCTCGCTGGTGAGCACGTCAGAGGTATGACCGTCGGCAATCACAGCGCCCGACTCAAGAACAATGGTGCGCACCGCTAATTCAGTTACTGCGGCCATCAAGTGTTCGATGAGAACAATCGTCACTCCGTGGCGGCTTTGGAGCCTTCGGATCTGTTCGGCGGCAACGTCAATCTCGCGTGGCGTAAGCCCAGCCATCTGCTCATCGAGCAGCAGGAGACGTGGCGCCGTCGCCAATGCCCTAGCAAGTTGGACTTGCTTTCGCTCAAACAAGTTGAGCTCCGCAGGTGTTCGCCGCAGCAGACGGCCGATGCCCAGTTCGTTGATGATCTCCACAGCCAGACAGCGCGCATCCGCACTGTTGAGTCGACGTGGCCGACCATAGGCCGCTGCCACCGCTACGTTGTCGAGAACCGTCATCAATGAGAAGGTGCGGACGTCCTGATATGTCCTGCTAATCCCCAATCGGCATATCGTCGACGGGGATAGTCCTACGATTGACCTTTCTCCGAAGCGAATATCGCCGCTGTTCGGCCTGAGAACGCCGGTGATCAGGTTGAAGACGGTAGTTTTGCCGGATCCGTTCGGACCGACGAGAGCCGTGGTCTCGCCAGCGTTGAAAGAGATGCTGATACCGCTCACAGCGGTTACTCCACCGAAGCGGCGGACGACTGAGTCGAGACTGGCTATGGGCATAGGAGCTGGCCAGACCGTCAGGCGAGCCGGCGTCCCAGACGACGATTCCGTAGCGTCAGGACCGTACCCACTATTCCAGAGGGGAAGAACATCACTGCCAATATCAGCAGTAGACCGTAGGCAATCTGGCTAGTTCCTGGGGGAAGATTGAATCTGGTGCCATAATCGACTGTCACGAGGAGCAGTGCACCCACTACAGGGCCCATCCAGTTCCGCAGGCCTCCGATGACAGCCGCAAGTATCGCTGTGATGCCGAGGAACAAGTTGAAGATCGTGCCTGGTTCGATGAAGGCACTCCAAAGCGCATAGATGCCTCCGACCAAGCCCATCAGCGCACAGCTGAGCGAGAAAGCGATAATCTTCAGCGCCGCCGTGGGAACTCCCATCGCTTCGGCCACGTCCTCGTCGTCGCGTATTGCATTCAACCCCAGCAACAGGCGGGAGCGTTCAACGACCACTGCGGAACCGATGGACAAGGCTGCTGCGCTTACGGCGAGTACCTGGAAAATCGCCCTCCCTCGGGACGGATCGTCCACGATGAACGGAAGCTCCAAACCTTCCGCTCCCCCTAGGGGTCCAGATACTGCGTTGATGAGCGTCATTAACGCAAAGACCATGAAGAGCGTGAACAGCGAGAAGTAGGGTCCCCGGATGCGCAGAGAGATGATGCCTACGAAGGCTGCAAACACGCCCGCCAGCACGAAGCCCACTGGCAATGCTATGTACGGATTGACGTGTATTTGGCCGAAGAGGACGGCGACGGTGTACGCACCAACACCGAAAAAAGCCGGCGGTCCGAAATTGTAGTAACCGGTGTAGCCACCAAATATTGTCCACGAAACCGCAAGCGCGACGTTGGTAAGTGCCACGAACATTAGGGCGTATTGAAAAGCACTAGGTCCCAGCACCGGCGCACCGATGAGAGCAAGGCACGCAATGAGTGCTACCGCCTCTGCCCACCAGCCACGCTTTTGGGCCCCTTCGACGTCCATGTCGTCCTTGGCACGGAACTCCTGGATCGAGGTCATGGCGTGGCCACCGTTGACGCGCGCCCGAGCAGTCCCCGCGGCCGCAAGAGGAGCACGCCAACGGTCGCCAAGGCAGAGACGACCGCGATCCAGTTGAAGGAGATATATTTGGCAGTTAGCGCTTCTGCCAACGCTATGAGGAAACCCGCGAGTAAAGGTCCGACGAGAGATGCTCTTCCCCCCGTTAAGACCACTGCGAACGCGATCAGGAACCAGGGAAAGATGGTTGCGGCCGAGAAGGGGAAGGCAATCGCGCCCACCATGCCTGCGATGCCGGCAACGGCTACGCTGGCGCCATAGACGACGTAGTCGATCCTGCCGGTGTTGATGCCGCTGAGCTCAGCTGCCTCCCTGTTCGAGTAAGTCGCGCGAACGAGCCGGCCAAACGGGCTAGCCTGGTGTACCAACGCAACGATTCCGTATGTGACAGCGAAGGCAAGAGGGACTATCAGTCGGTTCACCTCGACCCTCTGGTCCAAGAGGTCGACGTTGAGGCTGAAGAACCAGAGCTTGATTCGCTGCAGCTCACCTGTCCAAACCTGGTTGATTCCAGTCTCAATGACGAAGAGGAGTCCGAGTAGCGCCAGCGCTGGATCCATGTGCGGCCTGCCTCGGAGCGGCATGATTATCGTCCGGTAGTTGAAAATCCCGAGGAGGAACAGGACCGGAACCACAAGTGGCAGCGCAAGTAGCGGGTTGACTCCCCAGCGCATCAGCTGTAGCCCGAGATAGGCGCCTAGAACCATGAACGCCGGATTCGCCATGTCAAGCGTTCCTTGGATTCCGTACGAGAGCGTTAGTCCAAGCGAAATCAGAACATACAAGGAGCCGTTGATGAGGAGATAAACGAGTATGTCCTGCAGCTGCACGAAAAGGGTTGCTAAGTTCCTCGTGGACCTCTCGTCACGAAAGCCCAAGGCTCCATCGCTGACTACTGAGCGGGCACGAACGTACCGTTCGCGACGCTCTTGGGCCAGATCACAACGCCTTTTCCCTTCTGCCACTGCACGAGGATTGTGTGTTGATCCTTGTTGATTCCCTTAGCGTCGAAAGACAGGTCCCCGGCGACCGTGTGGAATGTATGAGACCGGATGTAGTCTCGAATGATGTCCTGTTTGGTGCTGGTTGTCGCGGTGATGGCTTGATCAAGGATCTGCAGGGACGCGTACGTGGATGAGGACCATGGGTATATGGGACCGCCGTTGCTCTCAGTCTTGTACTGAGAAACGAACTCTGCAAGACCTTGCGCTTTCATGGCCACGTCGAACCAAGTGAAGTAAACAATGCCTTCGGCGCCTGCAGAGGCAAGGTTCCCGAGCTGCTGGCCCTGGGAATCGTAGAGGGTGAGCTTAGGCTTGTAGCCAGAGTTGGCGATCGCTTGGGCGAACGCCACCGAGTCAGCCGGCAGCCCGCTGTGCACGAGCATGTCTGCGTTAGCTGCCTTCACGCGCTGTACCAGCGGGGTAAGGTCTGTCGCAGTGAGGGGATAATGGTCTTCAAAGATCGTCTTGACCGACGTCAGGTACGTCTTGGCACCGGTTAGTGTTCCGATGGCACCGACCTGGTCGGCCGACACAAGCGCCATCGTGCTCGGACGCGACTGCTGGGGCAGGGAATCAAGGAACGCCTGGTCTCCGGTTAGGGCGCCGTCAGACGTACTGGTTAAAGTCTGAAACAGGTACTGGTAGCCTCGGGTGTACAGAGCGAGAGCGTATCCCCCCGAGCACAAAAAAACCATCTGGCGTTGTTCTGCCAGAGTCGATATTAGTTGCTCAACAGTCGTGGGGTACGTCCCTATGATGAAGTCAGTGTTTCCTGAGTCGAGCATTTGTGTGTACCCGACAACAGCTGTGCTGGGAACGCCGGCATCATCTTGAATATTCACCTGGACCTGACGATGCAGGATGCCGCCCGATGCGTTGACCTGCTTGAGCCAAGCGCGCACGGCGTACTGGACCTGCTGCCCTACGGATGCTGTAGAGCCAGACAGCGGCATTGTCATGCCGATGACGAGGGGCTTTTGCGTCTGCGTGGTGCCCGAGCTCGTACCGCCACCACACGCCGCGATCAATGCGCCCGCGCTGAGAGTGAACGCACCGGCCCCGGCTGCCTTGAGCAGTGTCCGGCGGGTGATCTCGGCGCGCATGCGATCCTGGAAATCGCTCATTCTCATCCTTCCTTTGCCAAGGCCATGGTTACTGAAAGAATCCTTTTCAGAGAGTGTAGCTCTACTTCCTTACCTCCGGTTTTTCTGGATGCGAAAGGATCTTTAGTGAACGTCAGTTGGCAAAGCTAGGTCGACACTAACTCGATGCTATCAGTATCCCGAACGTGTTCGGCACTCTTCAGGATGGTCATTGGAGGATTGGACTACCGGGAACGATCCCGAGCGCGGCAAGGTCATCAGCAAGCGCTCTCTCCTCGGCTCGGTCTGGCATCAGATATGGGCGCCTAATGTAGGCACCTCCAGGAAGGTCAAGGATTTTCATAGCGAGCTTGAGGGCGCGCGTAGCAAGCGGAGGAAATCGGATGAGGACAGCGGCCAAGTGCATGACCCGGGAAAAGGACTCCGATGCTCGCTTAACGTCGCCATTCTTAAAGTCCATCCCAACTGAGCTGCATAGGCTGGGAACCAGGTTCGGTTCCAGTGCCAGGCAGCCATCGCCGCCAAGGGCAAGGGTTGTTAGTGTCTGGGCCCAACCACCGGTGCACACCTTGACCCGGCCGTCCACTCCATCCATCAGCCTAACCAGCCAATCCATTCTCGGCTGTTCGCAATTGATACCAATGACGTTCTCATGCCGATTGACGATGTCGACGAGGAGGTCGACCGGGATCTCATATCCTATGGCGACGTGCGCTGAAATCAGCACTGGCATCTGGGCTGACTCGATAGCTTCGTTGTAGTACTGCTCAAGCTCGGCATGCGTCGGGCGCATGCCGTGGCCAGCGTCGACCGCGTATATTTGGAACGCATCAAGATCCGCAGCCCGCGCCAAGGTCATCATGTCGACGAGCTGTCTAGCACTGCGCGGTTCTACCCCTGCCGCATAGACTGGCACTTTGCCCTTTAGCTCTTCGGCGCCGATGCTGTAGATCCGCTCAAGCTCGTCGAGGGTGACTACGTTTCCCTCCCCCACACCTGGGCCAGCGAGATATACTCCCAAGCTGGCGCTTCCCATACGGCGCAAGTGGCTGCGAAGCGCGTCTTCATCGAGCTGATCGTGCGCGTCAAATGGCGTGATGACCATGACATGAACGCCTGACGCTGCCTGGGAATTCAAGGTCACAACTTTCAGCCGGGGCGGGCCGGGGTGGGCAAATCCAACCCGAAGCGTACCATCGCATGCCAGTATGTACGTGCCCTCGGTCGCCCGTCAAGCAGAAGGAAGGTGCGCTAGCTCTGGCTGGGCGGTCGCGAATGGCGACGCCGGCGGTAGGGGCGGATCGAGCGAGAACTGACCACGATGCCGAGCTTTAGGAGCTCGCCTGGAAGGAGACGCCGTCGACCGCCTTCACGGTCCCGTCCTTGCGTGGGGAACTCCTTGTGGAGGTCCTCCACCTCCAGGAGCTGCTCAGCCACGCGTCAGAGTGAGCGACCGATCCGGTGACCTTCGAAGACCGCCTGGGACAGCCGACGCGGTGACAGCACGTCGCCCGCCAGGTGAACCTCACGACCGGCTGCCGTCAGCTCCTGTGCCAAGCCGGTTACCGACTGCCGCCCTGCATAGACGACGACGACGTCGGCCGGCATCTCACTCTCGATCAGTACCTGTCGCGCCGTTGCCTGGAGCACGTTGAACACGCGGACCAGGCCAGGTTCGATCCCGCTCAAGCGAGACATCGGTAGGAGTTGGCCCCCCTGACGCGTGAAGCGGCTGTAGAAGGGTCCGATCGCCTCCGCCGGGAGGCTGGCCCCGATCACGCGCGCGGGACTGATGATGGTCACGCTGATCCCCCGGCTTGCGAGTGCTTCGGCCGCGCTGCATGTCTCCCAGAAGCCAGATCCGTCGTCGACCACCACGGCATGCTTTGCTTCCCTGAGAAGCGCCTCTTCCCTCGCCCCGGGAGCGATCGCGCGAACGACATCGAGAACGTGCGGCAGGTCTGAGCCCGGCAGGTCCGCTGCGGGAGGCACGGGGGCGGCGCCCGTGGCCACAACAACGGCGTCGGGCTCTTCGGCGAGGATCGTCGGCACATCGGCGCAGACGCCGAGTCGGACCGAGACGCCAAGCCGACGGAGCTCGGCTGCGCGATAGCTGATGACTCCGTCGACCTCCGTCCGGGATGGCGCCAATGATGCGATGCGCGCCTGACCGCCGAGCTGGGATTGAGCCTCGAAAAGGACGACTTGATGACCTCGCTCGCCGGCCTGGATGGCCGCCTCCATCCCCGCCGGCCCACCGCCGACGACGACGACTTTCCGGCGGACCGGAGATGGCGTGACTGAACCTGGTCCCCAAACGAGCTCGCGACCGGTCGCCGGGCTATGCACGCAGCCCATTCCGCCGGACCGGCAATCCTGAACGCAGGCGATGCAGGGTCGGATCTCATCCAGCCGGCCTTCTCGTGCCTTCGCAACCCAATCCCAGTCTGCGATGAGCGCCCGCGCCATCCCGACCATGTCGGCGGCTCCAGAGGCGAGCGCCGACTCCGCGAGGGTCGGATGGTTGATGCGCTGACCGACGAGCACGGGCAGCCCGCTGGCGCCGCGGATCGCCGCGGCCAGGGGGATCGTCGGCCCGACCGGGACGGACATGTCTTTCACATAGCTGCCGCGAACACCCATCGTGACCGAGACGTAGTCAACCTTCCGCGTCGCGGCGACAGCCTGGGCGATCCTTGTACTGTCCGCGAGACGAAGGCCCTCATCGAGGCCTTCTTCGGCGCTCATCCGCATCCCGAGGACACACTGGTCGTCGATATGGCTCCGGATCGAATCGATCACCTCCAGGACGAATCGCAGCCGGTTCTCGAAGGTTCCGCCATACATGTCATCGCGCTGGTTCGCGAGCGGCGAGAGGAACTGCGCGACGAGGTAGCCGTGCGCGCCGTGGATCTCGATGCCGTCGAAGCCGGCCTCCCGGAGGTTGCCTGCGGAACGTCCGAAGCCGTCCACGAGTTCCTCGATCTCGCCGATCGTCATCTGGTGCGGGACCTGGGGGTCGACGGGCGAGGGGATCGCCGAAGGCGCCCAGCTCGGCCACTCGCTCTCGCCCAGCGTCTCGCGGCCCCGATGGTACAACTGGCCAAAGATCGCCGCGCCTTCGGCGTGGATCTCGTCGGCCAGGCGACTGAGGGCAGAAATCGCGGCCGGGTTGAATGCCTCGTACGCGTTGCGGCCTCGGAGCGTGCCGCTCTCGTGCATCGGCGTCCCGCCAGTGATGATGAGGCCCACGCCGCCACCGGCACGGGCGCGGTAGAAAGCGAAGTCGCCCTCAGTCGGTTTGCCCTCCCTAGCGAACGGACTGCCCATCGGCAACATTACGGTTCGGTTCCTTAAGGTTGCGCCGCGCAGTCGGAGCGGCGAGAAGAGATGGGGAAAGCGATCACCGCCTCCCTCGGCGCCCGGTGAGGTGCGTGGCAGAGCTGGCCAATTGTAGTTCTCCAAGTGGTCGGTATCACCGGCGCACGGTAGCCACCGCTTGTGGTGTAGATTGCGCGAGCAGGCAAAGGTCCGGGAAGGAGGCTGAACATGAGCTTCAAACTTCACGTCGAGCGCCGTAGCGTCGGGACTGGTGATTCGGACTCGTCAGACCACGCTCGGATGGCCGAAGTCGACATCCTGAGGACCCATGACGGTGTACTGCCACGCGATGGACTACCGCGAGCCGGAGGTGTGGGACCGACGAGGGGCTTGGCAACCAACGCAACGCGGACGCTATCGCAAAGTCGGCTACGCCCGGCAACTGCTGGACGGTCTTTGATCATGAGATTTGGGAGACGCTAGGAAAGAACGGCGAGATACCTGTCAAGCCCGCGCTCCTGGAGGAGCGGGCAACCGTTCTTACGGGCTATAACCTCGCGAGGGTTGCGGACCTGCCCTTGGCTCACCTTGAGGCAACCGTCGCCACCTACAATCGGCATTGCGAGGATGGGGAGGCCATCGATCCGCCGCGGACGGGCAGGGCGCTGACGATCACGCGACCATCGTTCTACGCGGTCCGCTAATCGCCGGAATCACTTTCACGATGGGCGGACTGCTGTTGAACGGAAAACCCCAGGTGCTCGATCGACAAAAGGTACCGATCCCAGGCCTTTATGCGGCTGGCGGCACCATGGGCGGCTTGCAGTGTGGTCCCAGATCAGGATATTCGGGAGGTTGGTCGGAGGCGGCAACGTTCGACCTGTTGGCCGCTGAGAGCGCTTCGGCTAGAGTGAAAGCATCCGCTGTGCGCAGCTAGGAGGAGGAATGGCGATCGTCATCTACCAAGTCAAGACAAGCATCGGCAAGGAGCGAGATCAGGAGTTCAACCTCTGGTACAACGAGCGGCACTGCCCGGACCTGCTCACCTTCGCAGGCTGCGTCAGCGCTCGGAGGTACCGCGCCATTCTCGGCGAAGACACTTACCAATACATGGCGGCTTATGAATTCCAGGATGAGGCCACGTTCGACCGCTGGATGGAGTCAGATCATCGCAAGCGTATGTATGCCGAGCACCGGGAGAGGTTCGGACCCGTGATCGAATCATCGCTAGCTGCCTACGAGCAGATCTGGCCAGCATGAGCGAAGTGCTTGTGCCAGCGCCGAGGTGCACGCGTGTGCCAGCGATGAAGCATGCTAGCTCCGTTTGTCCTTCATAACGCTGGATCACCTGATTCCCCTCGTAGTCGTAAGGGGATGGGGGCGCGGGGGAAGGGGTTGGGGAAGTACCGTGTGTGTGGAGACTCGCGCCAGAGCCTCCGAGGCTACGATCGCGTCCTCGGAGCTTCACCCGACCGGCCACCCGGCTCGACGGGTCCGTTCGGGGAGCCGCCGTATACCCACGCCGACCCTTTTCACGAGCTCTTCGTTCTGTTCGGCTACTTGGCCGGGATCACTAGGCGCCTGGAGCGAAGCCAACCAGGGACTGCTGGTGCAAGCGTTGCGTCTCGGCCGCGTCGAGATCCTCTCCGAACGCGTACGAGCCGGCGGCGGTGGAGCACCGAGACTGACCGGTGGTCGAGCGACGGCGGCACTCAAGCGGGCCGCCGCGCTGGGAGACGGATGGGTGAGCCCTCTCGGCCCATCGGAGGAATTTGTCCGAATGCGTGCCGAGTTACGGCCTATCTGGAGGAATGCGGCCGCTCTCCCGAGTCGTTCAGCATCATTGCCAAGATCGAGGTGACGGAAGACGGGATGGAGCACTGCCTCGAGCTGGCGAATCGATTCAAGAGGTATCGGGGTACCCATCTTTCACTTAACACGATGGGTCAAGGACTCCGAGCGGCCGTGGACCACCTCAAAGTTCTGGAGGGGTTCAAATGCCGGTGGCACTCGGCTGGAGATGCGGAATGAGTGACAAGAGCTATCCCCCGCTCGACGACTACGTCGCCATCGTCGACTTGCTGAATCGCTATGCCACGGCCCTGGACACACGGAGTTGGGACCTGCTGGCGAGCTGCTTCACCGAAGACGCAACTTACGAACTCCCTTTCGCCGGCTATCGCCACTGCCGCGGCAACCGGGTCATCGCAGAGACCTTTCGCGAGCTACTCAGGGATCTCGACTCGACCCAACACCTGATCACCAACCACGTCATCGAGGTCCGTGAAGGTGAGATCAGGACAACATGCTATTTCCAGGCCCAGCACTACGTGGCCGGGGCAATCGGAGGCAGCACTTTCACATCGGGGGGCCGATATCTGGATCGCATCATCAAGGACGGCGATGACTGGAAAATACTCCATCGCAGCCTGGAAAGGATATGGACTGCAGGAAATAGCTCCCTTCGGCCGCCGGGTCTCCGCTAAGGCGGACTCCATCATGTCTATCAGAGAGCAGCTTGAACCGGACTGACTTTGCCGCCCCTCAGCGCCGACGAGGTCCCGCCGTTCGACATCGTGACGATCGGCGACCACGAGGCGGCCTGCTTTTTTCCGCTTAGTTCCTAGGGGCAGCGGTCGGTCCGGCGCCAACGAGCTGGAGGTGTGGGGTTCGAAAATGACATCACGCAGCAAGCCGCACGCAGCGGTACTGGCTGAGTAGCCCTCCGAGGCGAGTGCTCCGCTCGAGCCGCCCACCAACCGGAGTGATCGGATCGCCACGAGAGGCGGGTGGTCGCAGGCTGCGTGTCGGATGCAATTATTCATGCAGCAGCAAGGTCCGAGGCGCGTGAGTACTCGCGAAGCAATCCGCCCAGTCGTGCGCGACTTCTAATCGCTCCCGTGGCCCTCACCGCGTACAACCGGGCATTCGGAGGGTGGAGCTGGAGTCCGCGGTGCGGTCGCTCATTGTTGTAATGGTGGACGTATGCGTCCAGTACCCGCGCGAGGTGACACCGGGCCCCAACGATCAGCCAGTCCAGGCATTCGCGGCGAGCACTTCCGACCCAGCGCTCGGCATAGGCGTTGGCCCGCGGAGCCCGTAGAGGTGTGCGGATCACTCGCATACCCTCACCCGCAAGCACGTGTTCGAATGCGAACGGGAATTTCTTGTCGTTGTCACAGATCAGGAACTTGACTTGAGAACCCTGCTCCTGGAGCTCCCAAGTCAGGTTTCGCGCCTGCTGGCTGACCCACTCCTGGTTCGGGTTCTCTGTTACCACGAACCAGACGATGCGTCGGGTGGCCACCTCGATAAAGAAAAGGACGTAGAGGCGCTTGAGGTTCCAGGTGTCCACCGTGAAGTAGTCGGTGGCCACGATCGCCGAAGCCTGCGCTCGGACAAACTCGCGCCAGCTCATGCCCCATCGTCGCGGGGAGGTCGGCACGCCGTGCTTCTGCATCAGATTCCTGATCGAAGTCGTCGAGACCAGGTAGCCGAGCTTGATCAGCTCACCTCGAATCCGCATGTAACCCCAGCGGGGATTCTCCTTCGCCAGTCGGAGGATGAGCTGCCGGCACTCTCCATCGACCCGAGGTCGACCGGGACCACGGCGGCGCCCAAACGCAGCCCATTTCCGCCGGACCAGAGCCCGATGCCAGCCCAACACGGTTTCCGGCCGCACTAGCAATCCACCCCACGCTTGCCGCGGCAACCGCCTTGCGAGCGCCGCCAGGATCATCCGGTCACCTGAGTTCAGCCTCGGCTTCTTAACAGTCCGCCGGAGAACGCTCAGCTCGTGGCGAAGGACAAGGAGCTCAACGTCACGGTCGCTATCGCCCTCGCACCTGAACACGAGGAGACCCAGGACGAAGCGCAAGCAGTCGTAGATGCAGGCAAGGACCACGGGCGCCTGGGATGGTAACCGACGACTCGCTCAAGCCGCCGGTTGACCGTAGACCGAATATTTGCATCCGACAGCCTCGACAAACCAGCCTAGACGCCGCTTACGTTTCGAGCTCTCGGTAACTATCTCTTATCGGCAGCAACTCGCTGCGTAGCGCGCCGGCTAAGGAATGGGCGCATCCAAGCAATTCGGCCACGAGCTCGCTTCGGAGCGGCGACTCCAATAAGCCTCGCTAAGGAAACAGGTTATCCGCGATAGCCGAGATCCGACCCCATCTGAGTCGTTGAAGCTCGTCGGCGGCAGACGCACTGCCTGCCCGAATCTCGGCCAGAAGCCTCGACTTGTGCTTCGCATCGTGACCTGGCAGATAACGACGCCGGGCAGGGGCGCCACAGCCGCAGCCGCATGCGTG
>CAAGKR010205784.1_pt1 | contig 17332 bp, 20 predicted proteins | sample 2556971 | NCBI WGS metagenome assembly CAAGKR01 (sample SAMEA5207829, study PRJEB30636) | soil metagenome | biome: forest; feature: boreal; material: soil | place: USA | collected 2011-09 | depth 1 m | reverse complement strand
GTCGGTGGCGACGTGATCCCGAACCCGATCGGCACCGCGCCCGGGCTTCGCTGCGAGGTGGGCGACAAGATCGTCTACGCGGTGCCAGGGGTGCCGTACGAGATGACCGAGATGATCACGAAGTTCGTGCTCCCCGATCTGCTCGAGCGGTCGGGGGAGCGCGCAGTGATCGTGTCGCGCTCATTGAAGACTTGGGGCGCATCCGAGTCGGGTCTGGCGGAGATGATCGCCCATCGGGTGGACCAGCAGACGAATCCCACGATCGCGTTCCTGGCGCGCGGCATCGAGGGCATCTACGTGCGAATGACCGCGAAGGCGTCTACCGAGGAAGAGGCGCGCGAACTGCTCGACGCGGAAGACCGCGAGCTGCGCAAGGTGCTCGGTGAGCTCGTGTTCGCAGTCGACGACGACACGATGGAGTCCGAGGTGCTGCGGCTCTGCGAGGCGCGGGGGTGGACGCTCGGCGTTGCCGAGTCGCTCACGGGTGGCTTCATCGGCGCCCGCATCGCGAACGTGCCCGGCGCGAGCCGTACGTTCCGTGGGTCGATCGCGTCGTACGCCACCGAGGTCAAGCGCGACGTGCTCGGGGTCACCGCCGAGCAGGTCGTCACCGAGGAGGCGGCGAAGCAGATGGCCGAGGGTGCGCAGCGCGTGCTCAAGGCCGACGTCGCGATCTCGGCCACCGGTGTGGCCGGACCCGAGGAGATGGAGGGTCAGCCTGTAGGCACCGTCTGGTACGGGATCGCGATCCCGGGCCACAAGACCGAGGCCATCACCGCGCGGCTGCCGTTCGACCGCGAGCGCATCCGCCAGTTCTCCACGATCTCGGTGCTCAACCTGTTGCGGATGCGCCTGCTCGCGTTGCCTTGACCGCATCGACGTGACTGGATTGCGGCGCGCCTTCGTCGCCGTCGTACCGCCTCCTGAGGTGCTCGACGCGGTGGAGCGAGTCGTCGCACCGGTTCGCCCGGTCGCACCGCCGCGACTCAACTGGAGCCATGCGGGCCAGTGGCACCTCACGCTGCAGTTCCTCGGAGCGGTCGACGATGCCGACGAGCTCACCGACGCGTTGCGATGGGGACTCCATGGCCGGCGGCCGGTGGCGTTGGCCCTCGGAGGCGCCGGCGCGTTCCCGTCGATCTCGCGCGCGTCGGTGGTGTGGATCGGACTCGACGAGGGCGAAGACGACCTCGCGATGTTGGCCGACGCGGTGCAGCGCGCGACCGAGCCGCTCGGTTACGAACCCGAAGATCGCGACTTCACCGCGCACGTCACGATCGCGCGCTCCCAGCGCGCGCGGCCGTTGGCGAGCCTCGTGCACTCGCTCGGCGACGGGCCGGTCGGGCCGGTGTTCCACGTCACCGAGGTGGTCTTGATGGAGAGCGACACTCGCTGGGACGGCGCCGTCTACCACGAGATTGCGAGCTTTCCGCTCGGCGGGTGAGCGAATGTAGCAGTTCTGCTACATTCGGCTGGCATGGACGAGATCCCGGCCCGCGAGCTGCGCAACGACGTCAGCGCGGTGCTCCGGAGGGTCGAGTCGGGCGAGCGCCTCCGCGTCACGATCCAGGGTCGCCCGGTCGCCGATCTCGTTCCGCTGCCCATGCGCCCGCGTTCGATGCGTTGGGACGCGTTCACCGCGGCGCTCGGGCGCGCTCGCGCCGATACCGTACTTGCCGACGAGCTCCGAGCGTTGCTTCCCGACACCACTGACGACGCGCCGATTCCATGACGGCACCGCTCGCGCTCGCCGACACGTCGCTCTTCATCGCGCTGGAGATGGAGCGCCCCTTGCGCGGTGATCCGCCGGCGCAGATCAGCGTGTCCGTGATCACGGTCGGCGAGCTCCGGCTCGGCGTGCTCGCGGCTGCCGACGGCCCCACGCGTGCGCGTCGTCTCGACACCCTCACGCTCGCAGAGTCGCTCGAACCGCTGCCGGTCGACCGCGATGTCGCGTCGGTCTGGGCCGCGTTGCGCCTCGCGCTTCGCGACGCCAATCGTCGCATGCCGTTGAACGACTCGTGGATCGCTGCGACCGCGCTCGCGTACGAGATGCCGGTTGTCTCGCAAGACGCCGACTACGACCACGTGCCTGGCCTCGAAGTGATCCGCGTCTGAGGAACTCTGCGATGGTTGACAGGATGGCCTGACAAACGTATGGTAATCCTGACAACGGATCGACGGGAACGACGATGGCGAAGAAGTCCGCGAGCAAGAAGGCGGCGCGGCGCAGTCCCGACAACAGCCCGCACGTCTTGCTCTCGCTTTCCATCGAGGGGAGCGTCGACGACGATCCGCTTGCGGTGCTCAGCGGCATCGCGCACGGAACCAAGATGCTCGACAAGTACGCCAACGACGCAGTCGCGATCGCCCGCGACCAGCGCTACACGTGGGCCGAGATCGGTGAGGCGCTCGGCATTACCCGCCAGTCGGCCTGGGAGCGCTTCGCCACCGGGTGAGGCAGTACCTGCTCGAGAGCTGCCCACTAGTCCTCGGCGAGGAAGCCCTGCTCGACGGCGTCGTCGATGAGCGCGCTCGCCGAGTCCCAGAGCGCGGGTGAACCGTCGGCGATGTGCGCGTTGATGGTGCGCACCTGGTCGACGGTGATCTGGTGGTGCTGCCACGCGATCCCGCCGGACGCGTGGTTGAGCATCAGGGGGGCGAGACGGTCGAGGGACGCCGCGAAGCGCGCCTCCGGCGTCTCGCGTCGCTCGAACTCGTCACGAAGTGCGTGGAGCCACGCGGCTTGGTCGGACGGCAGCATCGCGAACAGCCGCTGGGCGGCGACACTTTCGCGTTCCGCCTTGTCGGCACGTCCTTCCTCGTCATAGATGAACGTGTCACCCGCGTCGATCTCTACGACATCGTGGATCAGCACCATCTGCACGACGCGCAGGACGTCGACCGACGGTGACGCATGTTCCGCAAGGAGCATCGCCATGAGCGCAAGATGCCACGAATGTTCCGCGCTGTTCTCGACGCGCGACCCGTCGGCGAGCGTTCCGCGGCGATCGACCTTCTTCAGCTGGTCGGCTTCGAGGATGAAACGGAGTTGTGCATCGAGACGGGGGTCGTCCATGTGATCAGATACCGAAGTAGGGGAGCGGGCTACGGCGCGTCGTCCTCGAGCAGCTCGTCGCGCAGGCGCGCGACGAGGCCGGACTCGATGCCAACGGCATTTGCGTAACCCTCCCAGCCGCCCCAACGCGCGTCCACGCGCTCGATGAGCTCGTGCATTACGTGGGCGCGCGCCTCCCGAAGATCCGACGGGATGTTCTTCCAACGCTCGGCGTCCAGCTCGGCGCCGTCGCGATCGAGACGTCGCTCGGTGAGGATCGGGACGATCTCCTGGGTCAGCTCGTAGTCGGAAACGATCTCGTCGTTGGACACGCCGAGCAGACCGAGCACGAGTGCTGCGAAGCAACCGGTGCGGTCCTTGCCGGCGACGCAGAAGAACACCGCAGGGAGCGCGCCGGGCTCGAGGATCGATTGCAGGCCCGCGTCGTAGGCGCCGGCCCCTCGGTCCATCATGTGCGCGTAGAACTCGGCCGCGGTCTTGCCCGCGAACGGCGGTGCTTCGGTTCGCACACCGTCGAAGGTCGGACAATGCACGTGCTGGACCGATACCTCGCCGAGCGGGCCGATGCCGAGCCGGTCGATCTCGTCGCTCGAACGGAAGTCGATCGCGGTGCGGATACCGAGGTCGCGCAACATGGGCACGTCGTCAGCTGTGATCGTGTGCAGCGAGTCACTGCGATAGAGCCGGCCCCACCGCACGCGCCCTCCGCCCGGTACGGCGTAGCCCCCAAGGTCACGGAAGTTGACCGGTCCCTCGAAGACCACCCGTCGCATCGTCATGGCGCGGTGATCGTACGTTCATCGCGCATTGGTGCCAGGCTCACGAGCCGCCACGCGTGGATCGGCTCGGTCTTCTCTTTGAGCTCCAGCGGGCCCGCTTCCTCCATGACCGCGTCCGGGCTCGGGCCCGGCAGTAGGGATCAGGAGGTGCTTGCCCCCGAACGGGTGTTCGGCTAAGTTCCACGGGTGTAGTTCCCCGTAAGTGTCATACCCCCGTCGTACTTTCCTCCTCGACGGCTTCCCCCGCCCACACATCGCATCGACTCCAGGAGGGTTCCACCGTGGAACGAGACCAGGCACTCGAGATGGCGCTCGGCCAGATCGAGAAGAACTACGGCAAGGGCGCCATCATGCGGTTGGGGGAGCGGGGCCACGTCGGTGTGGCTGCCATCCCCACCGGCGCGCTCGCGCTCGACATCGCCCTCGGCATCGGTGGCCTGCCCCGCGGCCGCGTGGTCGAGGTATTCGGCCCCGAGTCGTCGGGCAAGTCCACGCTCGCCATGCACGTGGTCGCCGAGGCGCAGCGCAACGGCGGCATCTGCGCCTACATCGACGCCGAGCACGCGATGGACCCGGTGTACGCCGCGGCCATCGGCGTGAACGTCGACGATCTCTACATCTCGCAGCCCGACACGGGCGAGCAGGCGCTCGAGATCGCCGACATGCTCATTCGCTCCGGCGCGCTCGACGTGATCGTCATCGACTCGGTGGCCGCGCTCGTGCCCCGTGCCGAGATCGAAGGCGAGATGGGTGATTCGCACATGGGCCTCCAGGCCCGGCTGATGAGCCAGGCGCTGCGCAAGCTCACCGGAAACCTCAACCGCTCGCGCACGATCTGCATCTTCATCAACCAGCTGCGGGAAAAGATAGGTGTGATGTTCGGCTCTCCGGAAACCACTCCCGGTGGACGCGCGCTGAAGTTCTATGCATCGGTGCGGCTCGACATCCGCAGGATCGAGTCGATCAAGGACGGCGCGGAGATCACAGGTAACCGCACGCGCGTGAAGGTCGTAAAGAACAAGTGCGCCAGCCCTTTCAAACAAGCAGAGTTCGACATCATGTACGGCAAGGGCATCAGCCGTGAGGGCTCGCTGCTCGACGTTGGCGTCGACCTCGGCATCGTGAAGAAGTCGGGCGCGTGGTTCACCTACGAAGGCGAGCAGCTCGGGCAGGGACGTGAGAACGCGAAGCAGTTCCTGGCCGAGAACCTCGACATGATGGTGGAGATCAGCGAGAAGGTGCGCAAGGAAGTCGGCATCGACCCTGCCACCGGCGACGCCGAGATCGATGCGACCGTCGACGAGGAATCAGTCGAGATCGAGGGCTGACGCAGAGGACCCCCGAAGAGCGGTGGGAGCTCCGGCTCCCGCCGCCTCGGAGGGGCACGGGCGCAGGACTTACAGGAGGCCGCGCACGATCGCCGCGGTTCCCGCGATAGCGCACATCGTCAACACCGCGGGTCGCAACCAACGCGTGTCCACGAGATCGTGGAAGTGCTTGCTCGCCCAGAGCCCGGCGAACATCGCCGGGAGCAGGGCGAGCGCGAGGAGCACGCGGTCCTCGGTGATCTCACCGGTGAGCGCGTACCCGGTGACCGAGAGTGTGGCGCTCGTCACGAAGAAGACGCCGAGGGTGGCACGCACCGTGGGCCCACCATGGTGCTGGTAGAGCAATGCCACTGGGGGACCGCCCACCGCGGCGGCGGTACCCGTGACGTTCGACACGAATCCTGCGACGCCGGCGGAGCCGGGGCCGACGTGGATCGGCGGTGACACCACACTCAACGCGACCCCGAGAACTGTCACCGCGCCCACGATGATCGCGAGGTCGTCGGCGCTCGCCTGGGTCACGATGGCCAATCCCACGAGGGTTCCCGGCACCGCTCCGACCAGGAGCCACGGAAGCGCGCGGCGGTCGAGCGCATGGTGTTCCCGCAGCGCGGCAACGCCTCCGACCGGCCAGGCCACCAGCACGAGCGTCACCGGCAGGGCCTCGGGAAGGACGAGTGCAATGAAGGGCGCGGCCAGAAGGTTCAACCCGAAGCCGATGGTGCCCTGGACAAGCGACCCGCACAGCACCACCAGTGCCGCGACCACGAACTCACCCGCGCCCACGTGCACCGACGCAGGCTAGGAGCGAACGCCCGCGAGCTGGGTACCCCGGCTCGTAGTGAGCGACCCATCAGCTAGGAGCGAACGCCCGCGAGCTGGGTACCCCGGCTCGTAGTGAGCGACCCATCAGCTAGGAGGTTGGCCGCCCGTACACTGAACGGCCAGTGGCTACGCCCGACTCGGCCGACACCCCGCGCCGCTTCTACGTGCGCACCTACGGGTGCCAGATGAACGAGCACGACTCGGAGCGAATCGCGGGCCTGCTCGCGGCGGACGGGATGGAGCCCACCGACGATCTCGACGCCGCCGACGTCGTCGTGCTCAACACCTGCTGTATCCGGGAGAACGCTGACAACAAGCTCTACGGGCACCTCGGCCGGCTCAAGGCACTGAAGGAGTCGAAGCCGGGGCTCCAGATCGCGGTTGGCGGGTGCCTCGCCCAGAAGGACCGTGAGCTCATCGTGCAACGCGCCGCTCACGTCGACGTGGTGTTCGGCACCCACAACTTGGCGCACGCGGCCGACCTACTCGATCGGGCCCGTTTCGAGGGGCCGATCGTCGAGATTCTCGAGGAGCACGAGGCGTACCCGTCGGCGCTCCCGGCGCGGCGTGACAACCCGCACTCGGCGTGGGTCACCATCCAGCTCGGCTGCGACAACTCGTGCACCTTCTGTATCGTGCCGATCGTGCGCGGCGCCGAGGTCAGCCGCCGCATGGGTGACATCGTGCACGAGGTCGAGGAGCTCGCCGCCGACGGCGTGCGCGAGATCACGCTGCTCGGACAGAACGTCAACTCGTACGGCCGCGACCTCGGGGCCGGCCAGTACCGGCCGCAGTTTGCCGACCTGCTGCGCGCGCTCGACGCGGTCGACGGACTGGATCGGATCCGCTTCACGTCGCCGCACCCGAAGGACCTGCGCCCGGAGACAATCGCAGCAATGGCCGAGTGCGCGTCGGTATGCGAGCACTTGCACTTGCCCCTTCAAGCAGGGAGCGATCGCACGCTCGCGCGCATGCACCGCGGCTACACCGCAGAGCGCTACCTGGCGCGGCTCGCGGCCGCGCGCGACGCGATCCCCGACCTCGCCGTCACCACCGATCTCATCGTCGGCTTCCCGGGTGAGACCGACGACGACTTCGAGCTCACCCTCGAGGTGGTCGACGCCGCTGCGTACGACGCCGCGTATACGTTCGTGTTCTCGCCGCGGCCTGGCACGCCCGCGGCAGACATGACCGACGACTTCGTGCCGTCGGAAGTCGTGCAGGAACGCATGCAACGGTTGCTCCACGTGGTCGAGCGGCACGCGCTGGTGAAGCACGAAGCGCGCGTCGGGCGCACCGAGCAGGTACTGGTCGAGGGACCATCGAAGAGAGCCTCGACGGTCTGGTCGGGTCGTACGCGACAGAACAAGCTCGTCCACTTCGAGCCCGACGTGGGCGAACGCGCGGGCGTCACGCGCGAGGTCCGGATTACCTCTGCCGCACCGCACTTTCTCCGCGGCGGTCTGATCGACCGACGCGTTCGGATCCCCGTCATCGCGGCAACTGCGTGACGCACCTCGCACTCGTCGGCCCCACCGCTTCCGGCAAGTCCGACCTCGCGCTCGCGGCTGCCCATGCGCTCGGCGACGTCGAGATCGTCTCGGTCGACTCGATGCAGGTCTATCGCGGGCTCGACATCGGGACGGCCAAGCCCACGGTCCGCGAGCGGGCTGCGATCCCGCACCATCTGATCGACGTCGCCGACCCATCGGAGAACTGGTCGGTGGCACGCTTCCAGATCGCGGCACGCGACGCGGTCGCCGACATCGAGGCGCGCGACAAGCGTGCGCTGCTCGTCGGCGGCACCGGCCTGTACCTGCAGGCGGTCATCGATCCACTCACGTTTCCGCCCGAGGATCTCGCGGTGCGCGCCGAGCTCGAAGCCGAAGTCACCACGCCGGAAGGCCTCGCGGCCGCGTACGCGGAGTTGGAGCGAGTCGACCCTGTCGCCGCGGCGCGCATCGAACCGGGCAACGAGCGCCGGATCGTGCGCGCGCTCGAGGTGATCAAACTGACAGGGGAACCGTTCTCGTCGTTCGGACCGGGCATCCAGTCGTACGGCGACACCGTGTTTCCTGTCTCGATGGCCGGTATTTCGTTGCCGCCCGACGTGTTGGCACGCCGCATCGAGCAGCGCTTCACGGCAATGCGCGATGCCGGCCTGGTCGACGAGGTCCGCGGGCTCGCCGCGCGCGGCGAGCTGTCCCGCACCGCCCGCCAGGCGATCGGGTACAAGGAGGTGCTCGCCTACCTGGAGGGCAGCGAGCCGTCGCTCGATGCCGCGTTCGACGAAGCGGTGCGTCGCACGAAGCGTTTCGCCCGTCGCCAGGTGCGGTGGTTCCGCCGGGACCCCCGCATCACCTGGGTGGAAGCTGCCGAGAATCCCTGCGATGCCCTGCCGTCCCTGCTGGCATTGTGGAGCCGATGAGCACCGTCCGCCTCTCGAAGCTTCACGCCACCGGGAACGACTTCCTCGTGTACGACGGTTTGGCGATGGCCGACGCGCAGATACCTGCGCCGGCACAGTTGTGCGACCGTCATCTCGGCGTGGGCGCCGACGGGCTGATCTCCGTCACGCCAGGCGAGGACGGCGCCGATTGCCGGATGCTGCTCTGGAACGCCGACGGCAGCAGCGCTGAGATGAGCGGCAACGGGATGCGCTGCCTCGCTTGGGTGGCCGTGCGGGCTGGACTCGGCGACGGGAACCACTTGATCGTCGACACCGGCGGCGGTCGCCGCACGGTCGACGTGGAGGTTGGCGCCAGTGACGATGTCGTCGCCGCGACTGTCGACATGGGACCGGTCACGTTCGATCCGCCGTCGATCCCGCTCGACGCGCCGACGCCGTTTGAGCTCGAGGCAACGTTTCACGGCGTGACCTACGAGGGCGATGCTGCCGGAATGGGGAATCCTCACCTCGTCCTGTTCGTCGACGATCCGACGACCGCTCGCGTCACGAGCCATGGCCCCAAGTTGGAGTTCGACGAACGCTTTCCGAAGCGCACGAACGTGGAGTTCGTGACGGTCACGGGGCCCGACGAGCTCACGATGCGCGTCTGGGAGCGTGGCGTGGGCGAGACCCTCTCGTGCGGAACCGGCGCATGCGCCGCGGCCGCGGTCGCTCATCGACGCGGGTTGGTTGGCGAGACCGTCACGGTGAAGGTCCCCGGGGGCGACCTCGCAGTCGAGCTCGGCGACACCGTTCGTCTGGGCGGACCCGTGGTGCACGTCTTCGACGTCGAGTTGGACCTCTCATGAGCCGCCGGCACGAGCACCGCGACGAGCTACGAGCGGAGGCACGAAGCCGTCGCCGCCTCACCGCGACCGAGATCGACCTCGGTGTCGTCCAGCAGCAGGCTCTGCTCGTCGGCACCGGGATCGGCATGCGAGACGCCGAAGCGGCTGAGGTGTCACTCGACGAGCTCGCGCTCCTCGTCGACACCGCGGGCGCGGAGCCGGTCGAGCTCGTGCTCCAGCGGCGCGACCGACCCGACCCCGCCACGTACATCGGTTCGGGCAAGGCGGAAGAGCTGCGCGAGCTTTCAGAGGCGCTCGACATCGACCTCGTCGTGTTCGACGACGAGCTCACGCCCGCGCAGCAACGCAACCTCGAGAAGCTGTTCTCGTGCGACGTGGTCGACCGCGTCGCGCTGATCCTCGACATCTTCGCCCAGCACGCGCACAGCCAGGAGGGCATGGTGCAGGTGGAGCTCGCGCAGCTCCGCTACCGCCTTCCGCGCCTCCGCGGCCGCGGCAAGCAGCTCAGCCAGCAGGGCGCGGGCGGTGGAGCGCGCGGTGGGCTCGTCGGCAACCGCGGTCCGGGTGAGACCCAGCTCGAGGTGGATCGCCGGCGCATCCAGGAACGCGTCCGCAGGCTCGAGAAGGATCTCGACCGCCTCGGCCGCACGCGCGCGACGCAGCGCAAGGCCCGGCAGCGTCGTGAGTTCGACACGCTGGCGCTCGTCGGCTACACGAACGCGGGGAAGTCCACCCTCCTCAACCGCCTCACGCACGCCGAAGCGCTCGTGCAAGACCGTCTGTTCTCCACTCTCGACCCCACCACGCGTCGGCTCCGGCTCCCGGGCGGCGAGATCGTGTTGCTCTCCGACACCGTCGGGTTCGTGCGCAGGCTCCCGCACCAGCTCGTCGAGGCCTTCCGTTCCACACTCGAAGAAGTGGCCGACGCCGACATGCTCGTCCACGTGGTCGACGGCTCGGCGTACGACGCGGAGGAGCAGATCGAGGCCGTGCACACCGTGCTGCGGGAGATCGGTGCCGACGCGGTGCCCGAGCTGCTCGTGGTCAACAAGACCGACGTCGCCGACCCGCAACGGGTGGCAGAGCTGTTGCGGGTCCATCACGGTGCAGTGTCGGGGTCGGCGGTCACCGGCGACGGCGTCGAGTCGCTGCTCGACACGATCGCGGCGCGCCTCCGTGCGCTGAAGCCGATCGTGGAGCTCGAGGTGCCCTACGAACGAGGCGACGTGGTCGCCGCGCTCCACCGCGAGGGCGAGGTCTTGGTGGAAGTGCACGGCGAGGGGGGCACGCGTGTGCGGGCCCGCCTGCCGCAGTTCGACCTTGCCCGCTTCGAGGAGTTCGTCGTGGACAACGGTGCCAATGGTGGCAAGCGATGAGTCCCGCGCAGGGATTCGTTCCGCCGCCCTATCCACACGACCGCCTCGCCGACCTGAAAGACATCGCGAGCGCGGTGCCTGGGGGCATCGTCGACTGCTCGGTCGGCACACCGGTCGACCCGATGCCCGAGGTGGCGGTGCAGGCGCTGGTCGACGCCGCGTCCGGGGCCACCGGCTACCCGGCCACCATCGGGAGCGTCCCGTACCGTGCAGCCGCCGCGGCATGGATCGAGCGCCGATTCGGCTGCACGGTCACCGCCGCCGAAGTGGTCGCGTGTATTGGCACGAAGGAGCTGGTGGCGTCGCTTCCTCGGGCGCTCTCGCTCCGCGACCCGTCCCGCGACGTCGTGCTGTACCCCGCCGCGTCGTATCCCACCTACGAGATGGGCGCGACGCTCGCCGGCTTGCGCGCCGTACCGGTACCCCTCGACGAACAATGGCGCGTCGACCTCTCGCGTGTTCCGGCCGCCGACGCTGATCGTGCACTCGTGCTCTGGCTGAACGATCCGTCGAATCCCACCGGCGTCACCGCCACCCCCGGCGAGATGGCCGTATCGGTGGCCTGGGCGCGCGAGCGGGGCATCATCGTGGCGAGCGACGAGTGCTACGCCGAGTTCACCTACGACGTGACCGGCGCGCCGGCAGCGCCGGTCACTGCCCTCACCGCCGGCCTCGATGGCGTGCTCGCGGTGCACTCGCTCTCGAAGCGATCGAACATGGCCGGGCTGCGCGCTGGCTTTGTCGCGGGCGACGGCGAGCTCGTCACCTACCTCGGCGAGATCCGCAAGCACGGCGGGTTGATGACGCCCGCGCCGGTCCAAGCCGCCGCGGCCGCGGCGCTCGGCGACGACGAGCACGTGCGCGAGCAGCAAGCTCGCTACGCGAAGCGGCGCGCGGTCGCGCTCTCGGCCCTCGAAACCCGCGACCTCGTGCACGACGGCGGGCCGTCCACCTTCTATCTCTGGTTGCGCGCCGCCGACGGCACGAGCGACGGCTGGGCAATTACCGCCGACCTCGCGAAGACCGGTCTGCTCGTCGCGCCGGGCGACTTCTACGGCGACGCGGGCGCAGGCCACGCGCGGCTCGCGCTCACCGTCACCGACGACCAACTCGCGCTCGCGTGCGAGCGCCTCACTGGGTAGGAGACCTCCAACGGTGGATGACCTCGCCAAGACCATCACGACGCTCTGGGAGAGCCGCGACAACGTCGAGTCGGTGATGCCCCTCATCGACGCGCAGCACGCCGTCCACACCGCGATCGACCTGCTCGACACCGGCGAAGCTCGCGTTGCCGAGCTGGTCAACGACGAGGTGGTCGTCAACGAGTGGCTGAAGTACGCGGTGCTGCTGCTGTTCCGTCTCGCCCATATGGAGACGATCGAGCTCGATCCGTTCGAGTATCACGACAAGATCCCGCTCAAGCGCCACTACGCGGCCACCCACGTACGGGTCGTCCCCGGTGCATCGGCACGATGGGGTTCGTACCTCGCTCCGGGCGTGATCCTGATGCCGAGCTACGTGAACATCGGTGCGCGCGTCGGAGCAGACACGATGGTGGACACGTGGGCAACCGTCGGGTCGTGCGCGCAGGTCGGCGAGCGCGTACACCTCTCGGGAGGCGTGGGAATCGGCGGCGTGCTCGAGCCGCCGCAGGCCGCGCCCGTCATCATCGGCGACGACTGCACCATCGGTAGCCGTTGCATGGTGACGCAAGGTGCACGCGTCGGGAACGGCTCGGTGCTCGGTGAGGGCGTAATCCTCAATCCCGGCATCCCGGTGATCGACGCCGAGACCGGCGAGGAAGTGTCACGCGGCGTCGTGCCTCCGTGGTCGATCGTCGTACAGGCGGGGCGACCGCGGAAGTTTCCGGGCGGTGAGTTCTCGCTGCCATGCGCTCTCATCATCCGTCGTCTGAACGAGGGCGAGCGCAGCGACAAGGCCAAGCTCAACGACATCCTGCGCGACCACGGGGTCGCCACATGACGAGCGCGTCCGTGGCGGAACACGACGCGACCGACCTGTTCGGCCTCACCGCGGCATTGGTCGCGGTGCCGTCGGAGAGTCACCACGAAGAAGAGCTCGCCAAGATCGTGGAAGACCGGCTGCGGTCGCGCGCGCCGTCGCTCGCGATCGACACCGTCGGCGCCAGTGTGATTGCACGCACGCAGCTCGGGCGTGACCGCCGCGTCGTGCTCGGTGGGCACCTCGACACCGTGCCGGCCAACGGCAACCAGATCCCCAGGGTCGACGGCGACGTGTTGCACGGTCTTGGTTCAGCCGACATGAAGAGTGGCCTCGCGGTGCTCCTCCGCCTCGCCGAGGAGCTGCACGCCGACCCTGAGCGCCCCCGCCACGACGTGACGCTCGCGTTCTACGAGTGCGAGGAGGTCGCCGACCAGTTCAACGGCCTCCGCCGCATCTTCGACGAGCAACCTGATCTCCTCGCCGGGGACTTCGCGGTGCTGCTCGAGCCCACCGACGCGTGGGTGGAGGCCGGCTGCCAGGGGGTGATCGTGTTCGAGGCGAACTTCGAGGGTGAGCGCGCCCACACCGCGCGGCCGTGGATGGGCCGCAACGCGATCCACCGTGCCACGGACGTGTTGGCCCGCCTCGCGGCACACGAGTCCGACACCGTCATCGTCGACGGCCTCGAGTACCGCGAGTCGCTCCAGGTCGTCCGGGTGGAGGGCGGTATCGCGGGGAAGCACAACGTGGTGCCCGATTCATGCACCGTCGTGGTCGGGCGTCGGTTCGCACCCTGCTACACGGCCGCCGACGCGGAAGAGCAAGTGCGCTTGCTACTCGTTGGCGCCGACTCGGTGCAGGTGCTGCAGTCGCAGCCGGGAGCGCTGCCGAACCTCACGAACCCTCTGGTGGCGGAGTTCGTCGACGGCCTGGGCCTTCAGGTGCGGCCCAAGCTCGGCTGGACCGACGTTGCGCGCTTCGCCTCGCGTGGCGTGCCCGCGGTCAACTTCGGTCCCGGGGATCCCGAGATCGCGCACACTGCAGGCGAGCTCGTCACGCGCGACTCGATCGAGCGCGCCTATTCGACGCTGGCGCGGTTCGTGGGTGTCGGGTAGCTGGCTACGGAAGTTCGATGAGCCCGCGCTCGTCGAGGGGCCAGCCGGGGTTGTAGGCGACCTCCCAGGTGTGGCCGTCGGGATCGGCGAAGTAGCCGGAGTATCCGCCCCAGTCCGCCCGCGTGCCCGCCTTCAACAGCGTGGCGCCCGCCGCGACGGCGGCGCCGAGGCCGGTGTCGACGGCTTCGGGTGACTCGAGGTTGATCGAGAGCCCGACCCCGTCGAAGCCGCCGCGCTCCGCGGTGATGTTGGCGTCGCGGGCGAGCTCGGTGGTGGCCCACAGCGCGAGCACGGGCCCCTCGGTGTGGAAGAACGCGACCTCGCCGTCGACCGACGACGACGAGGTGCGCCATCCCAGTGCTTCGTAGAACGCGACGGCGTGCCGGAGGTCGGCCACGCCGAGCGTGATGAGGTTGACGCGCGCCGGCAGGGTCACAGCCGGCGGAGGACCGTGACGACCTTGCCGTAGATGGTGACGTCGGCAGGATCGAAGATCATCTCGTCGAGGTCGGCGTTCTCGGGCCGCAGCACGATCTTGTTGCGACGGCGGAGATAGGTCTTGACCGTTGCTTCCTCGCCCGGGATCCCCGCGATGACGGTGTCGCCCGCTTCGGCCGTGGGCTGTTGGCGCACGACGACGTAATCGCGGTCGAGGATGCCGGCGTCGATCATGGAATCGCCGCGCACACGGACCATGAAGAGCTGGCCGTCGCCGGTGAAGTCTTCCGGGACCGGGAGTGTCTCCTCGATGTTCTCCTGGGCGAGCACCCCGGTTCCCGCCGCGACGTCTCCGACGAGGGGCACGTGTCGCACGGGCCGGCGCTCGACCGGCGCGCCCGACTCGGCGTCGTAGCGCACTTCGATGGCGCGGGGCTTCGTGGGGTCGCGGGTGAGGTAGCCCTTGTCTTGCAGGGCCGCCAGGTGGGCGTGGACCGTGGAACTGGACGAGAGCCCGACGGCTTCGCCGATCTCGCGGACGCTCGGCGGGTAGCCGCGATGACGGACCTCGGCGTCGACGAACTCGAGGACCTGACGCTGGCGTGGGGTCAAATCGGTCATGTCGGGACGGTAGCACGATCGTGCGTTCGGGGCAAACATCTGTTCGAGAATTCCCTTGACGTCGAACGGGCGTTCGTGCGACGATCCGAACGTCAGTTCGCCAGTGTGTTTCGGAAGGCTCCGGGCGTCCCCCGAGGGATGAGTGTCACACCCCCGTGGTTTGCTGCCTGGAGAGCGGGCAACACACACCCGAACCAGGGGAGAGCAAGCACATGGCCGCGGTCACGATCACCGCAGTACCCGGGCACCGGGCGGGACCCACGACCCGCCCGTACCGCCCGGCGACACGCACCGTCTACTTGCGCCGACGGGTCATCGCCGTGCTGCTCGGGATGGTGCTGATGGTCGTGATGGCGCAGGCGGGTGCCGCGCTCGGGGGCTCGACCCTCGCAGCTCCCGAGCGCAGCCCGGCCGTCTTGGAGCACACGATCGTCCGCCCGGGCGACTCGCTGTGGTCCGTCGCGCAGCGGCTCGCACCGGGTGAGGATCCGCGCCCGGTAGTCGATGCGCTCGAGCAGGCTCGCCACGGCGCCGCGCTCGTGCCGGGTGAGCGCGTCGAGTGGGGCGGGTAGTCGTGTAGGAGCGAACGGCTGTGAGCCGGGTATCCCGGCTCGCAGTGAGCGACCCGTCGAGCAGGGGCAGAGATCGCCCACGGCGGCCCGGCGTTGCGGGTCGGGCCGCCGTGGCTGCGGCGTCAAGCGTGAAGGCGGCCGCGTGAAGGAGAAGGCTGCGTCTACCGTTGCGCGTATGCGCTGTCCGTTCTGCGAGGCCGACGACGACAAAGTCGTCGACTCGCGTCCGGCCGACGAGGGCGCGGCCGTGCGCCGGCGGCGGGAGTGCCTCACCTGCGGGCGTCGCTACACCACCTACGAGCGGGTCGACGAACTTTCCCTCATGGTGGCGAAACGTTCGGGGGCGCGTGACCCGTTCGACGTCGAGAAGGTTCGGGCGGGGATCGAGCGCGCCGTGGCCGGCAGCTCGATCGACGCCGCCGCGGTCGACGCGCTCGCGGCGGAGGTCGAGGAAGCGGCGCGGGCGAGAGGCCACGAGGTCACGAGCGAGTGGGTCGGCCGTACGGTGCTCGAGCGTCTGCGCCAGCTCGACCCGGTATCGGCGGTTCGTTTCGCATCGGTCTACAAGGGCTTCGACGACCTGCGCGACTTCGAGCGAGAGGTCGTGGAGCTCCAGAAGAGCACCGCCCCGAAGGTCCGCGGGCGCTAGCTCGGTCCCTCGACTCGCCGTTCGAGGCCGGGCGAATGAAACCCTTGCAATCACATCCGTGTAGTTCTATGGTTGTTCTTCGCACCACTATCTAGCGGCAGCGGGGCGCCCAACCACAATATATAGTGGCTCCCGACGCGCGCCCACGGAACCGAACAGGGGAGAGGAGCAGCTCGGGATGGCAATCGCGCCGGAGCAGATCGGGATCGGGATCGGCCGCTACTTCACGCGGCCCGGGACGCACCCCTACGACATGGTCGAGTGGGACCGGCGTGAGGCTCGCATCACGAACTACAAGGACGGTACCGACGCCTTCTTCCAGCCCGACGTCGAGTTCCCGACCTCTTGGTCGCAGAACGCCACCAACATCGTCGCCCAGAAGTACTTCCGGGGCACGCTCGGCACTCCCGAGCGGGAGACGTCCCTGCGCCAGGTCATCGACCGCATCGCCGACACGATCACCGCGTGGGGTGTGCGCGACGGCTACTTCGTCGACGAGCACGAGGGTGGTGCGTTCCGCAACGAGCTCAAGTTCATCCTCCTCAGCCAGCGCGCCGCGTTCAACTCCCCGGTGTGGTTCAACATCGGCGTGAAGGGCGTACCCCAGCAGGCGAGCGCGTGTTTCATTCTCGCGGTCGAAGACACGATGGACGGGATCCTCAACTGGTACCGCGAAGAAGGGACCATCTTCAAGGGCGGCTCCGGCTCGGGCATCAATCTTTCGAACATTCGTTCCTCGCGGGAGCACCTCAAGGGTGGGGGTACTGCGAGCGGTCCTGTGAGCTTCATGCGCGGCGCCGACGCGTCTGCCGGCACAATTAAGAGCGGGGGAAAAACAAGGCGCGCCGCGAAGATGGTGATCCTCAACGCCGATCATCCGGACATCGAAGAGTTCATCTGGTGCAAGGCCATCGAGGAGCGCAAGGCACGCGCGCTGCGTGACGCAGGGTTCGACATGGACCTCGACGGAAAGGACAGCCACTCCATCCAGTACCAGAACGCCAACAACTCGGTGCGCGTCACCGACGAGTTCATGGAGGCCGTGCTCGAAGATCGCGACTGGGAACTCGACGCGGTCACCACCGGCGAGCCGATCAAGACGATGAAGGCGCGCGAGCTCATGCGTCAGATCTCCGACGCCACCTGGGAGTGCGCCGATCCCGGCATGCAGTTCGACACCACGATCAACCGCTGGCACACCGCACCGAATACGGGTCGCATCAACGGCAGCAACCCGTGCTGCTTTGTCGGCGACACGCTCGTCGACACCGCCGAAGGAATGATCCGCTTCGATTTGCTGGAGAAGATTGCCGCCGCGGGCAAGCCG
>CAAGKR010059954.1_pt1 | contig 17344 bp, 34 predicted proteins | sample 2556971 | NCBI WGS metagenome assembly CAAGKR01 (sample SAMEA5207829, study PRJEB30636) | soil metagenome | biome: forest; feature: boreal; material: soil | place: USA | collected 2011-09 | depth 1 m | reverse complement strand
GGGATCGGCCAATGACCGGGCGCAGGCGATATCGGTGATCGGCAACTCCATCGTGTCCGGCGGCCCGCTTACCATTGATCCAGGCGACAACATTCTTGTTGCCTACAGTCTCGAAGGTGCGCCCGCTTTGACGGTGACTTACAAGCCACACTGGTTCCTCGACAGGCTTAGCTAAAGGGAGGTAGGGCACTGAGATGACAGCGAACAATGTTACCGTGGCTGGGACGCTCGGACCGGCGGCGGCGGGGGCGACTATCACCTTCGCCCCTGTCGGGTTCACGAGTGGCGTGTACACCGACCAGGATGGTCTCTTGCAAGTGTCGGCGTCCGCCCCCAGCCCTGTCACCGTCGTGTGTGATGATGCGGCCCGGACAGACACGGGTTGTGGGACCAACACGACCACGACGGTCACTGACTCGTCCGCTGTGACCGCTGACAACGGCAAGTCCATCGTCGGCACCGGCATCCCGGTCGGCGCGATCATCACAGCTGTAAGCGTTGGCACCGGTTACACGATCTCGCCTGCGGCGACTGCCACAGCATCCGGCTTGACATTCACGGTCGGTGGGCCGGGTGCGTTTTCGGTGATTCTTGTGGCTACCGACAACAACTCTACTGACGCTGGCTCGCTGCCCCAGCAGTGGACGTGGGGGCTGACGGTTAACGCCACAGCTTATTCGCCTGACGGCGTTCAGCCCGGAGCGGTTCTGTTCAGCGCCAAAACGTTTCCGGTCGCGCATGCGAACGGGGCGACGCAACTCATCGGCGCAATCGTGCCGCCGCCGGCGCCGTTTGCCGCAATTACCCTCGCGGGAGAAATTACCCGCGCCGAGGCTGCGGAAGCGGCGGAAATTGCTCGCGCTGAGGCTGCGGAAGTTCTACTCGCACCGCTTACGTCACCGACGTTCACGGGCACGCCGGCGGTTCCCACTGCTGCTGCTTTGACCAGCACGACCCAGATAGCGTCAACCGCCTACGCCGATGCTGCTGTTGCCGTAGAACTGGCGCGGGCCGAGGCGGCCGAGGTAGCCATCCCGCTCACCAGCACCAACAAGCAGGCGGTGCAGGAGGCCACAGCCGCTGCTCTGCCGACCAACACGTATTCGGCTGGTGTCCTAACTCAGACAACGGCCGCCGTGCTGGTTGTGGACGGTATTACCGTCGCCTTGGACGACCGCATTCTGGTCAAGAATGAGGTCGCTGACTCCAACAACGGCGTCTACACGGTCACCACGCTGGGTACTGGTTCGGTAGCCTATGTGCTGACCCGTGCCACTGACTTCAGCGCCTCGGCACAAATTCAGGGCGCTGTGGTGAATGTCGAACAGGGCACCATCAATGCTACAACTGCGTGGATGGTGTCTGGTATTGGGCCGTTCACTCTCGACACGACTCCGATTACCTGGGTGGCAACCGGCAGTCTCAACCCGGTGGGGGCCGCAGCCACACTAGCCAGCGCTGGCACTATCGACCCCACGAACGTCGTTACACTGCCTGTCACCATGACCGGCGACGTGACGGGAATCATCCTCACCCCCGGTAGCGGCGACGGGCAGGCCTGCAACGTCGTCAACACAACAAGCGCTCACACCCTCACATTTGATGTGGCTGGCACATCAAATGTCGCCGACGGGGTCAGTGACGTGATCCCGGCCTTGTCGTACCGGGCATTCCTCTGGGACGCCACCACATCACTTTGGTACAGGAGTGGTTGAGGTGGCATATCAACGTGACGCATCGCAAGTTATTACCTGGGCTCCGGACGGGTCAGACCCGCGGTACTTTGGCCGCATCGGTCATGTCGTAGGCCTCGACTACAGTTTCGCTTGCCCTGGCGGTCCCGACCAGCTGTCCTTGACGTTGCAGACACAGCCCGGGAAGCGCGATCAGGCGCTGAACCCGGGACGCAAGGTGGGCGTATACCGGGGCGCGTCCGAAATTTGGAACGGGAAACTGGATGAGCCGACGTCGGGCACGGCCGGTTGGGCGGTCACCGCGCACGGGGCTGGGACGTTCGGCACCGACTACCGGGCCATGTACGGAACGGGCAGCGGGTATTCGTCAGCGCCCTCGTCGTCGTCAACGGAGACGGAGACGCAGGTTCTGGCGTTCGCCGCCGCTGAAGGATGGACTGCGGATGGGCCTATCAATCAAGCGATAGCCCGTAACATCCCGGGGCGGTCATGGGGTGGCCTGCCGTGGGTCAACCCAGGTATTGCCCATACTGTCGCTGCCGGGTATCAGGCCTATGCCCCCGGCGGCAAAACCCTTACCCAGCTTGGCGCCGCTGAGGGTGTCACGCTGGCGCAGTTCCGGGTGATCAACCCCCGGGTTGTCGCCAAGTTCGGTGCATCGAAGGTGCTCCCCCACGGTACGGGCTACTGGGTGCCGAGACACGCTGGTGCGTCAATCGCGTACCTGGGTTCACAGTCTGATCCAGCGAGTGTCACGGTCACCGATTTCCTGAACGCGATCACCGCACCCATGAACCTGCTGTGGTATGTGGGGCGCGGGAACGTGCTCCGCGTGTTCAGTCCGCCAACGGTGCCGACCCGGCGGCTGATCTGCACGTCGCCCGCGGCCCGCACTCTGCACGGCTACTACACAACCTTGTGGGCGTACTACCAGGCGACCGTGGATGCTACGACAGATACCGGGTTGACGTCTACAGACATTCCTGCGACGTTCAACGCTATCGCCGAGCAGAACGTGGCCAACAGCCTGGTGCACGGGACGATGGAAAACTTCATCGACTTGACGTCGGCCGGCGTTATTGACACTGCCGTGGCGCAGAAAGTGCTGGTGGCATTGCTTGCCAAATACCAGGCGGTGTCTTACAGCGAGGCGTTCCCGGTCATGCAAGGCCAGCTCACCACGATGGGCGGCACACCTGTGGACCTGGGCTGCGAGCAGGCGGGGACGTGCGTGCAGCTGATTCTCGCCGATGGTGGATACGGTGGCGAAGTACTCCCCCTCCCTGTAACCTTTGTGATTGGGGCGTATGATTTCAGTGATGACACCCAGAGTGCGACGGTCACCCCGTGGCAGTCGGCGATCTTCGACCTCCCAACGATGATGGGCCAGCTTGCCAGTCTGATGACGAGGTGACACATGACTACCATGGCAGATAACGCGATGGCCAAAGCACGGGCGCTGGAACGGCAGCTGGGCGGGACACCGGCCACCCTGCTTACCATCAAGGCGATGATCAGGGCGCTGCAAGCCGAGATCGACGCGCTGCAAGCCGAGGTTGACGCACTGATCAGCGGTGGCGGTGGCGGCGGCGAAGGCACTGACGTTGTTTACTGCACCAGTTATGTGCAGCTTTCCGAGCCGGCAGGTGCCGTGACAGGCGACCTGTGGAGCCAGCCGTGATCTTCAACCTCACCGACTTCAACGTCCCAGACCCACCAGCGACCGCGTCCCTTAGTGTCCCGCCGAGTTTCAGTGACACGGCTACCTATTCGCGCTGCACTATCACCGGCGGATATCCGGTGCTGTCCCAGAACTATCAGCAGGTCGCGCTGGGCTCCAGCGATCTGGCGTACTCGGGACAGGTTCCGTGGTACATGACCAGCGACTACGACGTGCTCACCGCTGTCGTCGGTACCCCATCGCCCGGTGTGGATATCGGGGCTGCCACCGTCACCGCCTTTCCGGACTTCGGGCTGTACCCGACCACCGACCCGGGCGCTGTCCCTGCTGTCATCGTGACAGTCTCAACCGACTTCGCACCGCCGGGCGACTGGGGGTACAACCCGGCTTACCCCGGCCTTGACACTCTCGTGGCCATTATCCACAACAGCTATGGCGGATCTCGCCCGATCAACGCCCGCGATGGGGAGATGGCCGGCCTGCTTGATGACGGTAGCGGACTGCCCGTGCTGGATTGGTTCATCGGCAACGGCGGGCCCGGCGGGAGCGCGCTCACCCCGGGGACGCCAGTATGGATAGGCTGCCAGATGACCTGGTATGGGGGACTGTCAGGGACTAATGTCACAGACGGTTCGCTGCTCCCCACGCTGAGTCCTCCGTGGAATCTCCAGGGCGTTACCCCGGGCTACGCCGCCGTTACCCTTGGCCCCGCGCCACTGCTGGCCGTTATGGACGCGGGCGGCTGGACGGCAGTAGGCACGGCAGACAAGCCGCTGGAAATTGACCAGGCGGGAACGTGGCGCACCTATGACGGCAGCGGGAGCAGCCCACTCCAGGTGAAGAAAGCCGATGGATCGTGGAAGACAGTGAGCCACAGTACCTGAGCGGTCGTAGTTAAGATAACCACGACTCGTCTGGCATGCTTACCGGGAGCATCCATTCATGCCCCGACCTGCGGTTTCCATGATCACTAAGGCTCTATCTGGTACAGATAATGGCATATTATCAGGAAACTGTTTCCGCAGGTCAGAGCCCGATGATCTTGAAAACAGCACCTTCTGCCTCGCGCGTAACGTAAGGTTATTAGTAGGCGGACGGAGGTGTGAGCGTGAACTACTCTACACTGCTCGCACCTGCCGTTACGGTGCTCGTGTTTGCCTTCGGCGCGATAGGTGTATGGTTGCGGCGCCGCGCGCTGCGGCGGCATGAGGCGCGGACCACATCGGGCGCCACGGCCACGTCCGACGCTGCCACCCTATGGAAGCAATCCCAGTTCTACACGGCAAGTTTGACGGCGGACAATGAGCGGCTGACACGGCAGAGGGACGCTCTCCTGCAAGCCCAGTCGAGCATGGTGCTGCCGTTGATGACGGCGATCAACGAGGCGCTTAAAAGGTCGACTGAGGGTGATGCGCTGACGACCGCGCAGATTAGCCGGATTGCTAAGGACGTTAGCGAACTGCTGACTTTGGTTAAGCGGCGGCCACACGATGGCTGATGACGGCTACACTATACCCATGAGAAAGGATCTGGTCGACCATGCCTAATACTAAGGAAGGTCTCCCGGTTGACTACGATCAGATGATCGCCGACCTGGTGCGTCAAGTGGACTCCAAGATGGAGGACATCAAAGTTACCGTGCGAGCAATCACGGGGATCATCCAGGAACGCCAGGATCTTGAGGCCGAGAAGAAGGGCGCGACGGGTCATGTCTGAGGCAGCGAAAGACATCAAAGGCGAGGCCCGGCAGCGGGCAGTCGACCTGGAGGCCATGGCGGAGCGCGACGCCACCACGTTGCTTGACGACACGTCCGCCGGCACGGCGTTGACGGATGACGTGGCCAAACTGAAGGCGCAAGAGGTCCGTGGGACGGCGCTACTGAGGGCGTCCGAGATTCTGGCGGTGGCAAGCCTGCGGGCTGAGCAGCTGGAGGCCGAGAAGACCAAGGCCGAGGGACAGCGTGATGTAATTCTGGGGGTGTTCCAGGGCCAGCTGATCCCGTTGCTGACCGAGACCAACGTAGCCATGAAAGCCGTTCAGCGGGTGCTAGTTGATTTGCTGGCTGGGATTACCCGGGAGAATGTCTCCCTGGATGGCCGGACGGCGATGTTTGACCGGATCATTGCCACTCTGGACAACGTGGAACGGAAGCTGAGCCGAGATGGATAATGACGGGCAGAGTCAGGCTGATGCGGTTGGTCAGACCGGTGCCCCCGTCACCGCTGGTGACGCGGTTGATGTGGCGAGTCAGCTGACCGGTGCGCTCAAGAGTATGACCGAGCAGTTCAGCCGGCTTTCGAGGGAAACGAAGGCCAGCCAGGAGAAGGACCGGCGGAAAGCGGAGGCCGCCCAGAAGAAGGACCGGCGGACGGTCATCGCGCTCGTGGTATCAGTGGCTCTTGATATCCTGCTGTCGATCGCGCTGATTTTCACGTTCGTCGGCCAGGTTCACCTGAACACTGCGTTTCGCCTCGGGCAGCAGAAGCAGAACGCCTCGCAGAGCGCGGCGCTGATCAAATCGTGCCAGGCGTCGAACGTCAACAAGGCGAACGATCTCAAGCTGTGGCACTACATTACTGAGGGTAACCATCCGAAGACGGCTTCACAGGAACTCGCGCTGCAGTATGAGCAGCGTCTCATAACCATCCGCGACCAGCCAATCGACTGCGTTACCAGGTACGGCGTCAAGTGATCGGGAAGCTTCCTGGTGGCCGTGGTAGTACAGTAGGAGCAGATTGATCCTAGGAGGATCTGATGAACAAGATCATCAACATCATCAAGACCGAGCCGGCCATGATTCTGCAGGTGCTCAACTTGGGCATCGCGATGCTCGTCTCGTTCGGCCTGAACCTGTCGGCGGACAAGACGGGTGCCATCGTCGTCATCGCCACGGGGCTCCTCGCGCTCGTCACAGCACTCACCACCAGGCCGTGGCATGTGCCGGTGCTCGCCGGTATCGCGACCTCTGTGCTGACAGCATGCGCGGCGTTCGGCCTTGACTGGAGCCAAGCCAGGATCGGTTCGCTCGTTGCGTTCCTGACGGTCATCATGGGACTCGCGCTGCGTCAGCACCTGTCACCGAAGTACGGCCGGCCGGCACCGGCATCCGCTGTGGCAGCGGCGGCCACTACTGCTGCTGAACCTGTCCGGCAGCGGCGGCGCTTCCTCGGGCTGTGACCCTGACCGAGCTGTATAAGCGTACCCGGCCCGTCGAATATGCGGTGGCGGCCGGGTGCGCTTATGAGGCGGTGGCGATCTGCTGGCCCCACCACAGGCTGCCAACCCTCTCCGCACTGCAATGCAGGCACCGCATGGTCGGAGCCGTCCTTGTAGGATGGCTGGCGTATCACTTCGTGCGATACCCGAGGGGGATCATTGATGACGTCACCACGCATCGCCGGTAAGTACGGCCGCAGGCCACCGAAGCGCACCCCATCGATCAAACTGGCCCGGTTGCTGACCGGCGTCGTCCCCGCACACCCCGCCGCTGCCGATTACCTGGCCCAGCTGAGCGGCGGATGGCAGATGCTCGGTAACGATTCGATAGGCGACTGTAACTCCGTCACATGGGCGAATATGCGTCGGCTTGTTACCGGCATCCTGGCCCCTCCCGGTCACTACCCGTCACTGGCGCAGGTTTTTGCGTTCTACAAAACCCAGAACCCAGGGTTCGACCCGAACGGCTCCGCGAGCACGAACGGGCCAGGTAGCTCGCACGACGGAGGAATGGACGTTCAAACAGGACTGGAATACCTGGTCGCCAGCGGTGGCCCGGACGGCGTGAAAGCTCTCGGGTTCGCCTCAGTGGACCACGCTAACGTCGCCGAAGTCCAGGCTGCTATCGCGCTCTTCGGTTCCGTGTGGACCGGGACACAAGTCCTGAACGTCAACCAGACCCAGTTCGGCAACAACCAGCCGTGGGACTATGTTGCCAACTCCCCGGTCGACGGTGGGCACGCGATACTCACCGGGGGCTACGGTGCCCCGGGGGCGGGTGCGCTCGGCGGCGATCAGCGGTTCATTACCTGGGGGCAGGAGACCAGTTTCACTGACTTGTACTGGGCCAACGAGGTTGAAGAGGCGTGGGTGGTCATCTGGCCGGAGATGATGAAGGACTCGGCCTTCCTCGCTGGCGTGAACATGGTCCAGTTTGCGGCAGAGTACACCGCGATTACCGGCAAGCCGTTCCCGGCCGCAATCCCGCCTCCGCCGCCGAGTGCTGACGCGGCGCTGTGGGCGTCCGCCGGCCCGTGGTGTGCTCAGGGGCGGACGCGCTCAGACCTGGTAGCCCTGAAGGCCGCGCTCGAAACATGGGCGACCTCAAAGGGCCTCTAGCGGTTTAGTGCCGACCTGACAGTTGCTGCGTCTCGTGTCAGGCTCGTCGTCTTCCACAGCTCATAGGCTGCCCTGTCTTCGGGCTCGCTGGTCTCGGCTTCCCGGTAAGTAGCGTCGGCTGGTGCCTTGGCGGCGGCGGGATGAAGGTGCTCTATAACCACGTCCGGGAGGTAGCGCAGGCAGCCTGCGGCACCACCCAGGGCCTTCCAGGCGTCATCCACGAAATAGTGGCTCAGGCCCGGTAGGCACATCCAGCCGAGGGCAGCCACGACCGGTGACGAGATGGCCACCGCGGTCGGCAGCTCCTGACCCCGGAGCAGGTCGTTGCCGTAAACGAAGCCGCCGCCCATGCCGCGCAGACCTTCAAGTAGCCGCCCGTCCCAGCTGGGCGTGCGTGGCAAGTGGTCATCACCCATGGAACACAGCGCCCGGTATGACGGCGGGGGGCAGGCGTGCTGGTCGTGCCAGTCTGGTTTGTGTGACGGCCTGTGCAGGTTCCAGCAATGCCAGGGGTCGGCTTCACAATCTACGTCACAGCGAAGCCAGCAGCCGGGGAGGCAGGCGGTGGCGGCGACCTCGTTTGTCCAGCCGGCCAGGGACTGGCGCGGGCCGAACCGGAATCCGATGGCACGGCCGCCGTCATGGTGTGGCGTGGTCCACCACTCGCTCTGGATAGCCCGGTACTCCGGTGCGCGCGGGTCGTCGTTGTCTATGCAGAACACCAGATCAGCCGTGGCACCGGTTGCAACGAACGCTTCGATGAGCCGACTGGCTGCCGCTGGGCGACCTCGGGTTGGCACGATCACTAGCAGGCTACGGCTCATGAAACCTGCTGCTTCGCCCATGCGTGCCCGGCCATGAAATGGTCAAGCATGTCCTGGTCGTACAGGACAAACGACACACGCTCAACGCGCGTCTTTGCCCGTTTCACCGCCAGGAGCGCCACCCGGGCGGCGTCCTCCGCTGGCCAGCCGTAGACGCCTGCGGAGATGGCCGGGAACACCACGCTGGTCGCGCCAAGCAGGTCGGCGATCCGCAGCGATTCGGTGTAGCACGAGGTAAGCCGCCTGGAACGGTCGATCGTCTCATGCCAGCGTGGGCCGACAGTATGAATAACCCACCTGGCCGGCAGGTCTCCGGCGACTGTTGCCACCGCCAGTCCTGGCCGGAGTCCGTGCCGGTACTCGGGCGTCTCCCGGACGGCTCTGCATGCCTGGAGTATCGCGGGGCCGCCACGCTGATGTATCGCCCCGTCCACACCGCCACCGCCCATCAGTGACGAGTTGGCTGCGTTAACGATCGCGTCTGCGGCGTACTCGGTGATGTCGCCCTTTGCTAGCATGATCTTCAAAGCTCCTCCTTCAGTATTGATGGTGACCGCCACGGCGTGCTGGTCAGATGCCAGCCGCCTTCACACAGGTGACACTGGTATGTCCGCTGTTCCTCGCGCCCCTTTCGTTGAGTCTCACGCAACGTCAGCAGCGCCTCTATCTTCGATCCATATCTGATCTTGCCGCTCTTGCAGTGTGACGGGTCTCTCAGGACGAGCGGCAGGTTGTCAGCCATTGAGGCGTCTCAGCCGGGCATCTCGCCGCATCTGCCTCTTCACAACTGCCGAGCGCGCGAAAACATCTTCAAGCCTGTAGTCACACCAGCAGCACAGGAGAAAGTACGTCTTCCGGAACAGCCTGCACAGCGGCCGGCGGCGGACGGTTATGAGTTCGTGTGGCCCGGCACTGGTCACGGGACGCCCAGGGCACAGCCCGATCTGTGTCACAGCAGCCGCCCTGTACGTTCCCCGCGCGCCAGGCTCTCCACCCGGTTCTCCAATACTGCGAGCCGTGTCATCATGCCCACCCAGGCGGCGGCATCCGGTACGTCAATCACCGGCAGGTCCAGTACCAGGCATGCGCGCACGATCTCTGACACCTGTGCGTGCGTGTACATGCGCGGGGGGTTATCGAGTGAGATCCGGGATTTGCCGAAGAAGTAGCGCATGCCGTCAGTACCGATGAGCGTGGTGACATGCGCGAGCAGCGCAGCTTCCACCTCAGTGTCGGTGACGTCTCTCACGGGGGGTCGCCGGGAAGCAGATCCTTCACGTCGCATCCGAGCGCGTTGCAGAGGGCGCGCAGCGTCTCGACGGACGGCTGACCACGGCCTGCCTCCAGCTTCGCGATCCACACGCGGCTCACTGAAGCTTTCTCGGCCAGCTCACCTTGCGTGAGCAGGCCCTTCATGAACCGGAGTTCGGCGAGCTTGCGGCCGTCGATGCCTGGCTGAAACGGGGAGCGCCGCCGGGCGGGAGGCTCGGGGATGCCCTGCTCGGCGCGCAGGTGTTCTGCGGCGGTATCCCGGGCGCGTTGCACCGTGCCGGCGCTGACGCCGTACTTCGCCGTCAGTTGCTTGCGATTGATGCCGTCGCCGGCCCGCAGGGTGGTGAGGCATTCGTCGATCAGCTCGTCGCTGAGTGCTTTGGGTTTTCCTGTGGCAGTTGTCATACGTGCCAGCATAGCACGAATGCACTGCGAGTGACGGTTGGCGTACTCACTTGGGCAATACTCTTACAATACAAGGTGTCTCCTTATCGGTGAATGGCACATGACCCCCCAGGAATACTCACCGGGGGATCGTGAGCCTAGACGTCTTCCTTCGTGCGGGCGGCAGCTTCCGCGACCCCCGCTTTAAGGTCGCGGATGAGCTGGGGAACGTCGGTGACCACGTGCCTTTCCACATTCCCCGTCGGCCGCAAAACGAGGCTGCACGACTCGTCCACTATCAGGTCAAGCCGTGGAGTTACGTGACTAACTACCCGGTCGCCTGGGCGCGATGCCATCAGATTGTCCCTCGCTTTCCTGTCGGTAATGAACTTAGAGAATACACCAGGGGCCCGGCAGACCGGGACCCCTGGCGCAGACCGCATCCGGGCTCAATCAGATGTTGCCTCTTCTTTCGACGGTGGGTGCGCCGCCAGTAGCGCCGGAAGGGTCGCATAAATAACCGCCCCCGGGTACAACTTGCCAAGTTCGGCTTCGTCCGCCGCAATCTTGGTGAGAGCTTCCGGCGACCCCGTCTCGTAATCAGCACCGAACACGCTCGCCCACCCAGCCGGATCCGGGCGTGACTCCTGGGCTTCGCTTTTAGCCGGCTTCGGTTTCACGTACTCGTATGCGAGGTGAAGCCCGACGATCTCGGCTTTCTCGCAGCGGAACCCACGTGATCCGAGCAGTGTCCGGCCGTACCCCTTGATCACTCCGACGATTGGCTTCTCGCCCATCCGGAACTCTGACGGGTTCAGGTCGAAATACGCCCAGAAGCCGCAGCCGCAGTCACTGGTGTCCCTGCTGTCGAGCGCGGCTGTCATCTTCTCGTGCTCGGCATACAGTCGCTCGTATTCCTGGCGCTCGTTGAGCGGCAGGTCGCTGATGCCCTTGGGGCGCTTGGTCTGCAGGCGCTGCATTTCTGCGTACATCGCATCCTTTTCCCGCATGAGCGCCTTAGCTTCCTCTGTGTCGACGCTGTGCGGTACCGGGTGGTTGCGTTCGCAGGTGGCAACGTTTTCGCCGGATTCCCATGCGAACGAGTGAACCCCGTGAAGCTTCCCGTCGCTACCTCGCTGCCACTGCCGGATGCCAAGTACGTGACCCATGGCAAGATCCATGGACCCGTCACCGGCAAACCCCTGTGCTCCCGCCGGCATGTTAAGCGGGCACCGGGACGGACGGCACCGGTACTGGCGCGGGTGACGGTTCGTGCACGGGAGTCGTGACGGGCTCCGGCTCGAACTCGATCTCCCGGAGTTTCTTGCCGATGTTCCCTGCGTGCGGGTGTGTGTTCATTGCCTGTTCCTTTCCAGTTGCGCGGTCATATACCCCGAGCATACTCTGTGCTACACGTTTCGTCTAGGTCTCAGCCGCAGCGTCTCGGTGCCTACCCTGGCAATCCGGGTCGTGAGGGATCTTGATCGGCACCCTGACTGCTTCCAAGGCTTCCAGCGGGGCCGCGAAGTTGCCGCCGCGCGTCTGCACGATTGCGGTCTCAGCGTTGATCTCCTGAATCGTACCCTGCACGGTCACCTGGTCGCCAGGTTTCATGTCCCGCGTCCTTCCTCTTTCAAGATGTCGATCAGGTCGTCGCGCGTGGTGCCCGGCTCCCCGTCCCATAGCAGCAGCAGCATCTCGGGCTCACGGCCCGCTGCGATCATGGTGCGTACCTGCTTGCGGAAAGCTTCAAGCGTACCGAGGTCACGCATGGCGCTCATAATTGACCATGGGCGCGAGCCCATCTGGTTCTATCTGGCCGATGTCGAGCCTAGGGTACCCGTAGAGGTTATACCAGCCGCCGCCACGTCCAGCACCGCCGTTACCGCCTGCGGCCACCACGCCACCGCCAGCGTATGCGATGTTGCCGAAGCTACTACCACCACCGCCACCCGCGCCGCCTCCGCTTACGGCGCTGTAGCCACCACCACCACCGCCCGCACCGCCGCCGCCATCGTTCCCGCCGCTACCGTTGTAGTGGAAGGTGTGTACCACCCCGCCAACAACGAGTTTGGAGTAGTCGATCCAGGTGTACGGTTTGGACGGACTCCCGTTTGGGATGCTCCTCACCACTCATCATCCTCAGCGGTACGACCTCTAGGGATCTCGCCGGCAGTTTCGCGGCGCATAGCCTCAGCGCAGATATCAACCAGCGCGGCCCGGCGCTTGGTGTCGTTAACCCCGGACGGCTCGGTCATTTTGTTCCGCGCGTTCGGATGGCCGTTCGCATGCAGCGGCTCAGGTATTGCATACGCATCCTCGTGCGGTGGGACGTAGCCGCTCCACATGCCCGGCTGGGGGTAGTTGAGCGGTTTTTCGGTGAGTCGTGCCGCCAGGTCCGGAAACCCTAGCACGCGTTCCCGCCGCGCGGCAGTAGCTGCGCGGGACTTGGCTTCCGCCTGTGCGACTAGAGCCTTGCCGCGCAGTGCCTGACCCGGATCGGGTGGCAGGGACCGTGGTGGCAGCGGGAGCGGCGGTGCCTTGGCGGCCTCTGCTTTCAGGATGGCAGTGATGTTTCCTGGCATGATCGGCCGGGTGTTGTCGCGGTAATACTGGACTACGGCCCCCCGCGCGTCATCTATGGTCACGTCTGGGAGGGCGAGAGCCCAGGCGTTTGCGTCGGCCGACCCGATCGTCCGCTTGTCGTACCCCGCCGCGAAAGCAAGCACAGTGGAGGCCCCAGACTTGTTCACCGGCCCACTGTCCCGATTCCGGTCACGCCCAACGGCACGGTCCAGCCGAAGCGTCCCGTTGCGTGGATGGTCACGGCCGGCGGGAGAGCTGGTTGCATTCCACGCTCATAGTTGGGGACCGCGCGCAGGCCGGCGGGTGGCCTAAACAGGTCGGCGTCATACAGTAGCCGCAGCACCTCAGACGCAGGAATGATCCCGGCATAGCACTGCTCCAGGATATACCTGTCGTGACAGGTCATCACCCTACTCACCTTGCTCCCGGTAGTGTTCCGCGAGCGCCAGCCCGTCCGCGACCCGGCGGTCCGCTGTCGAGCGGTGGTCTCCATTGATGACCATGTTCACACACGAGGCGATAGCTGAGGGGTCGAGGCCGCGCTCCTGCCATTCGGTGAGTCCGTTGGAAATGTCTGCCGGAACGAGCCCCTCCGCCACTAGTGCCTTCACGGCTTTGCCGACCCTGGCGACGATTTGCTCCGGTGGCCGCGCCTTACAGCCGTCGATCCAGGCGCCGATGATAGCCTGCACGCGTGTTTCCACCCGGCCCATGAGTGGTGCTGCGGGTGCTACGGGTGCTGCGACCAGCGCGGGTAGCGCGGGCATGTCAGGCAAGGCCTCCTGAACAAACGGGGCTGCCGGCCGTTCGGCTGGTTGCACGGGAACGCTTACGACACACCCCGGGTGGACGGCCTGGATGTTTCGCGGGTGATCAGTTCCGCCGTCCCCATACTGCTTGATGACCCGCACCGCCGTGTCCTGGGGGTCGATCGTTCCGCCACACGATCCGCACACATACTTGTCCCGCCGGGCGTATGTTCTGACGACCTCGGGGACGCTTAGCGGGGGTGGTGGTAGCTGGCTTCTGACTGGGCGGCCGGCTGGCTGATGTTTCAGGAAGGTAGGTATCCAGCCGTACTGCTGGCCGTTGACGCTGTATGCAACCACTCGGCTGGCAGCGGTGAGCTGTCTCATGAACCCGGCCACATCGGCGGTCGTCAAATCGTCGTATTTGAACGCAGCGGCTTTCAGTGAAGGCGCAGTCCAGCGGAGCAGCCCCTCATCGTCGGCCTCCAGCCAGCATGAGATAAACAGTAGCCGCGCAGCGACCGCTGTGCCCCCCAGCGTTTCGTCATCGAAGAAAGCCGGTTTCACGGTACGAGTCCGTGCCATGATATCAACGCCGCCAACTCTCAAGAAGGGTTTTCGGGAGGGAAGGCGGAGCGAAGATCCTCTTCGAGATCGAATGGCAGGACGGTGCCGCCGGACCGCTTGTCGAGAGAGCGCCGGATCAGGTTCTCCGCCACGCTGAGATCTTCGTCGAGCACGACTTCGATGCGCCGGATGCGGGCCTTCGGGGTGACGTCGCCCGTGTCGTTGTCGGTCATGGTGTGCTTGCTGTCGAGGATCGCGAGGACGACCCGGTACTTTTTCGGGTCTTTGATCAGGTCACTGACGATCGAATCCAGCCCGTTGCCGTCTCCGGCGGGGAGCTTACTGACCAGCTTGACGCCCATGTTTACCTCATCAGTGTCGAGTAGTGCCGTGCAACCACGAGCAGGGTCCGGGGGTGTTCCCGGTCCAGCTCGATGATGCCGTATTTGGCGGTGATCTGTGAGTCGTCCTGCCATGCTACACCGTTCCCGGCGTCGGCGACGTGCTTGAGCAGATTGTCTACGTCCACCCGATGCCGGCTGCTGCGGAAGAACACGCAGCCGAGTGCGATGTTCCCGGTCCACGGCTCCGGGAAGTACCGCTTGATCTCCCACCCGGTGCGTGTCTCTGCTTCAACGTCTTCCGGTACGGGGTAGGCGTGGCCAGTTTTCTTGCTGAACCTGGGCCGGCTCTTGCTGTACGGTTCACCGGTGATGGTCAGGAACGAACACACATCCCTCGGCCGCATGTCCGGCAGCAAGGGGGCCACTGCGGCTAGCATCCGCACCATCCGCTCGTCGTCGTCCGAGGTGCCCAGCAGGATGCTGCCGCCATAGCCATCAGTAGGCATAAGCTTGCCGGGTGCCGGGGCCTGGCGTTCCCGGAGCTGACGGGTTTCCGCGTCCCGGCTCACGGTACAGTCTTTGTGATGCAGCCCGGCGGTGTACCCGCAGTACGTGCATTTGTCTGGCAGCATCGTCCTCATCGCGGGCTCGTTCAATTAAGTTCTTCCGCCATAGATGTGATCATAGCGACGCCTTGCTGTGACCGGGGTTTGTCGAGGCCGTGGGCGACCATGCGTGCCCCAATGGCCAGCTGGTGGGTGAGGCGTATGGCCTCCTCCAAGGTGACCTCATGCTCACCAAGGAACGCTGCCGTGAACGGGTCTTCGCCGGTGTCGAGGGTGAGGGCCGCAGCCCTCAGCAAGTCAGTGGCCCTGCTCATGGTTGCCTCTCAAGGTCTCGCGCCAGAACCCTCGTCTCGTGGACATCCCGCATGCCGTCCGTGTGACCTTCCTGCCAGGAGATTGACCGCACATGCTCCAGTGCCTTGCGGAGGACCAGTCGCCGGTTCAGCGCGCCATCGGGGGTTGTGGCCGGGTACTTGTCCAGGTCGCGCTCAAGGCCGAACAGCTCATCAGACACGATACTCACTCGCTGCCTCCCGGCGGGTCGACTTCGGTGAAACCGCCGAGCCGTTCCATGACCCGGATAAAGTTGTTGCGTGGCCCGAACTGGTCGTAAAAGCCTCGGCAGAGCGCGCCGCCGAAATCAGGATACGCGCCGTAGCTGAGGGTGTCGTGACATATCACGCCCTGGGAGCCTTGCTGTAGCGCGTCGTTGGTCAGCGACTTCAGTGCGCCGGCTCGCAGGTGCATCGGGTTGCCGGGCCCGAAGATGCACGTCTCGCACTGCTCGCTGAGCAGGCGCGGTTTACCGCCACCTGGCGGGGCGCATGATTCGTTGCTCATGATTCGCTCATTTTCGTGAGGCAGGCCGGGCAGGTTACCTTGCTGCTGTCCGCTGTGTGAGGCTCCCGCGCGTCGTATGAGTGGCATACCGCGAAAGGCCGGATCGGTCCATTCATGTGGACCAGGTACGCCCGCCGGCCCTTGACGCCGTTCATGCCGCCGAAACTCCAGGTGGACGGCTCAGACGTACTCCCCGAACCAGAGAATCCTGCGCCGCGTTCAAGGGTCACCCACTCCTGCTTGGTCACCACGCGCTCTGGTTCGCCGCGCACTGTGATGTAGAACACCTCAGCGGGATAACCCATCAGACGTGCTCCCATTTGATTCCGAGCAGGTCGAGCGCGTCCTCCAGTAGCTGACGCGGGTCCGTGTCGTAGACCTCATCGTCGCCCTGGTAGAGACTGGCGTCATCGTTGTCCAGCATGAGTGGCGCGGTCAGCTCACCGCTGGCGTAGGCTTGCTGCACTTCGGCCAGATTCTGGTAGGGCATGTGATCCTTTCGGTGCGCTGGTGGACTTGGAGCGTATCACCGGGTGCGCCGTTCCACCACCCCGATCAGTGTAGCCGTCAGCTTGTCCGCCCGTGCTCGCTCAACCAGCAGGTCCGCTCGGACGGTATGCATGTCAGACGCACCCTCGTAGCGGGAGAGCAACGCATCCAGGAGCGCGCGGGCATCCTCATGACTGAGAATCATCGTCGGCGGCACGGCGGACCCCGAATTGTCGAGCACGTCGTATGTCCGATGGCCGTCCGGGTGAATCCGCAGGATCTGACGGACATCACCTTTGAGGATGAGGGAGATGTTCAGTCCGTCCGCCATGTAGTTGTCGCCCACGTAGGCCTGCACCCCGGTCACGGCGAAGTCTCCCCATGCACCTGGGCGGTCACTAGCGCGGTTGCCGCAGCTTCGCCTGTCTCGGTCAGGCAGTAACGCATGGCTTCACGGTGGTTTGACCGTCTAATCAGTCCTGCACCACGTAGGCGCACCGCTGCCGCGCTGAGTTCCCCGGTACTCATCGGGCGATCCGGCTTGAACCCCGTTGGGAACGGCCAGCTCGCACCGCCGGTCTTGTGGTGATACGTGATGTCGTCGGCGTTCGCCCAGTCCGGCAAACTGGGATGGCGAGCTTTCGCGAGCAATGCGCGCAGCACTGCTGTCTCGTTGTCAGCTCGTCGCTGCCGGGCCTTAACGCGCGACGGCATGTCTGCATCATTGGTCATGCTCTTTGCCTTTCTTTGGTTTCGGGGGTGCCACGAGACTCAGCTTGACCGTCTCGCCCGCCTTTAGGGGCGGCTTGGTGCCAGCCCGTGCATAGTCTGCTTTGACTTCGTCGGTGTCCATGCGGCCAGTGGGGGAGACAGTCCACCGCAGATTCTTGCTGGCACCGGTGATGGCGACCTCGCCGCGCCCTTTGGCGTTTGGTCTGAGCGCGTCCAGGGCGCCCCTGGCTTCCGACTCCTCATCCTCAGCAGCTTTCTTGCGGGCTTTGGCGTCTTCCAG
>CAAGKR010211912.1_pt1 | contig 17364 bp, 16 predicted proteins | sample 2556971 | NCBI WGS metagenome assembly CAAGKR01 (sample SAMEA5207829, study PRJEB30636) | soil metagenome | biome: forest; feature: boreal; material: soil | place: USA | collected 2011-09 | depth 1 m | reverse complement strand
GGTGTGGTGCGACTGTGACGCGGCTTCGGATTCGATAGCCGACTCCCCGCTGGTCTGCGGCTCGTCCTCGGCGCCCGCCAGCGCGGACGACACCTGTGGCGCCGGCGACGCCAACTTGCCGCCCGAGCCCGTCTTGCCGGCGACCGTTTGCCAGACGTTGACCGCAACGAGATCGACGCCGGACGAAAGCCATCTCGACACGGTGGCCATTCAGACGGCGCTCACGGCTTGCAAGGGACAAGGCGCTGTCAAGCTGGCGAGCAGCGGGACGAATGACGCGTTCATCAGCGGCCATCTCACCATCGACAGCACTGTCCTGTGGGTGGACGCGGGGGTGACCCTTTATGCCTCGCTCAATCCGTCGTCGTTTCAAAGCACGGACAATAACTGCGGTCTCACGGGTATCAGTGACAGCGACGGCTGCCTTCCTTTGCTGTCGCTGACGGGCACGAATCCCGGGATCGTGGGTGACGGAATCATCGACGGTCAAGGCGGAGAGCCGCTCGTTGGCCAGGCCTATTCTTGGTGGGACCTGTCCGGCGCGCTCCGCTCGGTCAATGGAAGCGCCCCGAACCCCGCCTTGGTCGAAATCAAGAAAGCCACGGGCGCACTGATGTACCGGATCACGCTGCACAACGCGCCCAAGTCGCACGTCAAGGTCTCCGCAAATCCGCCCGGGGGCACGTGCGCGACTCCCGGAAGTGGTTTCATCGTGTGGGGAGTAACGATATTGACGCCATCCAAGCTCAGAAATAGCCAAGGGATCGTCCTGAGCCCGTACAACGCGCGAAATACCGACGGTTTCGACCCCGGAGATTTCGCCGCCACGAGCTGTGGGGTCATGGCCTGCAACACCATCAGCACGGGGGACGACCAGATCGCAATCAAAGCGGGGCACGGCTTTACTCACACGGTGATCGCGCACAACAGCTTCGGTACCGGCCACGGAATGTCAATCGGCAGCGAGACGAACGGGGGTGTCGCGGACGTCAACATTTACGACTTGACGGTCGACGCCGACTCGCGGTGGTCAGGCGCGCCGGACTCCGACACCTCTGATTTCAACGGAATCCGCGTCAAATCCGACGAAAGCCGCGGCGGCGTGGTAAGCGGCATCACCTTCGACCACGTTTGTACCCGTGACCTCATCAACGCGATCGTGGTCGACTCAAGCTATAACCCGCTCTTTACGGGGGGGCTCTATCCGCAATTCGGCACGGTCACGATCCAGAACTTTCACGCCGTCACGTGTATGAGCCTGAATCCCATGGTCGTCGATCTCCAGGGGTTCAACGCCCAGTTTCCGGCCGGTCCCATCACACTCGACAACGTCATCGTGGACGGCGTCACGCCCCTTGACGTCGCGGCGCAATTCTCCAGCGTCACCCTCGGCCCAGGAAACGTGAACTTCGTACCAATCGGGCTAGGCGTCTCGACCACGAACGATATCTCCGCGGGAACGGGTACCGTACCGTGCCAATTTCCCACTCTTCCCGTCCCGCAATGAAGGCACTCGCAAACGGCTGCCTTCGGGCGCGCGCTCGGTGGATCCGACACTCATGAAAGGAATTGAACGAAGAGGTAGCCCCCTCCGTGAAGCCGAGGTTCGCGACATCTGTGCGACGGAAATCGCGACATGGAACGTGCGCGACAAGCGCGTCCTGGTCATCGTTCCGGACCATACGAGGACGGCGCCGATCGACCTGATGTTTCGCGTCTTTCATCGGCTCTTGCGCGAGCAAGTCGCGGCCTTCGACGTGCTGATAGCCCTCGGAACGCATCCTCCCATGACCGACGAAGCCATCAACCGGCGGCTCGGCATCACGGCGCGAGAGCGCGGCACCACCTTTGCCGGGACGAAGTTTTTCAATCACCATTGGAAAGACCCCAAGCAACTCGCTTCGATTGGCACGATCCACGAGTCCGACGTGGAGGCGATCTCGTCGGGTCTGATGAGCGAACGCGTCGATGTGACGATCAACAAAATGATATTCGACTATGACCTGTTGCTCATCGTCGGCCCCACGTTCCCCCACGAAGTCGTCGGCTTTTCAGGAGGAAACAAGTACCTCTTCCCTGGCATCTCCGGGAGCGAAATTATCGACATGTTCCATTGGCTCGGTGCGCTCATCACGAATCCGGTGATCATCGGTTCGAAATACACGCCGGTCCGCGCCATCGTCGACAAGGCCGCTTCGATGGTCCCGATCGAACGCAAGTGCGCGAGCCTGGTCGTCGAAGGGCAAGAGCTCGCCGGACTGTACGTAGGGACGCCCGAAGAAGCGTGGAGCGCCGCTGCGGACCTGTCGCGCCGGATTCACATACGGTACGAGGAAAAACCGTTTGCGTCCGTGCTGAGCTGCGCACCGTTGATGTACGACGAGCTTTGGGTCGGAGCAAAGTGCGCATACAAGATCGAACCCGTCGTCGCGGACGGAGGCGAGCTAATCATATACGCGCCGCACCTCTCGCGTATCTCGGCGGTCCACGGCGCAACGATTCATGAAATAGGCTATCACGTGCGGGATTACTTCACGAAGCAGATGGACCGCTTTGTGGGGATCCCGAGGGGCGTGATGGCTCACTCTACGCACGTCAAAGGAATCGGTACGTACGAGGACGGGATCGAGCGGCCGCGCATTACGGTCACCCTGGCCACGAACATCAGCGAAGCCGAATGTCGCGCAGTAAACCTAGGCTATCGAGATCTCAGGACGCTCGATGTCGACCGATGGAAGAGCGGAACCGACGGAGCGACCCTTTACGTGCCCAAGGCCGGCGAAACGTTGTATCGACTAAGGCGTGACCCGGTCCCAACCGTAAGCGGCGGCGAGGCGGTACGGCATCCGCTGCAGGAGGATTGATTGATGAACAGTGCGCTGAATGTTCGCCCCGGCGGAGCCCTGGATTTCGTGAGTCTGGGTGCGTTGGTTCATCGTCTCGACCCGGGCGTCGTTCCTTTTCGAAAGGCCAACCATGTCGACGTTCACGTGAGCGGCGGTGAATTCAACGTCGCCGCGAACCTCTCCGACTGCTTTCGAATGAACACTGGCATCATCACCGCCATGGTTGACTACCCCATTGGGGATCTCATCGGCGAGCGCGTTCGGGCGATGGGGGTCCGGCCGTTTTACAAGCACTTCGCGCACGATGGCGTGAATGGTCCGAACATGGCCACCGTATACAGCGACCGCGGCTTCGGAACGCGCGCGCCCGTGGTATTTTACAATCGTTCGAACGAGGCCGCGTCTCGGCTCAAGCCGGGCGACTTCGATTGGGAGCGAATCTTCGCCGGAGGCCTCCGATGGTTCCACAGCGGAGGCATCTTTGCGGCTCTCTCCGAGTCCACGGGAGAGCTCATCTTGGAGGCAATGACGGCAGCCAAGGCAGCGGGGGCGATCGTAAGTTTTGACCTGAATTTTCGCCAAAAACTGTGGGATGTCTGGGGCGGACAGAAGACGGCGCTCCGCGTAATCGGCCGAATCGTCGAGCACGTGGACGTTCTTGTCGGCAACGAGGAAGATCTACAGAAAGGGCTCGGCATCGCCGGGCCGGAGGTTCTGGCAAAGTCTACGCTCGACACGAAGACGTTCTTCGAGATGATTGACGTGCTGCGTGCCCGCCACCCGCACGTGAAGGCTGTGGCGACGACTCTACGAGAGGTTCACTCGGCGAATCGTCACACGTGGAGCGCCGTGGCGTGGGTGGCAGGAAACCGCCACGAGGCCCCAGTCTGCACGTTGGACGTGCTCGATAGGGTCGGCGGCGGCGACGGTTTTGCTGCGGGCTTCTTTTATGGTCTGCTCGCGGGCGAGTCGCCGGACGAGGCGGTACGGCTGGGGTGGGCTCACGGGGCGCTGCTGACCACGTTCCCGGGCGATACGACCATGTCGACGATCGAACAGGTTCGCGCGTTCGCAGGGGGCGGATCGTCGCGGATCCAGAGGTAGCAGGCGCGCGCCCGAGGTAGAGCAAAGCGGAAAAGGAGGACAAGTCGCAAGATGAATATCGACAAATATTCAATCGGGATCGGCGACCGATTCGGCAGAGAAGGCGTCGCGCAATTGCGCGCGCTCGAACGAACGGAGGCGGCGGGGATCGTCGTCGCTCCCGTTTGGAATAAATCCTACCGTGAGCACTCTCTCTCCGGTACCCGACCGGAAGACGTGCGCGCCGAAGCGGACAGCGCCGTCCGCGCCGCCGGGTGGGGGCACCCTTACTACGTCGACGCGGACCACGTCGGCATGAAGACGGTGGACGCCTTCGTTTCGTCCTGTAACTTTTTCACGCTTGATGTTGCCGACTTCATAGGTCAGCCGGCTCCGGATCACGCCATTACCTCGTTCATCGCCGATATGGCCCCGTTCCGAGGCGTGCTCCGCATCCCTGGAATTGAGGCGCCATTCGATGTTACGGACGCTGTGTTGGAGAAGATAGGCCGCCAGTATTTGTACGCGGTGAGCGAGGCGGGACGGACCTATCGCCACGTTGCCGCGGCCAAGGGGGCTGACAACTTCGTGACGGAGGTGTCTATCGACGAGGCGGCGGAACCGCAGCTGCCGTTCGAGCTATTCTTCGTTCTCGGGGCCCTGGGTCGTGAGCAGGTCCCCGTTCAAACCATCGCCCCCAAATTCTCGGGCAAGTTCCTGAAGGGGATCGACTACGTGGGAGACGTCCGGGCGTTCGGGCGGCAGTTCGAGGCCGACCTCTGCGTCGTTCGCCACGCGAGCCGCGTATTCGGCCTACCCCCGTCGCTCAAGCTCAGTGTGCACACGGGAAGCGACAAGTTCTCGCTCTATCCGCTAATCCATCAGGCGCTCGGAGCGCACGGAGCCGGCCTTCACCTGAAGACGGCCGGAACGACATGGTTGGAGGAGACCATTGGGCTCGCGCTCTCCGGTCCGCGAGGGTTGGGCGTCGTCAAACGGATATACGCGCAGGCGTTCGCCAGGTTGGATGAGCTCTGCAAGCCGTATGCGACGGTCGTGGAGATTGACCGATCGAAGCTTCCACCCCCGTCGGCCGTGGCTGCTTTTACTCCCGGGCAGTTCGCCGGGTATCTTCGTCACGACCCGTCGTGCACGGACTTCAGCGTCGACGTCCGGCAATTGATGCACGTGGCCTTCAAGGTGGCCGCGGAAATGGGTGCGGAGTTTTTGGGAGCACTCGACGCAGCTCACGAATTCACGGGCCGGTGCGTCACGGAGAACCTCTTCGACCGGCATCTCCGGCCGCTCATGCTCGGGGTGTAGCTCAATGCGAAGCCAATCGCCCTCCATCGGCAGTGTCGCGGGGTTCGCCGTCGCCCTCGTCTTCGGCGCCGCCGGGTGCGACGACGGCAAGGTGAATTCCACGTCGGGATGTGTCGTCGACGATAGCCTGCAATGCCAGTCGGACTTCATCGGCTACTCGTGCCCGGGATCCGTGCGGCCCGACGACAATCCGGATTTTGGTCAAAGCGTGCAGGGGATCGTCTGTACGGACGAAGGGCAGCTAGAGGTCAATAGCCACGAGGATTACTGCTGCACCGCAGGAGAGACAACGTGCGCCCACGACACGGGCGCGGGGTGTGTCTTGCCCAACGTCGGATACTCGTGCATGGGAGCGGACCGGCCGGAGGCCTTCGACTCGACGCTATTTTGCGGAACGGGTCTGCGGCAAAACGGGCTCATAAACTACTGTTGCGGCGCAATGTCGGCCCAAGTCTGCAGCGCGAACTCGACCGTGGTTTGCCCCGAGGGCACGAACGGTTGGAGCTGTACTGGGCCGCAGATCCCAGGTGAAGCGGATCTCGGCGTGGACCAGAGCCGCGCTGATTCCCCGCTCGTATGCAGCGTTGCAGCGAACCCGGCGCCCGGACAAAGCACGTACTGTTGCTATACGCCCAGCGAAGTGCCTACGGGTGGAAGTTGCCTTTCGGATGAATCGGTCACCGGATGCGCCGCGGGAGCCTTCGCCTTCGCATGCACGGGACCGGACAGTCCTGATCAGGATTATCCGAGAGTCACCTGCACCACGCCGCCTGTCCGTGGTCTCAACGCACAGGGCATTGCGGCAGAACTTTATTGCTGCACGTTCGACCAGACGCCGTAGTTCGCCGCCCCCTTCGTGATTACCGGCGCCTTACGGAGCGCTGCCGGCGCCCGTGTTGTTGTATTCGAAGAGTCTGTTCGCAGGACAGACGCCGTCCACCCCGGCGTCTCTGATGACGCACTCCCACGGCTCGTCGCAGAACGGTCGTTTGGTCGTTGCGGCGGCCAGCCAGGGCGCTGCAGCGATTTGCGCCCCCAGCATGGAGTCGCGAACGACGGCCTGGCCGTTCGGATAGTCGCCCCCGGCTACGCACGCCGAGACGTACGTGGGGACGTCGGTGCAGCTACGGTCCCAGGCGCGTCCCAAGCCGACGACCCCCGAGATCGCCGCATTGTCTGCGGTGAAATTGCCGCTTGTCACGAGCATTCCGTAGGCGTTGTGGACATCGGTGCTCGGCGAGAGGACTTGTCCGTTGGCCTTCCTGTCGCTCACGAACTGAATCTGGCACGTATCTAGAACTGCCGTGGCACCGCCGAAAATGAAATCGACGTCTCCCGCGATGTAAGAGTCCTTGATGTACGTTCTCACCACTTCGCCCCCGCCCGGGGTCTCGAGATAGAGAGTGTCCTGGTGGCCCAGGATCCGAACGTTATCGAGCACCACCTTGTCCGCCTCGGTTATGAGCGCGACGGCTTGCGTGCCTGCCGTACTGCCCAGCGTAGTGGCGGTGACGTCGTTCGAGATCGTAATGTTTTTTGCTTGGAAGCCAGCAGCGAAGGCGGAAAATGTGGCGCTTCCGGCGGTCCCGAACGTCGTCGCGCTTGCGTTCGGAGTGCACGAATTGGCCGGCGTGCCGACTGCCTTGGCTTCTCCGTTGTAGTTACCGTAGGCAATGGTCGTTTGGGACGCGTCCGTGCTGGCCCCGTAGATCGTTATGGGAGGAGCGCTCGGGGGAACGCAGACGACTTCGTTGTATGTACCCGCCGAGACGAGAATGTACACGCGGCTCATGCCGGCGTCTTGTGCATGGGCGACGGCTGCGTCCACCGCGGATTGCACCGTCGTGTGGGTGCCTCCCGTGGCCGCGACCGTGAAGGTTGGAGTGAATGCACTTGCGTCGCCGAGTCCCGGTGTGGGATCCCAGTTGTCCGTGACGAGACCGTTGCCAATGATTCCAGCCTGGGCGAGATAGCCAAGCGTCGTCTCCGCCGCCGCCTGCGCCGGCGTCAACAGCGGCCTCGCGACCGCGCACGCGGTAGAGTAGGGCCCGGCTTGCGGCCCGGTCGTCGCGCCGACCGCGGCGTCTACGAAGACACCGCTGTCTGCCGCCGAACCTACCATCGCGCTCGCGTCCGAGGCGTCGCCCGCGACGGCTCCCGCCGCCGTTTCGGCGCCGCCGTCCATCGCGCCTCCCGTCTTGCCACCTCCGCTGCAGGCAGCAAGAGGCAGCAAGAAGCCACATACGGCTGCGCATGACAATGAATCAAGCGGGCTCATGGTGGCCCAGACTCGTTTAAACTCGGTGCCAACGATCGCGGGCGCAAGCGGCGCTTTGACGGCGAATGAATGCGTGAACGTCGAGGGCGATGCGTGCACGCAGATCATCGCGTCCTCGGCACGGCGCGTTCGCGAGCGACGGCCTCAACACAAAGGCGCGCGTTTTCCGTGAGCGTGTCGTCTCGTCCCTCGCGGATCTGCGCGATGTTTACCAGATCGGCACCCAAACCAACGGCGCTCGCCCCAGCTCGAATGAAATCGGCGGCCGCTTTCAGCGATACCCCGCCGGTGGCGATGAGATGAACGTCAGGCAACGGAGCCTTTATCGATCGAATATAGCTGGCGCCTCCCAAGGCGCTGCAGGGAAAGACCTTGACCGCGTCCGCACCCGCTCGCACGGCGGCCATGATTTCGGTGGGAGTGAGCGCTCCCGGAATCGCGGGAATACCATGCTTCCGACACTGGGCGATCGTGGCCGGATCGAGGATGGGACTGACGACGAACGCCGCCCCCGCCGCGACGCATTCGTGCGCCGTTTTCGCGTCGAGCACCGTGCCGGCCCCGATCAGCAGCCGGTCGCCGAATCGACGTACGAGAGTGTCGATGAGCGCAATGGCTCCCGGGATGGTCATCGTCAGTTCGATGGCGTCGATGCCCCCCATGTGAATCGCCTCTACGGCGCGAGTCGCTAGCTCCGCGGTGGGCGCGCGGATAACCGAAATGATTCCGCCAGCGAAAATTCTATCGAGGGCTCGCATCGTCGGCGGCTACCTCTCCACGCGCGTACCGAGGCCGCTCATGGCCTTCTGCACCTCGGAAAAGGTTGCCATCGACGTGTCGCCGCGCGTCGTCATCGCGAGTGCGCCGTGGGCCGCGCCGCACTCCAAGGCCCATTGTAGACTCCGTCCCGTCAAGAGCCCGTAGATGAGGCCCGACGCAAACGAGTCACCGCTTCCGATGCGGTCCAAGACCTCTACGTCTCGGCGAGGTGCAGCTGTGGCCACGTGGCCGTCGGAGAAAGCAACGGCGCCCCAGTCGTTGCGGCTCGCCGTCTTGACCTGACGCAGCGTGGCGGCAACGATCGCGAGGTTCGGATAGGCCGCCGCGACGGTCTCGAGCATCCTTTCGTACGACGCGGGATCGAGCGTCGAATAAGACGGTTCGCCAGCGACTGGAGGGAATCCAAGTGCCGCCGTGAAGTCTTCCTCGTTGCCGATCATTACGTCGACGTATGCGGCGAGCGCGCCGTTGATCTGCTGCGCGCGACGCGGCCCCCCGACGCTCTTCCAGAGCGAGTCGCGGTAGTTGAGGTCGTAGGAGACGATCGCGCCGTGTTTCTTTGCCGCCTTGATGGCCTCTTCGGCCACGGCCGCCGTGGACTCCGAGAGGCCGGCAAACACACCTCCGGTGTGAAACCAGCGCACCCCGTCGTCGCCGAATATCGCATCCCAAGGAACGTCACCGGGCTTCATCTGGCTGACGGCCGTGTGCCCTCGATCCGAGCAGCCCACGGCGCCGCGCAATCCGAAGCCGCGCTCCGTGAAGTTGAGCCCGTTGCGGGCGGAGCGGCCGACACCGTCATGCGGAATCCAGCGAACATACGACTGATTGACGCCGCCCTGAAACAGCAAGTCCTGGACGAGAAAGCCGATAGGATTGTCGACGAGCGCGGTCACGATGGCCGTCTCGAGGCCGAAGCAGCGCTTGAGACCGCGCGCGACGTTGTACTCTCCGCCACCTTCGCAGACCCGAAATGATCGGGCTGTGGATATGCGGTCTTCGCCCGGGTCGAACCGAAGCATGACTTCGCCGAGAGCCACGAGGTCGAAACGGCACTTGGTATTCAGCTTGATGGGTAAGGTCATGGCGTTCCAATGCCGCGCCGCGTTCGCGGGCGCTGATTTGCGGCCATCAAAAGAAGTACAATGCTTGCGCCATCGTTCGTAGGTTGCGCGGGGATTGGCCGTCGATGTACTCGGTCGTCGTGTACTGAAAGGATGCACCGACTCGGACGGCCGGTGTCACATCGAAGAACGCGTTGGCATCGGCATAGCGCGAGAGCTTGGCGACGCGAGCAGCGAGCATGATCTCGGAGCCGCCTCGTGGGAACAACGTCGCCATGTTCTTCGAGTACGACTCGGAGAAGTTCACGGCCAAGATGACGCGGCCGCTGGGCGGCAGGTAGTACTGGATCCCGGCCATGAACGTTTGCCAATCGATTGTGTGGAGAACGCCAGCGTTGTCGAACGCAACGAGGCCGTCGTCGATGTCGGGCGTATACGTGGGAGCAGGGCTAGCCATCGCCGCGTTCGGCAGGGTTGGAAAGTTTGCCCCGCCGCCGGACGTTATCAGGTCGGCGATCCCCGTTCCGACGACGAACGATCCCGTTAGCGTCAATCGATTTCCGCGATCGTTCGAATCGGCCGCTCCGAGGACGGGAACGAGAGCATCGAAGGACACGCCCCATCCTGTGGCATTGTTGGAGCTCTCGGGCGGAGGGGCGGTGAAGGCGTCCACCTTGAACTTCCTGAGCGCTCCCGACACGCCAATCGACAGTGGAAAGGCCGCCGTTCCACCATTACCGGGCGTGCTAATCCCCTTCCAGCCGTTGTAGCTCAGGCGAAGCCCCGCGTTCGTGTCCGGAATTTCCGAGTCGCGCTGCGCGGGCCGGAGCGCCGCGACGTCGACGTCGACGTCCCAGCCGCCTGCGGAGAACGTATGGCCGAGCCGGACCTGCGCCGTCCGTCCGAACAACTGGTTAGGAAGCCCCAAAAACTCGAGCGACGCCGGGAAGAAGTAGTTTTGCCAACCGAAAAGATAGTAAGTCTGTCCGGCCCAGACATCTACGATATCGTCTTCCAGCTTCAGGTAGGCGTGGCGAACGCGAAACGTCGGGCTATTGAAGTACTCCGCCTCGGACACGCTCGGCGGAGTGCCGGGTTGATTTCCGAAGAAGTCTCCCTCCAGAACAGCCGAGGGTTTGATGCCTCCTACCTTCGGAGATTCGAGCGTGAAGCCGAACCGGGTGTTGCGAATCGAAAACTGAGTGCGCCCGACCTGTCCTGCATAGACTTCGTTGCGTGCCACGAGGGCTCCACCGATTGCATCCCCGTAGCTTCGGGTCGAGTCATTGATCACGTCAGCTTCGACGAAGCCGTAGATCGTCGCGCGCCACTGCGCTGCGCCTTGTCCCACGGTGACGGCCAGCGGCGGCCGACTGAACCAGGACGCAGGCGCCAACGCGGCTGCGTTGTTGCGCACCCCGAGCGGGGCGGGGGGGGCTTGCCTCGTTAGATCGTCCGGCTTGGGAGTCGGGACAGGCGCCGACGGAGTCGCCACGGGGGCCGCGGGCGCGCCGTCGGCGTCGCTTTGGGTCGGCAGGGGGGCCTGCGCGTTGGCGCCCGACGGCAGCAGCCAGAGTGCCACCGCCAAAAGCGGGATCAGAAATCTCTTGGGCATGTCGAGGTCTCTCTCGAGGGCGAGGGAATTCGTGTGGGACGAACGACGAAGTGCCGCCCGCGGCGAGGCTCCCGTCGAGGGTCGATAACGGGCGATCGGGCGTGGCGTTTCGCGGAACTCCGGATCACTGATTGACGCCGCTCGCCATGAATCCGCCGTCGACGACGAGAGTCTCCCCGTTGACGAAGCTTGCGGATTCGGACGCAAGAAATACCGTTGCGCCCGACAGTTCTTCTACCTGGCCAAATCGTTTCATTGGAGTGCGAAGGAGAAGCTCGTGGCCGCGCTCCGTTCCGTCGAGGAGCCCTTCGTTCAGCTGCGTGCGGAAGATTCCGGGCGCGATTGCGTTGACGCAAACGCCCTTTGGGCCCCACTCGATCGCAAGCGACTTCGTGAGGGCGACGACTCCTGCTTTGCTCGCGCCGTACGCCGCGACCTCATACAGCGCGACGAACGATGTGAGGGACGCGACGTTGACGATGCGGCCATATCCTCGAGCGATCATGTGGCTTCCGAACACCTGGCAGCCGCGCAGCGTCCCGGTAAGGTTCGTCTCGAGTATGTCGGCCCAGTCCCGTTCACTGAAGTCGAGAGTTGGGCCGCGCTTCGTCTTGCCGGCGCAGTTCACGAGAATGTCGACCTTGCCGAGCGTGGTCACGGCCGCGTCGCGCAGACGCTCGAGCGACGCGCGGTCGGTCACGTCCGACGCGAGACGCAGCGAACGGCGGCCGAGGCGCTCCACTTCTTCGGCCACTTGCGCGACGGGCTCCAGCCGGCGGCCCGACGCGACGACGTCTGCACCCGCCTTGGCCAGTCCCAAGCTGAGCGCGCGGCCGATGCCGGTCGTTCCTCCGAGGACAACCGCGACCCGCCCCTCGAGACTCGTGCCCTTCATCTCTCACCCCGCTCGGGCGTAGCGACGGCGCCGGCCCCGTAAGGCCTCACGGCACCAATGTTGCCATCGTGCTTCACGATCAACGATCCGCAGTCCATTCCGAGGCTCCCGTGTGCTGGTTCGGTACACAACATCAACGAACATCCACGCCGTTCTGGGTGCCACCGCAGGTGGTAAGGCCACTTGACACCCCGACCAATGGTCGGTAGCCTTACACCCAAGTCGACGAACCTGTCCAACGCAGAACGACGAGGACGGGGATGAGACACCCGATGAGTGCGCAGGGCGGTGAATGGCGATCGGATCGATGCGATGGTTCTCCGGAGTAGCTCGCAATGCCAATTCAAGCGGTTGAAAGCCAGCGCCTCTATCGTCAGATTGCGAATCAGCTTTCCGACCTGATCGGCTCCGGTGAATTCGCCGGCGGTGCTCGGTTGCCGTCAGAGCGGGAGCTTGCCGCGCAGCTGGGCGTCTCCCGCCCCTCCGTGCGCGAGGCGCTGATCGCGCTGGAACTGGCCGGGAAGGTGGAGGTTCGAGTCGGCGCCGGGATCTTCGTTGCGACGCCGCGGCCGGTGGTTGTCGCCGATCCTACGACGGAGGGGCAGGGGCCCTTCGAGCTCTTGCGAGCCCGGTGGCTAATCGAGGGCGAGATCGCCTGCGAGGCCGCGTCGAATGCCGAACCGCAAGACTTGGAAGCCGTGCGTTCGGCCGTCCTCGAGATGCAGCGCAGGCAGGAGCAAAAGCAAGATGCGGACGCATCGGACCGCGACTTCCATCTCGGAATCGCGAAGGCGACGCACAATAGCGCTCTCGTTTCGGTCGTTCGTGATCTTTGGGACCAGGGCCGCGGGGCCATCTGGAAGCGAATGGAGCATCACTTCCAGACCCCTGAACTCCGCGCGGCAACGCTCCGCGATCATCGCGCGATTCTTGACGCGCTCGATGCGCACGACGGGCGCTCCGCGCGAGCCGCCATGCGCAGGCATCTGGAGCGTGTGGACCGCGAGTTCAACAAGGGCTGGGAGCTGCTTCGAGAGCGTGAGTCGTCCCACGCACCGCCCGTCGTGATCGCGGCGGCCGCCCGCGGGCGCAGAGCACGGCCTTGAGCCCCGTCGAATCGCACGCTCTCTTGTCCGACGATCGGCTATTTCCAGCCGAATCGGACGTGCGCGCAATCGCTCGACGTCTCTATGGCGCGGTTCGCGCGCTCCCCATCGTCAGCCCGCATGGTCACACGGACCCGGCCTGGTTCGCGCGCGACGAGCCGTTTCGGGACCCGGCCACGCTGCTCGTCGTCCCCGATCACTACCTGTTTCGGATGCTCTACAGCCAAGGAGTATCGCTCGAAGCGCTCGGCGTGCAGCGCGTCGACGGCACGGCGGTCGAGCAAGATTCGCGGCGAATTTGGCGCCTTTTGGCGGAACACTTCCATCTCTTTCGCGGCACGCCGTCGCGATTGTGGCTGACGCACGCGTTCTCGGAAGTGTTCGGGATCCGCGAACGGCTCACCCCGTCTTCGGCCGACCGCATCTACGATTGCATTTCGGACTGCCTTTTGCGCCCCGAGTTTCGCCCGCGAGCGCTCTTCGAGCGGTTCAACATCGAGGTTCTTGCGACGACCGAGTCTCCGCTCGATTCGCTCGCTCATCACCGCGAATTGCGTCAGTCCTCGTGGAAAGGGCGGGTCATCACGGCATTCCGGCCGGATCCGGTCGTGGACCCGGAGTACGAAGGCTTCCAGGCCGGCGTAGCCAAGCTCGGGGAACTCACGAGCGAGGACACGACAACCTGGGCCGGGTATCTGCGGGCGCTGGCGAATCGGCGGCAGTTCTTCGCCTCGCTCGGCGCTACGTCGACCGATCATGGCCACCCCTCGGCCGCCACGAGCGACCTGTCTCGGCCCGAGTGCGAGGCGCTCTTTCGAAGGGCCCTCGCCGGCGACGCGTCTCCTGCGGACGCGGAGCGCTTTCGCGGCCAAATGCTGACCGAGATGGCTCGGATGAGCATAGAAGACGGCCTCGTCATGCAGATTCATCCAGGCGCGTGGAGGAACCACAATCCGCTGGTGTTCGAGAAGTTCGGCCGCGACAAGGGCGCGGACATCCCGACGCAGACTGACTACGTGCGCGCCCTCAAACCCCTATTGGACCGATTCGGAAACGACTCGCGCCTCACGTTGATCGTCTTTACGCTCGACGAATCGGCCTACGCGCGCGAACTGGCGCCCCTCGCCGGGCACTACCCCGCGCTCAAGCTCGGCCCCGCGTGGTGGTTTTTTGATAGCCCCGAGGGGATGCGCCGTTATCGGGAACGGATCACGGAAACGGCTGGCTTCTACAACACCGTGGGATTCAACGACGACACTCGCGCGTTTCTTTCGATCCCCGCGAGACACGACGTGGCGCGCCGCGTCGACTGCTCTTTCTTGGCCAAATGGGTGGCGGAACATCGCCTCGACGAGGACGAAGCGGCCGATTTGGCCATCGATCTCACCTATCGTTTGGCAAAGCGTGCGTACAAGCTTTAGGGCGCGACCGTGGCGGACCACCGCGACGTACGTGCCGGCCACGAACGGCTCGTTCGTGGGTAGGGACGCATGACCACCGTATCGTCCCAGGTCCTTCGGCTTCATCGGCGCGATGATGTGGTGATCGCTACGGCGGCTTTGGTTCGAGGGACCACAATCGAGACGAACGGCGCGCGCATGACGCTGGACCGCGACGTGGCCGCCGGGCACAAGATTGCGGTCCGGTCTCGCGAGGTCGGAGATCCGCTCCGCCGCTACGGCCACGTGATAGGCGTCGCTTCGTCTCCCATTCGCCCCGGCGATCACGTGCATCTGCACAATCTCAGGCAAGCGGATTCGCCGCGAGACGACCAAGACGAACCCGACGAAGCTCCCCTCCCACGCGTTCCGCCGAGCGCGCCGCGCTACTTCGAGGGGTACCTGAGGCCCGACGGCCGAGTGGGAACCCGCAATTACGTCGCCATCGTATCGACCGTCAACTGCTCGGCGAGCGTGAGTCATCTCGTGCGCGATCGCTTTCGCGACGTGACGCGCGAGTATCCGAACGTCGACGGGGTAATCGCCCTTACCCACAAGGCCGGCTGCGGTCATGTTTCGGGAGGCGAGGACCATCTTCTGCTCGAACGCGTGCTCGCAGGGTACGCTCATCACCCGAACGTCGCCGCGTACATCGTGATCGGACTCGGCTGCGAAGTGGCCCAAGCCGGGCCCATGATGGTGCGTCATCGGTTGTCTCTCCTGTCCGGAGAGCGAGCGCCAGTTTTCGGGATCCAGCAGGAGGGCGGTACGCGCAAGACGGTGGAAGCCGCCGCGGCGGCCATCTCGCGCCTCCTTCCGGTGGCCAACGGCGCTCGGCGTACCCGTCGCTCCGCCGCAGATCTCGTTCTCGGCACCAATTGCGGAGGCTCGGACGGCTACTCGGGCATTACGGCGAACCCTGCCCTCGGTTGGGCCTTTGACGAAATCGTACGCCTGGGAGGCACCGGCGTCCTCGGCGAGACCACGGAGCTCTTCGGCGCCGAACATCTCTTGGCCCGCCGCGCCGCGGAGGGTGCGGTCGCAGCGAAGCTCTTGAGTCGAATCGCGTGGTGGGAGCAATACCTGCGCCTTCACGGGACCGACGCGACCGCAAACCCATCACCGGGCAACCTTGCCGGGGGCATCACGACCCTCGTCGAAAAGTCACTTGGCGCCGTGGCAAAGAGCGGAACGACGCCGCTGGTCGACGTGGTCGATTACGCGGAACGAATCGTAAAAAAGGGATTCGTATACATGGATACTCCGGGTTACGATCCCGTGTCCGTCACCGGCTTGGTCGCGGGGGGCGTGAACGTCATTTGCTTTACGACCGGCCGCGGCTCGGTCTTCGGTTGCAAGCCCGTGCCCTCGATCAAGCTGGCGACGAACTCCCAACTCTACCGCCGTATGCAGGACGATATGGACGTCGACTGTGGCGTCATTCTGGATGGGCGGCCCACGGACGAAGTGGGAAATCACATCCTCGACGAGATTCTCGCCGTTGCATCGGGCAAGAGTACCAAGAGCGAAGTCGCGGGCGTCGGAGAAGCCGAGTTTGCTCCATGGATGAGGGGCCCGGTTCTATGATGGGAATCTCCGCAGGCTGCCAGTGAGCGGTCCATAGCGAAAAGGGTGCGTTCCTCCTCTTCGCCTCCGGCGGGTCTCTTGGACGTCTCGTAATGTGTCGGAGGGATCGCTTCCCAAGAGCCGAACATTAACAGCGTCCGAAGAGGGGTCGCGCGAAGAGGCTGTTCCCGCCTCCTCGCTCGAACGACGGGGGGCGATCGATTTGGGCCTCACGATGCATGACGCGATTCATGGCTGGGGTGCCTCGTGGAGTGCCGAAGGTAGAAGGAGACAATTGATGAGAATTTCTTCGTTTGCACGAGTCTGTTGGGGAACGGCGATGGCCTCGGGGGCCATCGTGGTCGCGTGCGGAGGTGACAACAACCCCAGCTCCAGCGCGACCTCCGGCAGCGCGGCGACGGGGACGTCGAGCGGAACGGGCGCAACCGGCGCTGTGAGCGGGAGCGCAGGCGGCTCCGCCACAGGAACGAGCGGAACAGCCACGGGCACAATGGCGGCGACGGGCACAATGGCAGCGGCAGGTACGACGAGCGGAACCGCGACAGGCACGACGGGCACGACGAGCGGAACGGCGACGGGCACGACGGGCACCGCTGCGGGAATGACGAGCGGAACGGCAACGGGCACCACGAGCGGGGGTGGCAGCGGTAGCGCCACGGGCGACGCGGGCGCCGGCGCAACGGGGGCAGACGGTGGAGCGACGTGTCCTTCGACGCTCGTGGACAAGGTGACGACGTGCACCGCGGGCGTCGACATGCCCTGTTCGAAGGGCTGCGGCCCCGATCTGCCGGCAGGTAGCGCGCAAAAAAACCTGGGCCAGAAAATCTGCTCGTGTGTCACGGGCGAATATCAGTGCGGACCGTGCGCCTATGAGAGTCCCTTGCCCGGATGTTTCGCCGCTCCGGCGACCCCTGCGTCGTGCGCCGCGGGCGTTGCCGACAAGGGTACGTGCACGACGCCGTGTAGCGGTGCGGGCACCGGCAACGACGTGTGCCAGCTGGTGAGCGATGCCGGCAAGACGGAGGGTTGCGTTTGCATCATGAACTCGGTCGGCCCCGTTTGGACGTGTGCAACCTTGCCTTGGTGAGGGCGAGTGCTGCGGGCATCGCGCGCGTGCGCAAGCGGAGCGCGCGTTCGCGTGCGCCAAAGCCGGAAACGCGGAAAGGTCGCTCGAGAAATGACTTTGCTCGGAATGTCTCCACGGCGTCGTGGCCATTGGTTTCTCGCTGCACTTTGCGTTGCGGTCCCCATCGCCTGCGCTACGGGGAGTGGTCCCTCGGGATCCTTTGCCGGCGGCGGGAGCGGATCCTCGGGACCCCTTGCCGGCGGCGGGAGCGGTGCGGCGGGG
>CAAGKR010397303.1_pt1 | contig 17365 bp, 15 predicted proteins | sample 2556971 | NCBI WGS metagenome assembly CAAGKR01 (sample SAMEA5207829, study PRJEB30636) | soil metagenome | biome: forest; feature: boreal; material: soil | place: USA | collected 2011-09 | depth 1 m | reverse complement strand
TGCGCCGCTCGGGGATGATGTCCCGAAGCTGCTGCTGGTCAGGCACTCGCACGTCGTCCACCGGGTCTCCGAAATAGGAGAGATAGCGCTTGGCCACGGCGACCGCGGCGCGATCGTCGGGGACGCGCAGGTCGACCACGCCGTTTGCGTGCTGTACACCGATCGGGCCGACCTCGGCAGGCTCGTAAGAGCCCAGCCCTCCACCCTCGATCATCGCCGGGCCGCCCATGCCAATGCTCGAGTCCTCGGTGGCGATCACCACGTCACAGCACCCGAGCAGAGCGGCGTTGCCCGCAAAGCAGTTTCCGGAGGCGATTCCCACGAGCGGGACCAGCCCGCTCAGGCCCGCGAAGAGATTGAAGGCGCGGCAGTCCAGTCCGGCCACGATCGGCATGTCGACATCTCCCGGCCGCCCACCGCCGCCCTCGGCGAACAGAATGACCGGCAACTTACGCCGTGCGGCGATCTCAAACAGGCGATCCTTCTTCCCGTGGTTGCGTATGCCCTGGGTGCCGGCGAGAACCATGTAGTCGTAGGACAGTGCTACATATTATAGGGGGCTACTCGGACGGAACAGTGTTGCGGGGTTTTTGGGGCGAGCAGCTGTTCGTCGCAGGTCGCTAACCGCGCTCGGTAGCTGAGATGGCGATCACGGCCTCAGCTCCGGACCCGGTTCGGGAGCAAGCTCCCGGTAGCTGTCAGCGCCGCGGTTGTCCCCAAATCAGGGTCGTCGGATGCTGCGCCCTCTCTTGGACCTTGGCCCAAGTGGCGCCCCGAAACATGGCCGCGACATGCTCGGCCACCATCTCGTCAGGCGGCGGCGTGGGCCGTCCCGGAACCCACGACTGGGCCAGCTCGTCGCTCATACGTATCTCCACATGCTCCGAAACCCTGCCGTTGGTGACCAGGACCGTGAAGCGCCACTCGTCGCCCTCGAAGGCTGAGCTCTCAACCCTTGTTTCCCATCCTCGTGACGGCCGCCACTCCATGTATCGCCGGAGCGCGGCACGGTGAGCGGACGCCTCGGTGTCGTTGCCCGCGACTGCCGTGAAGGTGCCTTGGTCAGTGCGAACCGTGACTGAGTCTCTCTCGCCTTTGGCCATACTTTGCGTCACGCCGAATACTTCGATGGATGCACCATCGAGCGTGCCTGTGATCTCCGTCTCGGCTGGGTTGTTGACGATCTGACCAGTCTCATCGGTGAACGTGTCGTACGCGGTGTGCTCATAGAACAGGCGCAGCTCGCGCCCGGCCTGTGTTTCGCCGGTGAAGAAATGCTCGGCTTTACCGACCTCGCTCTCGGTCTCCTCCACGCGCGTGAGGAAGACAGCGGGGTCCAGAACGGCGATGTCGTCCAGCTTGGCATCGAGTAGATCGTTATCGAGCGATACCAGGAGATCAGCGTCCGATACGTGCATAAGCGCGATCAGATAATCATCCTTGGGGTCGCGCACCACCGAAGACCGCTCATCCGGGTCCGGGTGGTGCTCGCTGCGAGCGGCCAGCGCCGCGACATAGGCCTCTGCTCTCCCGTCACTCGCCCAGCGCGCGAACTTCGGCCGCGCGAGCACCTCAGCGAGCTCCGCCAGCAACAACGGCGAGACGACAAGCACAAACCGGCGGTCGCGCCACGCCGCAACGAGTTGGCCAGGTCCGGCGTCCGGGTTGCCGATGAACGCGGATACGAAAACGCTCGGGTCTGCTACAGCGCGAATCAAGCCCGGCTGCGTGCGCTACGGACCGCCCTGACCTCGTCCACAGCCAGGCGATCGGCGTCATCGGATGCCAACGTGCCCTGCGCGCGCGATTCGTCGAGCGCACGCAGACCGAGGAACACCGAGAGCGCGTCCTCGACAACCTGCACGTCGGTCTTGCGCGACTCGCCGAGATCCTGCTGGCGGGCACGAGCGACCAAGTCCTCATCGAACATCAGGTTGACCTTGCGCGTAGCCATGATCGATCCACGATATCGCGTCATCGGAGCGCGATCAAGCCGCTCGGGACACAGAGCTACCAATAGAGGGCGATGATCTCCGTCTCGAGATACCAGCTTTTGCTCATCTCAGGCCCAAGGCTGGGGGCTACGGTTGTCGCTGGGTGGGCAGGTGCTGGGGGGAGTCCGTATTCGACGATCACGTCGCTGCGGTGGCGAGCGATGTGTGTGTTGTCGATACCCGCATCGCCGAGACGATCACGAAGCAGATCGGCCACGGATGCGAAGGCCGTTCGCGTTTGCTCCAAGCTGCCGTCGAGTGCCTCTGCGTCTGGGGGCTGCCAGCCGGCAAGTGATTGACGAAGCTCCTCGGTAGTGGTTGGGGAAGTAGTGATGCGCGTGCCGAAATCGATCAATGCGTCGTGCAAGGTTGAGTCGTGGCCCGGCTGCTGAGCTGAGTGCGCAGATGCCCGAATGGCGGTTCCGAATCCACGGCTGGCCTCGTCTAGTTGGTCAGCGAGCTCAGGTAGGAAGGACCGAAGGACCTCTGCCAGCTTGACCGGCGACCATTTGTCGTGGACGTTGCTAACGGCGAGGCGACCGGTCAGCACATATCGGTGTTGGCCAAACAGTACGGTCCGTAGGTCCTTCCAGAAGAGATCCTGCTGAGCGAAGCCCACGACATAGAGCGGCTCGGCGGCGTCCGATTCAGGGAGAGGGGGATTGTCAAGGGCTGGTCGCCGGATGATCTGCGGCGTGCCGTCGTGTTGTACGACCGCGTAATCGACGGCTTTCGCCTTGATTGGGACTAGGCCGACCAGAAGCCTCTCAAGGATCCGGTTGAACGCAAGAACCTGCTCGACCTCAGCACGATCCACAAATGTTTGAAACTGCGTGAGATCCTGTGTGAGGATCTCGACTAGTGAGGAGATCGTAGTGCTGATCTGGAACGTCTCGTCGGCGTCGAGTTCGACTTGCATCTCGAACAAGTTCCCGCGGCGTATCGACTGTGTCTCCGAGATGGAGGATGCTTCGGGGGCGGCGGAGAAGACAAAGTCGTTCCGCTCGGCCTCCAAGAATTGCTTGAAGCGCGCCTGGGCGCTCGACTTACGAACGATCTGCGAGCTGCTGCTGGTCGCGGTCTCCGAGAGACTCCGAACCTCGCTCTTCGTGCCGGGAACGCCGAGCGATAGGCCACCGGAAACCTCATCCTTGAGTGATTGGCTCTCGGTGTCGGTAAAGTCGGTCGGGACTGGCCCGCTACGCGAGGCAAGCAGGCTGTAGACGCTCACCTCGTCTAGATAGACGAACTCGCGTAGCGGATGCTTCTCTGCGGCCTTGGCGGGCGAATCCGGGCTGCGATACCACGGCCAGCGCCACGGCATTACTCGGCCTCCTGCTCGTCCATCGATACCGCGAGCTTGCGTCGCTCGACGAGCCGGACGAATCCACCCAGATAGTCCTCGGCCAGCATCGCCGAGCGACCGTTGTCCTGGACGGCCAGTAGAGCCGCCTCGGTCAGTATCGCCGTCAGATCGGCGGGAGCCCACCCCTCGGTACGATCGGCAACTACCGCATGGGGAAGCGGTCCCTCCGTATTCAGCGCCGCGGCGCTGACCTTGAGGATGGCCTCGCGGTCTACGCGGCCTGGCATGGGGAAGTCGACGACCCAGTCGAAGCGGCCAGGTCGTCTCAGGGCAGGATCGATGTCAAAGATCCGGTTGGTCGCCCCGATGACAACGACGTTGGTGTCTGAGGCGAAGCCGTCCATCTCCGTGAGGAGCTGCGCGACCACCCGGCGTGAGAACTCCTGGCTGTCACCGTCGCGGCGCCCGGCGATACTGTCGATCTCGTCGAAGAAGATAATCGCCGCATCCTGACTGCGAGCCTCCTCAAAGAGGCTGCGCAATGCCTTCTCGCTGTCACCGACCCACTTGCTCACAATGGCAGGACCCGAGACCTCGTAGAAGGTAGCGTTGCTCTCGTTAGCGATCAGACTCGCAAGCTTGGTCTTACCTGTTCCAGGAGGCCCACTGAACAGGACGCCCTTGACCGGCCGCGCGCCGATTGTGTCGAGCTGAGTTCGCCAGCGCAGCGGCGCCTCCACGAGCTCGCGGGCGCGGTCGACGACCTTGCCGTAACCACCAAAGCTCTCGAAGCCCGGACCTCCAGTTATCGAGGATCGCCGGAAGCGGGCTATCGGGTCATCTTCGGGTTCACCGAGACCGTAGGGGCGAAGCGGACGGTCAGAAACCACTCCGAGAATCGTGCCGAGGGCGTCAAGCTCGATAGTGCTCCCGACCGCGTAGGCGTCGGGAGCCTCCACAGTTAGCCGCTCCAGACGACCTTGATGCTCGACGATCAGCGCATCGTCCAGCACTTCGCCGACAACGGCAAAAGTAGACCGATCGGGCCAGACATCGTTCTCGGCAGGAAACATCGTGCCGTCCCCGATCAACCACAGAGAGCCGACTTGCATGTCGAGTTCTGGGGGTCGCGTGAACCAGCCGGTCTCACCACCGCGGTACTCGACAGTCACACGATCGCGATCTGGATCGACGCCACGGACTACGGCAACGCGTCCACGAGCTTCGTCAACAACATTCATCACACTGAGCTTAGGCATACCCCTGCAATGCCGACATGAGACCGGCGCAGTTTCCGCAAGTTTTGAGGTCTGGAATCGCTGGGCTTGCTGGATGCGCAACCATTGAGGTCGCGATGACATCCACAGCGGAACACTCCCTCAGCTCGTCGGCGCTCGCCGGGCTGATTCGTCTGCGGGCGATGCTCGAGCGTGCATTGCGCGAAGCCAAGGACAACTCGCAGCCGAGTCGACATATCGCCTTGGTGACCTTGGACGGGGCGTGCGAGTACGCGATTCGCTTCTCGGCTCATCACCGCGGGCTTCCGTTGAAGCCCGACGCGGGCTTTCATCCTGGGATCGAACTGCTGCGCAACAACCAGGACCGAAGGAGGCCGTGGAGGCAGACGGGTGTTCGTGGTGTGTTGGAGTTGCATGCCGCGCGGAATCAGACGCAGCACATGGGGTTGCTGCCCGATCGCGAGTTGATGTCGGGCTGGGTGGAGGATGCCCGGGCCTTCATCGGAGAATTGATTGAGGTTTCGTTTGGCGTGGCACTGGGAGATGTATTGCTCGCGGAGGCGATACGCGACGCCGATCTTCGTACTTTGCTGAGTGAAGCTGAGCGCGTCTTGAACGCCGACGACGCCACAAGGTCGTTCTTGATCACAGACCAAGCGTTCCTTAAGGCACGCCAGCAGTGGCGTGAACAGCGCCAGACGCCCGGACCAGCCAGCTCGTCGTCTATGAGCAACGCACCGATTGACCCGTTCACGCTCGATGGTGCTTTGGATCACCAGGAGGTGGGGGTCTTCGCAACAGATCTGAGCCGCTACACCCAGCTGCTCACCACGCGCCATCACTTGCAGATCGGTGGTCCCGAGCCTGACGAGGTGGAGGCCCGCTCCGCTCTGCTGTTTGTGTTCGACTGGATCCTTAGCTGGGAGATATTTGTTGCCGGCTATCCGGTCGAGCGCTACACGAAATACTGGCAAAGCATAGGACCTCCACAGCTCGATGATGGGGGGCCGCCCAAGATCGCGTGGCATATTCAAAGCTACCGCATCGAAGCGGGAGCCGGTCGCGAGGAAGAGTACGAAATGCTCCTTCAGCTCGCGAACATTCCATCGTGGACAACAAGCACGTGGGGGCTTGACTTCTCGGAGGCTCTAGCGTCGGCAGAAACCGAGCTCGGGCACGCTACCCTGGGCATTTTCCCGAGCATTGATTTCCGCGGTCTGCTTCGTGTGCGTGTCGCCGTGAGCGCCGATCCGAAGGATGTTGCGCTCGTTCTCAACCGGGCTGTAGATATCGCGACAGAACGCTACGAGCGCAGAGATGAGGACCTGAGCGCCGCCCGGGTAAAGGCAGATGAGCTTCGCGAGAGCTACGCCGCAGTGTTGGGAGATGTCGTCACCGGTGGCGTGTTTGGAGAGGCGACCGTAACGCCGGAACTATCGAGCACGGGCATTCGCTACACCGTAGGGCTTACCGTGCCATCGGCAACGCCGTCGGAGCTGAATCTAGCGACATCGATCTTTACCGGCCAGGGTGGATATCTTGCCGCCACCTCTCAGCAGGCTGGCAAGATCGTCTTCGAGGCATTCCCGCTTGAAGGCGACGGGCTTGAGCGCCTCGGCAAAGCGATCGAGGGTAGCGAAGAGGAAATCCTGCGCTACCGGAAGATCGCCGTCGAACACGAGCGAGAGCGGCAGTCGTTCACGCAACAGATCGAGAATCTGCTGGGTTCAGCACCACCAGATATCGGCTCGCCGCAGGCAGCCGACGAAGACGACAGCGAGTAGCCCAATTCGGCTAATCAGCGGACGATGCGACCCGGACTCACGGGTCTCCGCCCCAATACGCCTGCTTCATTCGATCGATGCGATCCGACCATTCTTCGAGGTCATCTGCCATGTCGATGGTTGCCTCGAGACCCCAGATCGCGCGATGTATGTGGTACCACGCAGAGAAGGTGTCGTCGTCGGGAAGGACGGGAACCTTCTTGCCGTCACCGGATTGACTGCGACGCTCGCAAACTAGCTGGTTGAGCCGGTTTAGTTCCGGAAAGGCGGGGGTGATTCCTAACCAATCTGCCGGGCTCGGGACATAGGTCGCGAGGACGGATCGGTGCTCGATCCACAGGGCGTTTGACGGCGCCTGGTCCGCTGCCCAGTAGTGGCCGGCCTTCACTGCTTCTCTGATTAGGCGCTCCGCTTCAGTGAGCTCCTCGACGACCAACCGGACGGCTAGCGTCAGTTCGCGGGCATTGCGATCAGAGTCACGCTGCGCTTCGCGTTTGGCCCGTCGGCTATCGACCAATACCTGAGTGAGCGACGTCAACAACACACCGACCACGACGCCAGCGGCACCGACCACTGAAGTTGAAACAGCCGGAATCATCGAGACATAGTGTCGCCGCGGCAGGACATCTCAAGTTGGGGGTCCACAGTCATGCACAAGGGCGGCGGACTCATTTCCTACTGAGGCGGCGCGTCTAAACGTGGTAGAGGAACGTGTACTTCGCGGACGGGCCGCTCTGGGTCCACTCCGTAAGGCAGTAGCGGCAGGTGCCTTCGTCGTCGGCTCGCACGTCGACCGTGCTCGGGGGTCGGCCCTGGACGACCTGAGCCTCGATGCGTGCCTGCTGCTGCTTCTGATCACGCTCGACTCCTAGCGACGGACCGGGTGTTGCCCAACGTCAAGGTCTCTGCCCGCCGACGCTGGCGGTGACCGCGCCTGCCCCAGCGTCCACTCGCGCAGATGATGCCATGTCTCATCAATACGGGCCATGTACTGCCAGTCTGCCACCGCCTGCGGACTCCTACGATCACTGGTACCGGAATCCAATGAGCCCGATCGAGCCGTGCTGTCCTCTCGTCGCGATTGATGGGTCAGCGCTGGAGAAGTTTGAGCTCCACTTGGCCCCAAGCGATCTTCACGGGCTGGCTTGCCGAGAGCGCCGCAAGCCTAAACGCGTCGTTGAGGGAGTTCCACTCCAGAGTCGTGTCGGACATCAGGCGTGAACTGTCGCCTAAGTCTAGATCATGGAATTGATAGCCGTCAAACTTGCCTTGCTTCGTGAGTAGTTTGTTTGTCTCCACCGAAGCGTTGACGATTTCTGCGGCAAAGTCCTGGGCTCCGCTTAGGTCGACCGGCGCACCGTTTCCTATGGCAGCAACGTGCAGAATGCTTAAATCCACCAGCGAGTTGAGGATGTTGAGGGCTTGCGTCTCATCGTCCTGCTCGATCCTTGGAAGCTGCGCTTGCCACCACAGCCGGTCAGCCGGAGTCGGAATGCCGGCGTTGATCAGGGCATCCTTGACAAGGATCTCCGGGTCCCATCTTGGATCAGGAGGATAGGCGGGCGGTATGCCTGCCGTGAAGTCGTCAATGCCGTACGGGAAGAGCTCGTAGACAGAGGCGATCCAGCGCGCACCAGCTTTGGGCGGGACCGCTGCAATATAGGTTGGCTCCCTTTGAGTGAGGTACTCAGCCCATCGCTCTCGAGTGAGCTTGACCCCTTTGGTGACTGACCGCCCGCCCTTGACCTGAACGAGGATTGAGCACGAGCTCATAGACCATGACCTTGCCCCGGGCACCGGAGGGGCCGTCGGGAGGACGACGTGAAGGTCGAACCCCACATCGTCTCGCTCCAACGAATTGACAGCACAACCCCCATCAATCAACAGCTCGAGGGCCGCCACTGAGGCCTTCTGACCTATTTGCTGGCTCTTAGTTCGCTTCGCCACGTGCAGATATCCTCGCGTGTCGGTCGGTCGTATGTCTGCAGCCAGCGGTCCCTGCGACAGGCGGTGTAGCCAGAGGTCGCGAGCGCGCAGTCGAAGACGCGCGTTTGGGGCTCTCAACCGCTGGTTCCGCAATCAGGCGAGCGCCTACCGCGCCTCGGTGAGGACTGAGACGGTGTTCGAGGGTTCTTGCAGGTAGGTAGGAGCGATCGTCGTTCGGTGAGCAGCCGGTGTCCTGCTGCCCAGCTACAGCAATTTCCTCGACGTCAATCGAGGCGGGTACGAAGGCGCGGGGGAACTGGATTGAGGAGATGATCCAGTCGGGCCGGGACCGTGACCTTCGTTCTTGGCTGTGGTTTGCGACCGGCGCTGATGCCAGCGACGACGGCAGAGCCCATGGTCGATGCCGTCACCGATAGGAATGGTGAGTCCATCGTGCGAAAGAAGCGGGCGATTGCTCCCGGTATCCCCATCGGCGCGGGCTTACCTGGGGTCGTATCGTCTGGGTCGGTCGGCCATGACGCGATGCGGCGCTCGCCGATCACGAGGAGCTTCAGGTCAAGCTGCGTGGCGCCGATAGCGTCGAGCCAGTCGAGGCTATGCTCAGCAAGCAGGACAACTCCTGGATAGTCCATTTCGATCAGCTCTTGGTGGACGCGACTCATCGTGAGCTTGTCATCGACATGAGCGCCGATCGAGTTCCGTGCCCACCGTATGTAACCCCAACCCTCGACGCCGATTGAGTCACGAAGTCGTTCAAGCAGATCAGCCGCTTCCTGAGCACGACCTCGCCGGCACACGTCCAGTAGGCAGTACATGACATTACGCTTGTGACCGGGGGGAGCGCCGATCGCAAGGTCGAGCAGGGCATTGAGCTCGACGATAATCGCTGAGCGCACAAGCCAGTCATACGGCAGCACGTCACTAACGAGCGGTGCAATCCGAAGCAGTGTGTCCAGATGCCCCGCGACATCGTTGATTTGTACAACGAGTCGGCCCAGATTCCCGCCTTGCGCCGCGGGTAGCGTGAATGGCCGAAGATCGGCTGCGGTGTCCGCGGCGAGATACCAGTAGTCCGGGTCCCTAGAGGGCAGGGCGGCACGGATCGCGTTGGCGCGTGCTTCGCCAAGGTCGAGAAGCTGCACGATCGACGGCTGCGACCCGTTCGAGCTGTTGAGCGTGTCATATAGCTTGATCGCGGCTTCTCCCAGCGCCTGTACGGTGGGCGCGTTGACGGCGGCCCACAGGAGCAGCGTGGCCTCGATGTCGTCGGCGCGCATACCAGCGACCGACTGACGCTTTGCGGACAGGTAGTCGCGGACACCGCCAGTGCCATCCAGGATCGACGCAAGCGTGTCTGCGAGCGGCTTAGCTTCGGCGGCAACAGCCTTTGTGGCAGGAACTCGCTTGAGTTCGTTCCGCCACCGGCGTGCCCATTCGAGCAATGCGTCTGCGTAGAGAAAGGCGTACCGGGCGAGGGCACGATGCTGGAGATCGTCGGGCGCGCAGTAGGCGAGCACTGACGCGACGAGCAACATGAGCGTGCAATGGCGAGTCTTACCGGGAGGATCAACGATAAGGCCACGATAGAGCTGCTCGTATGATGGCGCTGGTGATCTCCGTTGCACTGCTTGCCACGCTAACAATGTGGCAGAAGGTTGGGATAGCCGCCGGGGTCGTGGGCGTGGTCTTTGCGGCGGTCAACGCCTGGCTCGCTATCGCTAACGAGCGGAAACGCACTCAGCCCATCGTCATGGTGAACCAGAAAGGCGGGCGGCGATTCGGGAAACGTTCCGGTTGCTTCGCAGTGGAGACCTACCTAACGAACGAGGGCTCTGGTGCCGCGTTCAACGTGCGCTTTGGCGTCGAGTACCACGGCGTACGCATTCCGTACAAGCATGCTCCCGAGGACCATCACACCGGGAGTGTCTATCGGGTGCTTGGTGCCGACAAGCGACTGCCGGAGAGAGACGCTTGGCCGATTGAGGTGGATGCCTTTCTGCTTATCGGTAAGCGCGGTGACCCCGATGAGGCGAGCGTGTTCTGGGCGAGGTACGAGAACGCCCAAGGCAAGACGTGGGAGACCCGGAACCCCGGCAACCGGTCAAAGCGTCTCGGCATCAAGCGTGTCAGGGCTCGCCAGCTACACGAGTGGTGGGAGCAGCGCCGACGGATGAAGGCGGCGCGCCAAGGCGTCGAGGTAGAGCAGGCTGCGGTGGCAGAACTGCTTTCGCAACTGCCTCCCGAGCAACCTACAGAGTGACCATAGGCTCAAGATTGAACTCGAAATCCGAGTCGCGGAAGTCGTCGCTGCGCAACATGATCTGCTTCTCCAGTGCCATCGACTTCAGCCGACTACCGGCGGGAAAGCTGCCCGCACGACGACGGCCACGGACTCCATGCGGCGCTGCGACTCCAGGAACCCCGCGAGAGCCGTATTCGAGGATGTGAGCGCCTGAATGGCGCGCATCTGCGTGCCCAGCTCCCGCAGCGGCAGGGCCACCGACGCGATGCCGCCGAGGTGCGGGAGCGGCGTCATGAAGGTGCGCGAGGACAGCGGCAGCGGATGCCTCGGGAGCTGGGCGACGAAGGAAGACGCCGGGAGGACATCAGCGAGGCCAACGGCGAACTTGTTGACTGCCGTGATGTCGGCCATCACCTTGTTGGCAGCCAGGATGTCCTGGAGGGCGTTTTTGGCGCCGAGCGTCGTGGCGAAGATGCCAGTGGGGCCGTTGATGCCCTGTCGAGCGAGATTCAGGACAGGCAGCGTGTCGCGCTGGAAGGCGAGGAGCGACGACGAACCCGTGAAGAAGCTCAGCGTCTTCTGCATGTCGGTGAAGGCGCGCACCGAGCGCGTCACGTCCGTGGCACGCGTCGCGGAGCCGAGCCGCAACCTCTTCGGCTCATCCCCCTTCAACGTGTCAAGGACGCCACCTGATCCTGTATCGGCTGTGCCTGCCACTGGTACTCCATGGTAGGCGCGTAGGCGGCGGTCGACGCAGCGCCGAGACGCCTTGTGGTCGTTAGGCCGTGAGCGTGGGGTGGCTCTCGCCAACCGTGCGTGAGCGCCCGCCAGCACTGAGCATGAGGCGGGCGGTGACGGGCACGAGCGCTGAAACGACAGTGCAGATGCGCGCGGCGCGCGCATCTGCACTGGGCGCATGAGTCCAGAGGACAGGGCGCTCTACCGATTCGCTCCCTTTGCCGATGGCGCACGAGAGAAGAAGAAGCGGAAGCTGGAGTCCTTCCGCGAGACCTTCTCTCAGTTGGATGGAAGCGCGTACATGTGCCATTTCCGAGAGCAGGGAAGTGTCAAATTCACCTTCTCAGGAGGGGTTGGGCAGGAGACGCAGATGGAGATCAACTCCCCTGGCGAGGAATCCACCAGCTCGCCTCGATCGCCAGCGCGCTGAACGCCATCCTCGACGTCAACCTACGCGTCGTCCACGAGAAACGCCTCGTCATCCAGCGACCGGAGAGACACCAGAGAAGCCGTGCGCGGGAGCCTGAGAGCGAGGTTCACAAGGTCACAGCGGCGTCTCGGGACGCTCCGGTCGCATGCCATAGCGTCGTGGAAGAGCGGGCTCCAACCCGAACAACTGCCGCTCTCCCAGCGCGCTGAGCGGGGCGGGCCGGGCGATATCGCGCTGACGTTGGGGTGTGAGCTGCCGGGGGAGAAGGTGCGCCGGCAGCCCTACAGCCCGGCGAGTAGATCGCCGGCCGGGATGTCGAGTGCTTTGGCGAGCTTGACGATCGTGAGCAGGCCGGGGTTGCGCCGTCCGCGCTCGATGCGATTGACCTCGGTGGGATGGAAGTTTGCGCGGTGCCCGAGTGCTTCTTGTGTGAGACCGGCGTGTTCGCGTGCTGCTCGAAGGTTCGCGCCGAACCTCAAGCGCGGGTCGTCTGCATCGGGCTCGGGCATAGCCCAGCACCCTCGACGGACCTGACCGATAGCTCAATAGGACATCTGTCAGGATTCGGGAACACAGATGAACGACCACCCGAAGATATCCTCTATAGCCGTGGTCCTGGCAGCCTCGGCGATCTTGCCCGTACTGACAGCATTAGGACTTGGCAGCACGTCAGCCGCGGCCAGCATCGCCAGCGAACGCGCTCTCGTTATCGCGGTATCGCCGTCGAGCGTCGCAGGGCTTGAACAGGTGCAGCTCACGATCTCTCGCAGCCAGCCGATTGACGAAGGGGAGGAACTACTGTGGGGCCTGATAGGTAGCGAGCGCTGCCCCAGCGACTTCGAGGCACTGCGCGATGGCCTCCAGCACTACGCGGTCGGCCAAGGGGCCAGCCTTCCCTATGAGACCACGTTGATGGCACCTCCGGAACGGGGCGTCTACAGACTCTGTGGATACGTGGCCGACGTCCTTCGGGGCGAATCGAGTCTGACTGTTACGGCGTCGGCCGATGAAGCCACCCAAGCCCGTGAGCTGTCTGAAGAAGCCGCGGCAGCACAGCGCGCGCGCCAGGTACCCGTCAGCCACTTGTCCGTGACGCTTCTTAGCCATCGCCGACGTGCCAGCCGAGCCCCCGGCTGGACTGAAATCGGTGTCACGACCGACACCTACGCGCATGTGATCGTCACGGTGGCGCGGGAGGGAGCGAGACGTGGGCAAACCGTCCGCTTCGATGAGGGCTCCGAACCGCCCGATGTGGCGATCGCGCAGTCATGGAGCTGTCGCGAGCCGGGAGCCTACAGCTACCTCGTATCGGCACGAAGCGATACAGGACCGACGCTCACGCGGCGCGGCCACTTTGCCTCAGTTAGCCGCGCGTGGTGTCGAGCGGCCAAGCAGAAGGAAGCAAGGGCGCGGGAACGCCACGAACGGCAAGAAGTCGAACGGCGGGACCGTGAAGCCCGACGAGAAGCAGAGCGGCGGAACGGAGAAGCTCGCGCGAGACGCGAAGCGCTCGAACGCTGGGAACGCAACTGCCGTGCTGAGGGTGGAACGCCGATCACCCTGTACACCAGCGAAGGTCCAGAGCGAGCGTGTCGCGCGCCCAACGGCGGTCTACTGCCGGTGCCGGAATGACGGCCCGACGAACTCCGCAGGGTCGCTGCGATAGGCGAAGAGCGGCGACCACCGAAGCCCGAGATGCGAACGTACGATCGATGGGCGCGCTCCTCACGATGCTGACCGTCTTGTCTCTCTTGTTGTTCGTGGGCTGCGGCTCGTCGGAAACGACCAAGACGGTCACGTCAACCGCGGGCGCGCCAGTTGAGCAGCCGCTCAGCGGCTTGAAACAGTTCAAGGCCTGCATAGAGAGGAGCGGAGCGAAACTCCTGTCCGACGCACCACTCCCTCACGAAGGACGCATCGCGATCGGTCGTGCAGGGAATCTGCCAGCGGCGTATGCCGGAGCCGTCGTCTTTCCGAACGGTGCGTACATGGACGTGTGGTTGGCCTCTAACGCCAGAGACGCCGTCTCGGCCGCAGAAAAACTCAACGCGGCTCAATCCCAAGCCATCGGAGTGACCACAAAAGAAGCGGCCTTTACGAATGGACGCGCCGTGGGCGCGCCCGGAAGCATGGAAAGCTTCGGACAGCTAACTACACACCAGACGAAAAGCTCCGAAGCCTGCTTGACCGCCACTAACGAATAGCTAGAGTCGCGTGCCGACATCGGAGCAGCGCGCGACAGAGTTCCACTTGTTGACACAAACCGGCGGACCCCAATACGCTTGCCCGCGTCCGGCAACCAGATCGAGGAGCTCGTTGTGTGGGGGAAGGCGGCGACCGGTGGCGCCAGGGCCTGACACAGGCCTGAGCGACAGCGTGCCGGCGCTGCAACGCTGGAAGGCGTCGCCGCTCAGCGGCAGCGAATCGGCGCGTGCGCGCATGCGGCGACGATACGTCTGGTCGGGCTACCGCCCGCAGCCGCTGCCGTCGCACCGCGAACCGGTCGAACCGCCGCCGCACGAGAACGAGCCGAAGCGTGTCGGCATCTGCTGCTCGGGCGGCGGCATCCGCTCGGCCGCGTTCAACCTCGGCGCGTTGCAGGCGCTGCAGCGCGAGAGCGTGCTGCGCCGCGCCGACTACCTAGCGGCGGTCTCCGGCGGCTCGTACATCGCCGCCGCGTTCGCGATGGTGCGCAAAGCGTCGCGCGGCGGCGCCGACGACGACTCCGACGAGGATCTGATCGCAGCCGCGCCGCCGTTCGACCGCGGCTCGCCCGAGGAGCAGTACCTGCGCAACCGTTGCGACTACCTCGCGCCTGACGGGATCTCGAAGCTGTATCTCGGCTGGCGCGTCGTGCTCGGGCTCGTCTTCAACGTCGTGTTCCTCGCGCTGCCGCTGATCGGCGCGACGCTCGTGCTCGGCGCGACGATCTATCAGCATGCGTTTCACCTGCTCGTCCCGACGGCGCACGGAGTCGAAACCAAATGCACCGTGCTCGTCACGAAAGCGGCGACCGCAACGAAGCCAGCGGTCACGCCCGGATTCAAGTGCGACACGATCCCGCTGCCGACGTGGGCCTGGGCGACGCCGGCCGCGCTCGTCGCGCTGAGCATCGTCAACGGACTGGCGATGATGCTCTTTCGGATCCGCCACGACGCGCGCCGCCGCGCGCTCGAGACGTGGACGACGCGGCTGCTGCTCGCCGGCGCGCTGCTCGCGCTGCTGACCGTCGCGCTTCCCGAGCTCGTTACCCTGCTGCATCCGCGCCAGGGCACGACGAGCTCGAAGACCGCGACGCACACAGCCAGCACGATCGCGCCGTACACGGGCGCGGGGATCGCCGGCTTGCTCGCGGCGCTCGGCGCTCATCTGCGCTCGCTCGCGGGCTCGGTCGAGGAAGACCTCAAGAAGGTCGAAGGCGCGGCGAGCAAGTTCAAAGCGCTCACGCCGAAGCTGCAGCGCGCATTCGCGTACGCCGTCGCCGCGGTCGTCGGGCCGCTGCTGTTCTACTTCGTGGTCGTCGTCACGATGTCGCTGACGCTCGCGAACGCCGACTCCGTCGTACACCGTGAACGGCTCGTGCTCGCCGGCGTCGGCACGCTCCTGGCGTCGTGCCTGATCTACCTGCGCCTCGACATCACCGCGCTGTCGTTGCACCACTTCTACAAGCGCCGCCTGTGCACGGCGTTCGCGCTCAGGCGCGTGCTGCCGTACTCGCCTGAGCGTGCGGCAGCGCGCTCGGCGGCGATCGACGCCCAGGTGGCACCGCCCCCGGCGGACGAGGTTCCGCTGACGGCGATCCAGGAAGACGAAGCGAAACGGCGGCTCGCGACCGACGAGCAGGAGGAAACGCGCGGCATCGCGATGGAACGCGAGTACGACGAGATGACGCAGCTGTCGGACACGGGCGTCGAGGACTGGCCGACGCTGCTCGTTTGCGCGGCCGCGAACATCTCCGACCCGGGCGCGACGCCGCCCGGGCGCCACGTCACCAGCTTCACGTTCAGCCCGTTCTCCGTAGGCGGCCCGCTCGTCGGCGCGATGGCGACCAAGGAGTACGAGAGCGCGTTCGACACGAACCATGCGCGCGCGCGCGATCTGACGCTGCCGGCGGCCGTCGCGATGTCGGGCGCCGCCGTCGCTCCGTCGATGGGCAAGCAGACGCGCCGCCCGCTGACGTTCCTGCTCGCGCTCGCCAACGTCCGCCTCGGCGTGTGGGTGCCGAACCCGCGCTGGGTCGCCGCGAGGCGGGCGGCCGAGCGACACACCGAGCGCGTCGGATGGGTCCCGCGCTGGCGCGCACCGCGCGCCTCCTACCTGATCCGCGAGCTGTTCGGGCGCAATCGCGTCGACGACCGCTACCTGTTCGTGACCGACGGCGGCCACTACGAGAACCTCGGCCTCGTCGAGCTCTTGCGACGCGGCTGCACCGAGGTCTACTGCTTCGACGCGAGCGGCGGCGAGAGCTTCTCCGAGCTCGGCGACGCCGTTGCGCTCGCGCGCAGCGAGCTCGGCGTCGAGATCGAAATCGACCCGACGCCGCTGATCCCGACGCCGCAGAGCAAGTCCGGCGAAGAGACGGTCAAGGAACCGGACGTCGCCGCCGACATCGCCGTCAAAGGCAAGTTCCGCTACCCACCGGATCCGCGGACAGGCGCCGTCGTCGAAGGCGTCCTCTACTACGCGCGCAACGTGATGACCGCCTCAGCCCCGTGGGACGTGCGCGCGCGACATATCGAAGATCCGACGTTCCCGCACGACCCGACGACCGACCAGCTCTTCACCGATCAGAAGTTCGAGAGCTACCGCGCGCTCGGCGAGCGCGCCGGCGCGCGAGCGCTGCAGCTCGCGGGCGTCCCCGGCTACTAGCCCGTGTACACGCGCGACAGCGACTCGGCGACGCACACCGGCTTCTCGCCGCCCTCGCGCTCGAACGTCAGCTCCGTCGTGATCTGCGCGCCGCCGGGAATGTCCTCGACCGACTTCAGCAGCGAGCGCATGCGCACCTTGCCGCCGACCGGCATCGGCGCGGGAAAGCGCACGCGGTTGAGCCCGTAGTTGATGCCGAACGCGAAGCCTTCGAACGTGAACATGTCGTAGGAGAAGCGCGGCGCAAGCGACAGCGTGTAGTAGCCGTGTGCGATCGTTCCGCCGAATGGACTCTGTTGGCCGCGCTCGACGTCGATGTGGATCCACTGGTCGTCGCCCGTCACCTCGGCGAACGCGTCGATCTTCTCCTGCGTGACGAGCAGCCACTCGCTGACGCCGAGCTCCTTCCCCACATACGCCTTCACCTCATCGAGGCCGTTGAGCGTTAGCATCGTGCTTCCCTCCATCGTTGCGTTTCCTCCTCGTCGACCAGGCGAGGCGACGGCATCCTACGCGCTAGACGTCGGCCTCGACGGCAGACTCGCGCGGGGCGACCGGCCGACTGCCGAGACGTGGCAAGCCCCGTTGGTCACGACCGAGCCCAAGCTCGCGGTCTCTTGATCGTTCCACTCCAAGACCACGGCTCTGATGAGCCTGGTACCTGATGCCTCATGGCTGAAAAGAACGACGCCCCAACGGGGCTCAAAAACAGCTACTGCCCTTCGGGCAGGTGAGGTGACGGCATCCGTACCGTCACCTCAGAAAAACAGCAGACCAGACACGCACACAGAGTGTCGTGGAACCTGTCGCGTGCCGC